>Ga0302215_10000752_pt1 | contig 23726 bp, 21 predicted proteins | sample II_Fen_N3_1_FD_194580 | JGI IMG/M metagenome (GOLD analysis project Ga0302215, IMG submission 194580) | Peat permafrost microbial communities from Stordalen Mire near Abisko, Sweden - II_Fen_N3_1 | ecosystem: Environmental > Terrestrial > Soil > Wetlands > Permafrost | place: Sweden: Abisko... | reverse complement strand
TTGAGTGCTGTCTTTTAGGTTCACCGGTTCGCCAATCATGGGAGTCAGCAACAGGATATGCAGCTCCTTGGCGGAAGCAGTAACCTTGATCAGCGGTTCGTCCCAGGGATGATTTCCCAGTGCAAATTTCGAGTTGTGGACTGTAAGGAGCCGTTTTGCATTCAGGTCTTTGAATGCCTTTAATAAGTCGGCGGGTAATAAGTGAATGTACTTCCAGTTTTTATCATACTGTCCGTTTTCCAGAATAGCCAGGTCAATGGGCCCGAACTTTTTACCTGTTTCTGCAAAATGCGTATCGTATCCGCCATCACCTCCTATAAAAATCTTCATGGTGGGTGTTTGCAATACATAGGCTGTCCAGAGGGTCTGATTCCGTTTAAAACCCCGTCCCGAAAAGTGCCTTGCCGGAATAGCATTGATGATAAATCCTTTATCCGGTTTTACTTGTTCATTCCAGTCCATCTCAATGATAGATTTCTTATCGAAACCCCAGTATTCAAAGTCTTCACCCACACCCAGGCCGCAAATCACTTTCCCGATTCGGGGCTTTAGTTTGACGATGGTCTCATAATCAAGATGGTCCCAGTGATCGTGCGAAATAAACAGGTAATCAATATCCGGAATATCCTCGGCAGTATACCCACCTGTTCCTTTAAATGCTTTTACAGAAAACGAAAATGGCGATGCATGCCCGCTCAGTACAGGATCTACCAAAATCCTTTTTCCATCAACCTGAATAAAATAGGATGAATGTCCGAACCATATCAGGACATCTTTTTTCTTGTCCAGATGCAACAGATCAGTCTTCACGGAAGGTATTTCACCATCAGGAGTCACTCGTATTTTTTTTCCAAAAATAAATGTCATCATGACCTGTACATAGCTTACCCCTTCGGTCATAACCGGTGTGTCATGTTGATTTTGAAAGGATCCGTTTCGATAATTGGATGATTTCATGATCCGCTCTAACCGTTCGCCTGAAGGGAATTTGCCGAACTGTTTTTGGTTCAGAACAAAATAAGTGGCTATTGAAATCAGGACCACTATCGTTAATATGATGTACATAATTATCTTCATTTTTCGTTACCCGCTTTTGCCAATACCTTCATGTCCTTCATTTCCGCATGTTGCATGCATTCGTACAATGCTCCTTCGCCTTCCATTCCGGTGGCACCTGTAATGATAACTTTCAGTTTATTCATGATGAAATAGGTTGCATGAGTTGATTCCGGTTGCAAAAGTAATCATAACAAAATAGTATTGCGTTTTATTCTATAATAAAATCCGGCAATAAATTGTTCAACTGCTTTTTGAAATCATTTTACCAGATATACCCTTGATAAAGCTGCCTTAACTAAACACAACGAAGATTCCGGCATGTCGGAATCTTCGTTGTGTTTAAAAATCAATTCTTATAAAATGACTTTTGAAAAATGAATAAACAAAAATGTATGAACTATAAGCTACATACTTCGTTGCACAACTGGCTGTTTGGTCAACGCAAAAAATAAATATTCGTATTCGTGGGAAACGAATTTATTAAAAGTGGGAGTACCCTCTGTTGCAGCGAACTTCTTCCCAATGCCATGCATGAATTTAGGGGCAATGGAATGAATTAATTTTTCAGTCTCTTTGGAGGATAGTTTTAATGCCTCCAGTACATTCTGAGTGATTATTTTATTGGTGACGACCTTGAAGTTGGATTTTATAAGCCGTTCATTAAGTTTTTCAATATCATCCTGTGGTCTGAAATCGGCAAGAAGCAAATAGCCACCCGGACGTAAAACCCTGTATACTTCTTCCAGAAATTTATTCATTTGGTTATACCGGTGTGAGGACTCGACATTGATAACCACATCAAACGAATCATTCGCAAAATCCAATTGCTGGGCATTGCCTTGTAGAAACGTGTTTTTCTCTTTGGAATAGTTTTTTCTGCAAAATTTAATTGCCTTGCTGTTCAGGTCAAGCCCGGTAACTGTTTTCGGAGATAAATACCGGTTAATGTATGATAGACCGCCACCACGGCCACACCCCACTTCCAGAATATCCTTTCCTTTAATGTCCACATTATTTGCAACATAATCGTACAGTTGAGCAGAATACTTGTTTTTTTTATCTTTTTGAGTAAGTGCTATTTCTTGCCTGTCATTTGAATACCCGTAGTTCATAAACGTTATATCCGATTTTTTATCCATTTTGCTAATATACCAATACAATAGCCTGAAAAATACATTCGAAATTCTGTCTTTCATAATTTGTTATTTTTAAATAGTTAGAAATAAAGCAGTTTCCATTAAATCCATTTCAGCTTTTAATTGCAATTTTAAGGGCGAATCAGCTGAAATATATCACAGAATCATCTGTCAGGTTAATGTGGATAATGAATCTCTTATTTCCAGAATTGGATTGTTTCAGGTGGGTCCGGATGGGAATATCAACCTTAAGAACGTTAGTCCGACAAAATAGAATATTTGGAAGAAGTGGTTTTATTAAGCGGCCTATAACCTCTTTATAATCCGGGGAAAAGTACGCAAAATCATTTGATGGAGGATCTATGCACTTTTAGATAGAATTATCTTACAAATTTATAATAGAATGTAGTTACATGTTCAAAAATTAAATATTATTACGTGTTGATAATCATTGATTTGATTTAATGTGAAGAATTAAATACTTATTAAATGATGAGTGTCTATTTGTGTCCAACTAACGTTAATAAGTGCTTAATGACTTTCCTGAGAGTGCTTTAATGTAAATTGAATAAAAAAAACAAAGGTTGCCTGTCGGGCAACCTTTAATTCTTCAAATAATGCATGTAATATAAGACATTTGAGAACATATTTCATTACATCTTCAATTCTTCCTGTTTACAGGTGAAATCTTTAGATTTTCAAAATATCATATCTTTAAATCTTTTAATTAACTCTCCCTTTTCCCTTTCATCAACAGATTCACGGCATCCTGCATAGAACCTGCTTTCTTTACTTCACCTGAATTGATAAAATAAATTTCATCAGCATTTTCTATGGTGTTCAACCTGTGTGCAATGATAATACGGGTTGTACTTTCAGGGAGCTTGTTCAGAATCTCTTCAAGTAATTGTTCGGTAACAGTATCAATATTGGCTGTAGCTTCATCCAGGATAAGCAATTCGGGCTTGCGTAGTACTGCACGGATAAAGGCAATCAATTGTTTTTGACCAAGGCTGATACCGTCGCCTGATGATTTTAGTTCTGCACTAAGTCCACCATCAAACCGTTCGAGCAATCCGTCCAATCCTGATTCAGATAGCACCTTTGATAAGGCTTCATTTGAAATATCTTTGTATTCAACATTTCCATAAAGTATATTGTCGCGGATAGTACCGCTGAACAGGAATGGCTCCTGTAGGATAAAGCCTATTTTAGAAGTACGTGTATCGATGTCCATAGAACGAATATCCACCCCATCGAGTATGATTTGTCCGGAAGTTGGATCGTACAACCGCGACATGAGCGAGGCTGTTGTAGTTTTACCACCACCGGTAGGACCAACAAATGCATACGTCTTTCCACGTTTGAGATCAAAAGTCACATTTTTCAGGATTTCACTGCCGGGTACATAAGAGAATGAAACATTCCGGAATGACATAAGGAAAGGAGTTTCTTCTTTTTTTGTCGGTGCAATAACAGCCAGGTTGTTTTCCAGGACCAGGATCTGTGATATACGGTCCCATCCGGCCAGTGCTACCTGAAAGTTAGCCCATAAAGCAGCTATCTGACGTAGCGGATTGTAGAACTGAGCAATGTAAGCCAGGAAGCTGATAAGCAATCCTACAGAAAATTGTCCGATAGCAATCAGATAAATACCAAATGCCAGTACCACCATTTGTCCTATATTGGATGAAAATCCGAATACGGGTGTAAACATATTATTTGCTATACCTGCTTTTACAGAGTTCTGATAATTTTCGGCATTCACTTCATCAAACCGTTTACGGAAATAGTCACGACGATTAAAAGCCACAATAACCTTGAAGTTGTTAAGACTTTCCTGTATTTCGGCACTCAGGATACCGGTGCTTTTCATATTTACAGAATTCCTGTTTTTTACCCAGGGTGAAATGCTTCGCGTGAAGATCCACAGCACCAGAGCCGGAACCAATGCTGCCAACCCTAGCTTTATATTAATGGATAACAGAAAGACTCCTGCACCCACCATAGTGAAAATACTGCTCATGAACTGAACCAACGACTGGGAAAAAAACTGGTTGATTTTATCGGTGTCATTGTTTACCCTTGAAATCAGGTCGCCGGCTTTATTTTGATTGAAAAAATCAATTGGCAAATCCTGTAGCTTGTTGAATACGATATTTCGCAGGTTAAACAACATGCGTTGACCGACACGTCCCATTAGCTGGGTTTGAGTGTATCCGCTTACCAAGGCTAAAACAAAGACCCCGAATAAAATGATGGTATACTGAATTACTCCTTCGTAGTGTTTAGTCACAATAAATGTATCAACTGCATGTCCCATCAGATAAGGGGCAACCAGGTTTAAGCCTGAGTTGATAAAAATAAAGATCATAGCGATATAGAGGTTTTTACGCTCCTGTCCCATGAGAGTCATCAAGCGTTTGAGGGTGCTTGTTGTACTGATTTTTTCGTTTGGTTGAAATCCTTTTTTTATGTTGAGATTATAGCTCATAATTTAAAATTTACCCCTAACCCCTAAAGGAGAATTTAGTTGCTTTTGTCAACTAAATATTTGATAAGGTTTTGATTTGTTTTATTGTTTTATTCTATTTGTTTCAAAAAACTTCATGATCAGTAATCCTTTTAAGTCCCTTACAGGGGATTTAGGGGTCATTTATTTTTCTATCTCTTCATAGTTACTGGTACTTCGTTGTGAATTGAATATCTGAACATATTCAGGACTGGATTCCATGAGTGACTCATGTGTTCCACGAGCAAGTATTTCCCCTTCCTCCAACAATATGATTTGTCCGTAATGCATGACTGATGCGATTTTCTGAGTTACAGAAAGTAAGGTTATGCCGGGATAATTCTTTGCCACATTATCCAGTATTTTTTCTTCTGTCTGACTATCAACCCTTGCAGTAAAGTCATCGAGTAACAGAATCTTAGGATTGAGTGCCAATGCCCTTGCCAGCATGATGCGTTGTTTTTGTCCTCCCGAAAGGCTTGTACCCCTTTCGCTTACAATAGTCTCAAGTCCTTGTGGCAGAGTATGGATAAAGTCATTAAGTTCGGCAGTCTCAATGGCTTTTGCCATCAATTCATCAGTGACCTTATCATTAAATGCAATGTTTTCACGCAGGCTCATATTGAACATTATGCTGTCCTGAAACACAAATCCTATTTGTTGTTGGAAAGTTTCTTTGTTGTACTCGTCTATGTTGATTTTGTCAAACAGGATAGTGCCGCTTGCCGGTTGAATCAATCCGGTAAGCAAATACAACAGTTGAGTTTTACCGGCAGCTGTAGGGCCTATCACAGCTGTGCGGGTCCCTGCTTCTATGGTTAGTGAAACCCGCTTTAAAGCCGGTTTGTCGCCATATGCCACAGTTATGTTTTGCAATTCCAGGTTCCCCTGCAAAGGCGTATTTACTGTTCCCGTATCACTTGTTTCTTTTGCATTTAATACTTCATAAATACGGCCGTAGGATACTGAAGCCTGCACGACAAAGTTGCTGATAAAGCCAATGACAATAATCGGGAAGATAAGTATAACCAGGTATGAGTTGAATGCTGCAAAGTCACCTAATGACATAACACCGCTAATCACAAAATGTCCTCCCAGAGCCAGGATGATAAGCGATGCCATATTACTGACAAATACGACTATCGGTATTAGGGTGGCAAAAAGCTTGAGTATGGATATTCCCAGATTCTTGGCTTGTGAGTTGGCATCCATAAACTTATTGTACTCCAGCATCTGGGAGTTCAATACACGTACAAGTGCGGCTCCCAGAACACTCTCGCTGATCACTTTATTGAGCCAGTCGATGACTTCACGGCTTTTCTTGAACAGTACACGTACCTTGCGGAATACAAAGAAAAACGATCCACTGATGATTGGGATGATGGTCAATACCGATAATGCCAGTTTCCAGTCAATAGAAAAAAGCAGGATACTGGCTCCGATAATGATAAACACAGAGGAAGCAAGTGATACAATTGCCATAGAAACAAACATTTTTACTGAATCAATGTCAGAGGTAAGGTTTGTGAGCAACTTCGAAGGATTGGCCTGTTGGATAAAGGCGTAACTCTGGCGTGATATTTTATCGGCGAGCTTTGTCCGTAAGTCACGGGCTACACGCTCAGAAGCATAGGTTTGTAAAATTCCTTGTAGAAAAGTAAAGATAAATATTATTAATGCTGCTACCAGAAACTGGATGATTAACCGCTGATATGAAAAAGTGCCTTTTGAGAAATCATCAATTCCGTGTGAAATAAGTTTCGGAATCACCAGATTAACTCCATTACTCAACAACGCAAAGCCGATAAGGCTAAAAATCATCAATTTGTATGGTTTGAGTACTGAGAATATGTTTGGTTTATCAGGTTTTTCCCCCGGAACTTGTCTGGTAGTGTTTTTTGCCATTTTTAAGATGAGTTAGCCGTAACATACACAATAGCTCACAATAGAATTTAATCTTTTATATATATCCGTTTTGAGAAATTAAAAACAGATTATTCATTTAAGAATTTCTTTTATGCCGTGTTGTGCCTGTTGAGGTTTATTTTGATTTAGTTGAGCTGCAAAGTTACGAATAACAACATGCAACAAATTATGGATAAGCTATAAATTAACCTGTCTACTTGTGAAATTTTGTAAATAAAACAGGTTGCCTACCAGCAACCTGAGATGATTTAAAAGAATAAATGTTGGCTCTCTATTCAAATAGCCAGTAATTTTGAAATATCAAGCTTTTTCATTTGCAAAAAAGCAGTTGTTACTTTTCCAACTTTAGCAGGATTACTCATTAGCACTGGTAATATGGTAGGTATAATCTGCCACGAGATACCAAATTTATCTTTTAACCAACCACATTGAGATTCTTCGCCATCAGCTGTAAGCTTATCCCAGTAATAATCAATTTCTTCCTGGTTCTCGCAAAATACCTGAAAGGAAACAGATTCATTGAACCTGAAAAGCGGCCCTCCATTTAAAGCGGTGAATGGCTGTCCGTTAATTTTGAAACTGACGGTCATAACCGTGCCTTCTGTTTGTCCATGGTATTCAAAACCTTCTTTCCCATACCTGTTGATACTTTCTATCTTCGAATTTTTGAAAACAGAGGTGTAAAATAAGCTTGCTTCTTCGGCCTGGTTGTCAAACCATAGGCAAGGTGTAATCAGATTTGTCATATGAATGTGCTTTATACGTTATTTTCGACAAACTTTTTGAAATTATCAAGGATGGCTTGCCAACCATCATGTTGCATATCAAAAGAGTTGACATTTTCAGCTTCGAATGTTTCAACTATCTCTGTTTTATCATCCTTGTAAGAAAAATTAATTTTCACTTTTCTGCTGTCATCAATGGTGTATTCGATTAGCTCATTTAAATTCACCTTGTTGTAAACTCCTTTAAAATCGAATCCATAACTCCCATCACGTGATTCCATCCTGTAATTGAATATTCCACCAACCCGTAAGTCATTGTAAACATGTGGGGAATGCCAGTCTTCGGATGCATAATTCCATTTCACAATATCTTCGGGTGTTGTCCATTTTTTCCATACCTTATCGATTGGTGAATGAATTATAGCCCTGACTGTAATTGTAGTTTTGCTTTCAGCTTCCATACGGTGAGTGGGTATTATTACTTTTCAGAACAATTGAACATCCATTGAATACCGAATTTATCCGTGCATGTTCCATAATAATCGCCCCAAAACATATCTTTAAGATCCATTGTAACGGTTCCTCCTGCCGACAGTGCATCAAACAACCGCTTTGTTTCTGCGCGTGTATCAGGTTCAAGCATGATATAAACATTGTTTCCAGCATTCACCTTAAATCCCATTGATTCGGGGGCATCAGTTGCCATTAGTACATGTCCGCCAACTATAGGCAGTTCAATGTGCATTATCAGGTTTTTATCTTCTTCTGCTAACTGAGGAGCTCCTTCAGGAGGAGGATAATCACCGAAACGTGCTATGCCATTACCACCAAAGTCACCACCAAAAATTGATTTGTAAAAATTAAATACTTCCTCCGTATTACGGGGAAAATTGAGATAAGTACTTGTCCGTGCCATAACAATTGAATTTAGTAGAATATTAAATTGAATCAAATTTTTACTATAACAACTGTTCACCAGTTTTGTTTCAGGAAGCAATTTTGTACTCAAGGTTTTAATAAGACAGAAAAATAAACAGAAACTAAGCTTATTTAGGCTTCAACAATTTCTGAATCTCCCGGATTAATTTAAATTTTATGCCTGTTTTGACAGCTGTATTCAGATTTAGCTGAATCTTGTCAATATCGGGTAACATGGCTGTTGCATTTGAAATACGAACCGTATTGTAACCTTTGGTTAGATTTATTGGAATTGTTAAGTTTGCAATAGCATTCAATCTTCCCGAATTCAGATCAGTGAGGACTGTATCTTTCCCGTTAACGCTTATGGTAGCACTTCTGTTTTCACGACACAAGTAGAATATTTTCAGGAGATAACTCCCCGGATTATTCGCGAAAATATCCCTGAATTCAATGCAATTATCCGGGCTATTACCTAAAAAGTTTACTTTTGCACCTCCCGAACAGATTGTATCTCTTGCAACACTTCCCTGACCGGTAACGATAGCGCCGTTTTGTGTCAGGTTGAAATTGTTGATCCAGGCATATTCAGCTTCAAAAACTTCCTGTAAGTTGCTTTCAATCCCTGTAACTTTCAACATGACCACACCATGCGAAGGAACTAAAGTTGTAAACATGGAATCTATGCTCTCCAAATTGGTATGCATCCATAAGTCACGAATTGAAACTGCACCTTTCAGATTAAGATCTTTCCACTTTACCGACATGGTAGCTGCCACAGCACTTCGGTTAAACAGAACTACTGCAAGTTCCCTGCTTTGTTTTCCGTTTAAGTGTTTTGCCCACACCTGGAGTCCTGCCCGGTTATCCGAAACCAAATGTGCCTGAAGACCAGTAGTATCCTGGTTGACACCAATCACTTCGGCATTTGTCAATATCTCAATTGTTTGAGGTGGAATGGTAGTCAGGTTATTCCCCAAAACCAGTGGTGATGACAGGATACACCACATGCTGAAATGACTTTTGTCTTCCTCTGTTGTCATTCCCCGTCCTACTTCCAGCATATCCATGTCGTTGTAATGACCCTGGCTTGCAAAAGGTGCTAAGAATGTGTTTTTATCAATAACCGACATTATACTGTTCCATGAGGCACTTATGTCTTCCGAAATTCTCCATGAATTGGCCAGGGTAGTTACCCAGGGTCCGGGAAACTGCCAACGGCATACATTATAGCTGATATCCGTTCTGCCCGTATTATTTATTGCGGTTTTAATTGCTGAATAACGGGTCTTTTCATCCAATAACTGTTCTTTCCCACTGCAGAAATCTACTTTCAAAAAATCATATCCCCAGGTTTTTAAAAACAAATCTATATCCTGCTGATCGTGGTTATACATTCCTGCGCCAACTCCGCCTGCCTGTCCGTTATAAACCGACCCACAGGTATTTGAACCTGCTTCGGAATATATTCCTGCTTTTAGTCCTTTTGAATGGATATAGTCGGCCAGTGCTTTCATCCCATGTTGAAACTTTATAGAGTCAATACAAAGGGTGCCATCAGTATATCGACCGTTGAAAAAACCGTCATCAATATTAATATATTTATATCCGGCTTTTGCCAATCCGGAAGAGATCATTCTATCGGCCTGCTCCTTAATAATGGATTCAGTTATCTTAACGCCAAAATTGTTCCAACTGGCCCAACCCATAAGTGGGCTTTTTGAAATTGAAACCTGTGAACAGGCTGTTGTTGGAATATACAGACAGCATAAGATTGTGATAATATGCCCTGTCACTTTTAAGATGGATTTTATATGTATAAAATTTAACCTCATAATGGTAGTAAAATGAACCAACTGAATTTTCTGAATAACTATCGTTCAAAAGAGGTGAACTGTCTTTAACTTTAAGTAAGCTAAGATACTATTCCCAAAACGTTTAAGACTCCATAATTGTTGAAGCTCAGGAATTAATATCACATATGAACGAGTTGTAATCGTCTTTTCTTAGGATTTCAAATTCCGGAAGTATGCAACCGATTTTACAATATTTATTCAATTTGCATTTTTTAGAATTGAATGTAGAAAACATGCAACTGAATAAATTGAAATTCAGGGGCAATACCCACTATGTTTATCAAAAAGAATAAGAGTCAAACATGAAGTAAGACTCTTATTCTTTGAAAAAACAAATTGATATATTTGTAGAAATTTTTTTAAACCAACTTCGCCTGATATTCTTTCATTAATTACCGGATTAAGTTATTCTAAGATAATAAATATACGAAACTGCCAGAAGTATAAACGCAATTACAGGATTTAATGCAACTGTTACCGGATCGCCACTTGACAAATGGGCTATAAATGCCGAAATAAATGTAATTGTAAATCCTGAATAAGCAAATCCTTTGACCCTGCCAGGTATCCCGGGTAAAATTAAAGCAATAACCCCGAGAAACTTAGCTGTTCCTAATTCAATACGGAAATAATCAGGGAATCCTAAATGGGCAAACCCTGTTTTTGCCATTGGGCTTGTGAAATAGGAAAATGCAGCAAATAGCATCATCAAAGATATAAGGGCTGTGCTTACCCAATAAATTGTTTTATCCTTCTTCATAGATTCTGGTTTATTGATTATGAAATAGCGAGTTCATGATTCTCCTTTTAATATTTGTCCGGCATGTTCTTTTGTATTTACCTCTTTAGGCAGAATGACCCGTGTAATAATGCCTGTCTCGTCAATGAGAAAAGTAGTACGCAGCATTCCCTGGTAATGTTTACCATACAATGATTTTTCTCCCCAGGTACCAAATGTTTCCGATAGTTTCTTGTCGGTGTCGGCAATCAGGTTAAACGGTAAATTTTGTTTGGCTATAAATTTTTGGTGTGAAGAGGCACTGTCTGTACTTACACCGATTACTTCATACCCCTGTTTCCTCAGGTCATCATATCCATCGCGAAGGCTGCATGCTTCAGCAGTACATCCGGGAGTAGTATCCCTGGGATAGAAGTAAAGTACCAGTTTTTTACCGGCATAATCCTCCAGTTTAATTTCTTTGCCATCCTGATTCATTCCTAAAACGGAAGGTGCTTTGTCGCCAACTTGTAGTGCCATAATGATGCTGTTTAAACGTTGAAATGTATAATTGTTAATCACTTACTATAACAACTAAATCATAAAAGTGTTTAATTATTAATGGATTAATATCGTAAGATTCAATAAATCAATAAATTAAACCAATAACTTAATCAACCAATCAACCAATCAACCAATCAACGAATCAACGAATCAACCAATCAACGAATCAACCAATCAACCAATCAACCAATCAACCAATTAACCAATTAACCAAATAACCAATTAACTACTTACTGAACAATCTACCCTGCCAGGCATCCCGTTCTATTAAATGTTTTTCAATCTTAGCTGTAAATTCAAAGTTTTTTAATCCCCATTCAGGAGCAATAAGCAGTTCTTTAGGTGATTGGGAAACAAAGCGTTCAATGGCTATGTCCGGATTCAACCGTTCTACAAAATCAATAGCAAGGTCGATATACTCTTCTGCTGTGTATAGATGAAACCATTCGGGATGTTCGGTAAATTGCAGGGCCATTTTAGTGCCTAGCACCAATTGTAACTGATGAATTTTAAGTGCTGTAATGGGTAATTGCGACAGGATATCAGCATGCGACAGGATAGTTTCACGTTCTTCCCCGGGTAGCCCGAGTATAATATGCGCCCCTACACGAATACCTCGTGATGCAGTATCCAAGATTGCTTTTTCCGCACAGGCATAATCATGTCCCCTGTTGATAAACAGCAACGTTTCGTCACTGGTTGATTCGATGCCATATTCAATCATGACATAATACTTCTTAGCCAATCCGGCAAAATAGTCCAATAGTTCTTCGCTTACACAATCCGGTCGTGTGCCAACAACCAGTCCGATTACATTCGGGTAGGAGAGGGCTTCTTCGTAAATGGCCTTTAGGTTGTCAAGTGAATCGTACGTGTTTGTATACGATTGAAAATATGCCAGGTAAAGTTGTGCTTTATACTTATGATGGAAAAATGCAATTCCTTCTTCCACCTGTTCGCTTACGCTTCTGTTAGATTTACAGTATTCCGGACTAAATGTCTGGTTGTTGCAGTAAGTGCACCCTCCGGTTCCTTTGCTGCCATCACGGTTAGGGCACGTAAAGCCAGCATTAATTGATATCTTCTGTACCCGTTCGGAGAATTCTGTTTTAAGTATCTGGTTATAATTGAGGTAACGGGCTTTCATTTGCTATATTTGATAATCTGAAATTTATTTAATATTCTTGATTGAAATTCAATGGTTATTCGACTGACTTGATTTAAATTGGAATTTTCAATTCAATTATCCTGCTTTGAATGGTGCCTGAACTATTTTTTATAACAACATAATATTCTCCATCATTGGCTTTGGCAGTTTTTCTAATTACCACTGCCGCTTTGATTTCACCAACCAGTGCTTTTCCATCTTTATACCATTGGTAGGTTGCTTCAGGGATTGATGCCACTTTTACCTGAAGGATGGCAGGTTCCCCCGGTTTTACAGTTTTTGTTGTCGGTTGTGACAGGATAACGGGTATCATCGTAGGAGTCCAGCCATCAAGTACAAAAGAAGGAGTACTGTAATTTGAAATTGTCTCCTTATCTTTCCCAATGGTCAATTGCCTTGATGCCTCATGGCGCTGACTGATATCAAGTGGTTTATCATCCGTTAGGTTTAGACTGTTTAATTCCCAATAGTGCACATTTGAAACATCCCCGTCGACAGGACCCCAGCCTGCAGGAGTAATACCTGTCAGCCTGCAATTGATTAATACGGCCTCACAATATGGATATCCTTTTCCATTTTTAGCAGGTGCCCTGGCAATTACAGTTTCTGTTTTCCCGTTGTTGGCCAATGTACAATTTAATAAAACAGCACCATGATTGGCTGATGTGTTACGTATCCACATAAATGCTCCCTTTGAATTGATCCGGCATTGGTTGAAAAATGCAGGACCACGTCCAAGATAGGTATCGCCATCACCTTCAATTGTGCAATTATCCAGGTATACCGAACCGTTGGCCTGCAGTGCATCGCCCGATCCGCCTATAGTTACATGGCTGACTATGTTTTCTTTTCCCATGATCAGTAATCCTTCAGCCTGCCCTTTCAATGTTGTTCTCACTGTGAAATTGACTAACAGTATTCCCTTTGAATTGTCACACGTAAATGCTCCCCGGCGTGAAGGAAATGTTCCCGGGAATTCATTTGTCGACACATTGACAGGATGTGGATTAAATACCTCATTATTGGCATAGGATATCACTACATTGTTTCTGTCCTCTCCGGCAAATGTTACATTCCACTTATTCCTGAAATACACCAGTTCTTCATAGGTTCCGTTTTTAATGTAGATGGTGGTACGTGTGGGGCGGTAGTCGGGAATAAAATCAATGGCTCCCTGAACGGTATTAAAATCTCCGGATCCATCAGCACTTACCGTTAGCTTTTCAGTATCAGCTACCGGTGAGTTTTTCTTTGTGGTGAAAGTCCAGTTCTTTCGTTCAATTCCTTTGAATTTACCGTCTTTCAATGAAAGTACCCCTGGGTCAAGTTGTGCGTAATAGGTCTTGCCATATTGCAGCAGGTTGTTATGCAAATAAATTGTGGCTGTTTTATTGTGAATGATCATCGGATAGAAATGGAAAGCATCCGTAAATCGCCCGATTATGTTTAACTGAAATGTATCGGAATTCATTAATGCTGTTCCCGATGGAGTTCCCGGTTTCGTGTTTGCATTCGTAAAGTTATCCGAAACATAGGTATAAGGAATTGTCGTATAGGGCTGAACATTTTTTCCCCGATTCGAAGCATTTGAAGGTCCTGCTGGTATGGATAGGTCCAGCATGTCTATGAGTTTATCATTCGAAGCATCATAAATGCGTATTTGACCATGTGATCCCAATATGGGTTCTGTTCCAAAAGTCAGTACCAGATGTGTGTCAGGGTTAATATTTATTCCATTGTTCGCTGGAAATAGTTTGATAAAATCGTCTGTTTTTCCCTGGCCGGCAAATGAATAGATACAACATGTAAAGAACCAAACGTGGATTATAAATTTTTTCATAAGATTATATTGAAATTTAAATTCGCATTGAAATGCTTCCATGAGCAAAGATAGTGATTCCGGTTGAGGCATACAAAAACCCGTCAGACAACGTATCGTCAGACGGGTTAAAATAATTTTCATGAATTGGTCATTTATTCCAGATCAAATTCTTTTTTAAGATCTTTGATAATATTCAATCCATTAACCTTTTGCTCTTTTAATAATAGCTTTGTATAATTCGCATGTTTCTTTGCATTGTCAATCTTGATATAAAAGAACTTTAAGTTTTCAACGTCTCTTCGTATTGGTTTTAATGGAAGGACCGGACGTAATACCAGTGCTTGAAAGTCAGTAGCCTTAATGTTATCAAGATTAGTCAGATCATGTGGATTAAAAAGCGTTGACTCAATTCCATTCAACTCATTTTTATAGGAAGTTTCATAGCTGTTTTCAACAGACTTGTAATGGTTGTAATGCAGATAATAGCCGGCAATTTCTTTGTACAACCTCAGGGATTTAACAGCATCATCAATGCCCGTGTAGCGTGATTGCTGAAATGTAATATCCCTGGACGTAAAAATAGGATTGTTCGACAAATACCTTTCAACATAGTAAATAAACTCATTGTATTCTCTTATATCTTTTGTCGCCAGTATATTTTCTGCGCTATCATATTTTGCTTCTATCCATTCTTTGTCGCTAATTGTTTGTTGAATAGCAGTCATATCTGTTTTAAGATCATCACTGAGCAACCGGGCATATTCTTTTGTTTTTGTTTTCTCAACATACGATTCCCTTGCATCGTTTGTAATGAATCCAAGTATGACTGCTACAAAAATAATTAAAAGGTCCAGGATATATTCCTTTGCCGATTTAATATGGCGGTTAGGGGGCAAATAATGAACATCCATGGTGTTGTTGCTGTTTATTGTTCTTTTTCCGGTTATAGTTTGAAAGATAATCGTATCTATGGTTAAAAACACTTAAGCATATCATTGGTTCAATCTTAGCCAGGTAATTTTAAGCTTTATCTGCCATAGGTCTTGTTGATTAGTACTATAGTGGCTTTTATTCCATCTTCCTCTGACAATCGTACTCCTTCGTACTCTACGCCAATGTATCCGTTATAACCGGATTTTTTCACTATCTCCAGCATTTTCTTAAAATCAACTTTTGTTTCATTTCCTTTGTCATCAAAATCATAGCTTTTTGCACTGACTCCTTTTGAATAGGGCATCATTTGTGCTACTGCCATATACCGGTCGGCTTTGTCAAAATTACCAAAGTCGGGTAATAATCCGCAATTGCTTTTGTTTACGGCCTGAATCACAGGTATCAGCCATTCGGGATTGGATGAATTTCCCCAGTGGTTTTCCACAATAACGTTGATACCGAATTTAGACGCATAGTCGCACAGTTTACCCAATCCATCAATGGCTGCTTTTTGCACTTCTTCAGGTGTGCCTTCACCGGCTGCATTAACCCGTATGGAATGGCATCCAAGAAATTTAGCTGCCTTTACCCATTTATAATGGTTTTCAACAGCAGTATTCCGTTTTACCAGGTTTGTATCGCCCAAATCTCCTTCATGATCCACCATGATAAGGTTTGATACGACTTTGTACTTTTCACATTCATCTTTTAGCTTTTGAAGGTAAACAGTGTCTTCACCCGAAGCTTTTCCATCAAACAGGACACTTACATACTCAATAGCACCAATGTTAAATTGAGTGCGTGCAATGCGTGGAAAGTCCAGGTTTGTCATTTTTCCTGTTTGAATAGCCCTGTGAAGTGACCATTCAGCCAGTGATAATTTTGCGTTGTTTTGTGAGTTTGCCATAGTGCAGATACAAATGAGTGAGAATAATGCGAACAGTTGTTTTTTCATACCGATAAATTGAGTCTGATAGTATTTTTTGATGTTATGGAGTGTCATTCTTTGAAATCATATACTTTATAAAATAACCTGCATATGCCCCCGCAAAACCAGGTAATAGGGCCAGAAGACCACCATAGTTATGGGTAAAGAAGATTGCCCATAACGGTATCCACATGCTTACGGCCAATGCTATTAGCCAGAGTTTCTCGTAAGCCAGAAACCCAAAGAGTGTTGCTGCCAGTGATATGACGAATGCTGTAATTCCAGTATCATCCCAGTTGATTTGTGAATCCATCCATGCAATGGCAAGACCCGTAACCGTGGCAAGTAAAAAATACATGTTGAATGTTTTTTTCATTTTTAATGATAGATGATTCAAATAAGGTTATACTAATCAAGTGTTGCTTTCCGGTTTGAAACATTTACACCATTACCTTTATTGTTAAGGATGTGCTTTATACTGCTTTCTTTATTCCCATTCAGCCAAAATGTAACAATGTGGTGAAAGTTTTGTTCTAATTCAACAGGAGTTTCAATGGCATCATTCACAGGAACCGGGGCATGATAGAATACACAATAAACTCCGACACCCCAGGCTTCGTGACTCTTAACTTTTTCAGATACTTTATAAGAAGCGTACCCGTATTTATCATCATGTTTCCAGGCATCAATCGTAGGGGTGTCGTAGGGCATTTCGCTCTGGTAAAAATACACTTTTCCATTATTCCCGTTCCAGAGAGTCTGGTATTCCTGGAAATGTTCGTTAAACAATCCGTAAATAGTAACTGAATTGCCATTTACTGTCAGTCCATTAGCACTTTTGTTATTATCCCAACCTACACCATTCCCATGATCGGCTCTCCATAGCCATGTATGGTCAACAAAAACATTATTACTGTTTATGATCATGCAACTGGAGGTAGATCCTTCCATGGGGCCACCTACCCGGAAATAAACATCGTATAGAAAAGTAGGATTGTTGCTGTGATTCTTCAACGAATTCGTTTCTCCTACTTGCAGGAGTGTTTTGGATTCAATAAGTCCAGCATCAAACATTAATCCGCAAACTGATATACCATCTACATCTGATAGTTCAAGAATCGGGTTGCCATTTGTTGATTGTAGGGTAGTAAGCCCTAATCCAACGATGATGGTCCCGGCATGGGTTACTTTCAGAGTTTTATCGATGGCATAAATGCCCGGTGTGAACATTATATTCTTGCCTTTTTGTAAAGCAATATTTAGTGATGCAGCATTGTCGGTAGTTGGATTTGCCATGTAAAACTCACTTAACCGGATTGTTTTTTCATGTGTTAGTTTATTTTCCCAGCTTGTTCCCACTGATTTCTCTTTTAGTTCCGGAACTTTGAGGCAATATCCTTTCTGGTCTAAAACCAGGTAAGGCTTTTCGCGAATCATTGGAGTCTCATTGATAACAGTAAAAGGTTTCTCAGGCCAGTTTTCATTCGGTGCATTCTTAACACCTACAAACATCATGTTCCAGGCTCCTCCCTGCCAGTTACCCATTTCTGCGTTCCTGGTAAACCATTGCTGCTGCTGGCCGGATAATATAGCACCATCTATCTTTGAATCTGCCAGAAAACCACCGCTTGCATACCCGCCATCGTGCAATTTCAAGTCACCCTTGATATGAATTCTTCTCAGGGGTGCAGCCTGTGATACGCCCCATATGTTGGCCGAATCCACTGTGGGGATAACGGTTAAATTCTCAGCCGACCTCCAAAAGTTGGTAAGCACATTTTTTGATTTGTTTGTAGATAACGAACGTACTGCCCCTTCAATAACCACGTCGTCAGGCGATTCTCCCAATCCATATACCTGCATATAAAATCCAACCTTAACATCCAGTTTATAGTTGCCGGGTTTAAAAAACAGTGCATACCGTTTTTTGCTGAATTCACTTTTTCTACCCGACTGTTGGTTGTAAATGGTATCCAGCAATGTTTGAATTACTTTCATGTCCATTGATGGATCAAATATATACACATTCTCACCAAAGGGGGATTGGTTGAAAATACTTGCTTTTTCAACCTTGTTTTTTTGGAGGGATGGGAGCGTTTGGGCTATACAAAATTGAATTCCAACTATGAATACTACGATGAATTTTAATAAGACAGATCTCTTTTTCATTTGATTTATACTCTTAAGATTATATGAGCTATTCGTGCAATTTTTAGTATGGATAGTCATAAAAATACCAGTATGTATGGCTGGTTAATCTTTATTTACAACACCCTGTCGATAATTTTAAAATAAACATGTTATCGCTTTTGTTATCGATAGTGAATTCTATAATTAACTTTATTAATGTGCAAATGTAATTAATTATTCAACATGACATTAACTTATAATTGATAAAATATGGATATTTTTGATTTGATACTATCAGAGGATTATTTATTTCGCCATTTCAATATTCCGGAAGTATTATTTGTAGTTGATTCGAACAGTGATGTGGGGATATTGGGAGTTAGAGCACCATCTTAATCCGCATTTTGAACAATATCTGTTGTTTATTATAGAATTAAATTGGTTTCGACAGTTTACCTGTGATCTTATATATTGGTAAAATTGAAAAGCAGCATTGACAGTTGGAGAGTAAATTAAAAACCCTCTATAAATCAAATTTATAGAGGGTTTTAGTTTTGAATAGTGACCCCGGTGGGGCTCGAACCCACGACCCACAGATTAAGAGTCTATTGCTCTACCAGCTGAGCTACGAAGTCATACTTACGAGAACAAGTCTCATTCAAAACGGCTGCAAAGTTAATCAAAATTTCATTTTTATTTCACTTTCCACGAAAAATGATGATTATTTTTATCAGAAAGTGGTTGGCACACGACCACGGTGATGTGAAAACAGGATTGATGACGCTCACGTACAGCCAGAAATTTACATTCCTGCCGCATCTCCACTAACACATTTGTCAACGCCTGTACAGCTTCGTAGCTGCTTTCAATGGTGTCTTTCTCAGTGTTGTAGAAATTTTTATAGGATATGTCAACAGTTGTCCCGTATAAATGTGCCGAGTGCAAGGTGGCATTTCCGTTGCAATGACTCAGTTTATTCTGGGTCTCTTCGGTTCGGGTAAGCGAGGTAATACGAAATCGAAAATTATGGTATTTTTTTTCCTGTAACCGCTTTTGAAAACGAAATCCTATCTCATTTAACATATCCACAGCTTCCGGAATCAGGTATGGCACCGAATGGGAAAGCGATTTTAGCTGATAGAACTTATTTTCGGTTACTTCAATCAGGATTGAATTGCGTTTCAGGCTGTCAATTTTAGCATAAAAATCTTCAGTAGTGGTGAACGGTTTCTTTAACCCGTTTTTTTCAGCATGGATTAAATGTATTTCATTGGGATCATTCAGTTTATTACTCGGACTAATTGGTGAGTTGGCAAAATGGACATGATCACATTCAGTAAAACCTTTTGATTTTGATATTTTACTGTAATAGATATTGAAAAACAGGATTCCAATCAACAATAATACAAATACTTCTATGATGAAAAACAGGAAATTAAATGAATATCTTTTTATACTTGATTTTTTTTGTGGCATAACTTCTACTCTTTCCACAAAGATAGAACAATTACCTATTTAACCCCGGATTAAAATAGGTTAAGTTTTCTACAATAATACAAAATGACCTGATTCAAAAACAAGAGATTATTAGATAGATAATAGTTCATAAAATGATAGATCATTTATTCTTCAATTCAAAACTAATAATTAACTTTGCGCCTCTAAATCTAAAAATAAATATATGAAACCAACTTTATTTGTATTGGCAGCAGGAATGGGTAGCCGTTACGGAGGATTGAAACAATTGGACGGATTGGGCCCTAATGGGGAAACAATTATGGACTATTCGATTTATGATGCCATGAAAGCCGGATTCGGTAAAATAGTCTTCGTTATACGTTCAAGTTTTGAGCAGGACTTTAAGACTGTTGTTATAAATAAGTTTAAAAATTTAATCGATACAGATATAGTTTTTCAGGAAATCAGCAATGTGCCCGAAGGTTCCAGCTACATTCAGGAACGTGAAAAACCATGGGGTACAAATCATGCTGTACTGATGGGTAAAGATGCTATTCATGAACCTTTTGCTGTAATTAATGCTGATGATTTTTATGGTCAGGAATCTTTTTCAATTCTGGCAGACTTCCTTCGTAGTGTGGAAGGAAAGAAAAATGAATATTGCATGGTAGGTTATCATGTTGGAAATACGTTGTCGGAAAGTGGTGCAGTAAGCCGGGGGATATGTGTGGTTGATGAAAACGGCCTTTTACAAAATGTGGTTGAGCGTACTCATATCGAAGAAAAGGGAGGCACAATCAATTATCTGAATGAGAAAAATGAAGAGGTTACCATTCCTGCCAATACCCCGGTTTCGATGAATATGTGGGGCTTTACACCCGATTATTTTGAATATTCCGAACAGTATTTTAAAGAATTTCTCCTTGAAAACGGTCAGATGTTGAAATCTGAATATTATATTCCTTTGGCAGTAAACAATTTAATTGTTGAAAACAAAGCTACATGTAAAGTGCTCGATACTCCATCTAAGTGGTTTGGAGTAACGTATGCCGAGGATCGTCCTCAGGTAGTGCTTAAAATAAACGAGTTGATTCGCAAAGGAGTCTATCCCGAAAAATTATTTAAATAAGAAACAAAATTAGTTTATGGCTAAAATTTTAGTAACAGGCGGAACTGGTTATATCGGTTCACATACGGTTGTTGAACTTCAGATGAAAGGTTTTGAGGTTGTGATAGTTGACAACCTGTCCAATTCAAATATCGATGTGTTGAGTGGCATTGAAACCATTACCGGCATACGTCCATCATTTGAGAATATAGACTGTGTGGATTATGTGAGCATGGACCGCATGTTTGAGAAATACAAAGATATAGAGGCGATCATTCATTTTGCTGCCAGCAAGGCTGTGGGTGAATCAGTGGAGAAACCATTGATGTATTACAGAAATAACCTGGTATCGCTGATCAACTTATTACAACTGATGCCGATTCACAAAGTGAGAAACATTGTATTCTCATCATCGTGTACGGTATACGGACAGCCTGATATTTTGCCGGTAACCGAGAATGCTCCCATAAAGCCAGCCTTGTCACCGTATGGTAACACCAAGCAGGTAGGGGAAGAAATTATCAGGGATACCATTTATGCTAATCATAGTTACCAGAGCATAATCCTTCGTTATTTCAATCCGATTGGAGCACATGCATCTGCAGAGATCGGTGAACTTCCCAATGGCATACCGAATAACCTGTTGCCTTTTGTTACACAGACAGCTTTGGGCTTACGCAAGCAACTCATGGTGTTTGGTGATGATTACAATACACCTGACGGTTCATGTGTTCGCGATTATATTCATGTGGTGGACCTGGCCAAAGCGCACGTTATAGCTGTTCAGCGCATGCTGAACAAACATACGAAAAGTGATGTGGAGACCTTTAATCTGGGAACAGGACGTGGAGTATCAGTACTTGAAATTATAAAGACTTTCGAAGAAGTAAACAATGTCGAAGTACCATATAAAATTGTTGCCCGTCGTGAAGGTGATATTGAAAAGGTATGGGCCGACCCAAGTTATGCTAACAATGAATTAGGCTGGACTGCTACAGAAACTCTGGAAGAAACTCTGAGAAGCGCCTGGGCATGGGAATTGAATTATGCCCAACGTGTCAATGCTGAACAAGAATAAAAATTAAAATAACTGATAAGTAATAAACGAACAATTAATAAATCTCACGTATGCAGGGCTATTAATTGTTCGTTTTTCTTTACTACCCACTACCTATTATTAACTACCTACTATTATGCTCTATCCGTTAAAATTCAGCCCGATACTTAAAGATAAAATCTGGGGAGGTACAAAACTTAAAACCCTTTTCAATAAACCTGCTGAAACCCTTAAATTGGGTGAAAGTTGGGAGCTGTCCGGTTATGAAGGTGATGAGTCGGAGGTGACCAATGGATATCTGGCAGGTAATAACCTCAGGGAATTGATTGAAATCTATATGGGTGAATTGATTGGTGATACGGTATTTGATGATTTCGGTCTTTCGTTCCCGTTGCTTTTTAAACTGATTGATGCCAACGAAAACCTTTCCATACAGGTACATCCGGGTGATGAAGTGGCAGCTGAACGACACAACTCATTCGGCAAAACCGAAATGTGGTATGTGGTGGATGCTGATCAGGGTTCTGAATTGATTATCGGATTTAACGACGACTGTTCACGTGAAACGTATCTGGAAGCAATGGCGCATGATAAGGTGGAAGACCTGTTGCAAAAGGTTCCGGTAACCAAAGGAGATGTGTTCTTTATCCCGGCAGGCAGGGTACATGCCATTGGCAAAGGCGTTGTTGTTGCTGAGATACAGCAAAGCAGCGACATTACCTATCGCATCTATGATTACAAACGCAAAGATGATAACGGCAATGAGCGTGAACTGCATACCGAACAGGCTCTGGACGTTATTGATTTTACTGCATCTAAACAGCCTAAAACCTTTTACTCTCCGGTGTTGAACGAAACTACCCCATTGATTAAATGTGACTATTTCACCACCAATATGGTTCATTTCAATAAGCGTATTGAACGTAATTATGCTACGTTGGATTCGTTTGTAGCCTATATGTGCCTGGAAGGTAATTTTACCATTGATTTTGAAGGCGACAAAACAACAGTCAGCAAAGGGGATACTGTGCTTATTCCTGCCAGCATTGATGAATTGATTTTAATGCCGGATAGTGATGTCACGTTGCTGGAAGTGTACGTACAGTAATCATAACTGAGAAACAACTAAAAACAGCAAGCTATATTGGCTTGCTGTTTTTTGTTGAAAACTGAGGTGTACTGAAATATAGTAATTTGCAAAATTCTTAGTAAATCTCTTCTTGAAATACATCATCAATAAGCAATTGATCATCGTTTTCTGTTCTCATTTGTTTAAATGAAGCTTCCCAGTTTTTTCTGGGTTTATTAATGGGCTTTAAGATAATCCTTCCTTTCTCGAGTATAACTTTAACTTTATCATGGATGTTATACTGTTCTAATATTGATTTACTCAATATAAGTCCTTTTGAATTTCCTATTTTGATAATATTTGCTTCCATAAGAGTAAATAAAAATAGTTTTTTTTCTCCTCCTGTCTTCCAATTCACAATCGCCAATATCTGACTTTCCAGTCTTTTTGTAAATATTGAGTTATAACTAATTATCAAAAACACAGTCGGTTTGATGCTATTTTTCTACCATCTCTTAATGTAATTCTTCTATCAAATGTATTAATCAACTTTTTAAGTTCCCTGATATTTTTTACTTCTTTAGCTGAATTGCAAATCCAGAAATCAGTAACTTTATTATTTTTCAACTCAAACCATGC
>Ga0302215_10000750_pt1 | contig 23764 bp, 20 predicted proteins | sample II_Fen_N3_1_FD_194580 | JGI IMG/M metagenome (GOLD analysis project Ga0302215, IMG submission 194580) | Peat permafrost microbial communities from Stordalen Mire near Abisko, Sweden - II_Fen_N3_1 | ecosystem: Environmental > Terrestrial > Soil > Wetlands > Permafrost | place: Sweden: Abisko... | reverse complement strand
GCCGAAATGCATCAAGCCTCCCAGGAATGTTCCTGCGGTGAGTACGACACATTTTGCATGGAAGTGAATACCCAGTGCTGATTTCAATCCCGTTATTTCACCGTTTTCCACTACCAGTCCGGTAACGGTATCCTGCCAGATAAAAAGATTCTTTGTGTTTGTAACTGTCTTTATCCACTCATGTATGAATTGCTGGCGGTCACTTTGCGAACGTGGACTCCACATGGCTGGTCCTTTTGACCTGTTCAGCATGCGGAATTGTATGGCGCTTCGATCGGTTACAATCCCCATATGTCCACCCAATGCATCAATTTCACGTACAATCTGTCCTTTGGCAATTCCTCCTACTGCCGGGTTGCAACTCATTTGCCCGATCTTATTCATGTCCATGGTGATGAGCAGGGTCTTTGATCCCATGTTTGCGGCAGCAGTGGCAGCTTCACAGCCGGCATGTCCTGCACCGATAACGATTATGTCGTATTTAAAATCCATCTTGGTTATTTACTATTTTGTCATTTACTATTTACTATTTGAGAAAGGGTTTGATTCATCCTGTATGTTTTGATTAAAACTCCCTACCCCAATCAATTAATCTGCAAAGTTATAAAATAGTCAGGACTTATGGAGCAGGTTGTAAAAGTTTAGGGTTTTAATGAACTCAAAAAGACCCCAAGACAACCCCAAGCCCCTAAAGGGGATGTAAGATCGTTTTATATTTAGAAAGACTCTAACTGATAATTTCAAAACTACAAAACTCAAACAAACAACTCTTCACATCCCCTTCAGGGGCTTGGGGTTTTAACATTAATTAAATCCCAATAATTAATATATTTAATTATTTGTTTTACTTTTGGATGTTTTCTTTGTACGTTATGCAACCGTCACTTTGTTTATGTATTTAATGACCTATATACAAGCGTATTATCCATTATTTTACCCCTTTTATCCCGTTTCCCCTGTTCACAGGGTCAGGGGTTTACAATTTCACCACCTCCATGTATCTACCGTTTACCTTTTCAACCTCTAATTAGAATTCTATGCGAAAATTCAACTTCTTTTTATGTGTGATCCTCTTTCTTGCCATGGGGATATATTCCTCTGCGCAATCCTATGTGAGCATTGCTTCCGGTGTGTTAACCGATCCTGCCATCTGGTCATTGCCGTGGGGAAGTGCTCCCGTTCCTCCCTCTTCCGGTCAACAGGTTGTGATCAGTGCCGGTACTACCGTCACAGGTACTACAACAAATGCATGGGTTCTTGATGTATTTGGTACGCTGATCCTGGATGGTGATTATTCCAATACCAGCGGTGGACTGACCATTGAAGATGGTGGTATCCTGATTATCAAAGGCAATATGACCACCGGTTCAAGGTTTGACATCAAAGGTTCCGGTAAGATTATGGTGATGGGTAATTTAAACCAGAACGGAGGTAATATTACCATTTCAAATACCGGTATCCTGGTGGTGGGGCAGACGTTTACCGAAGGCTGGCAGACTATGAATTTATACAACAATGCCCAGATACTAATCATTCAGAATTATAATGTGAACGGTAATATGCATGAAAATAGCCCGGGTAATGTGATCACTGTACTGGGCACTGTTAATGGAGGTGGATGCTCCGGCTGTGTGAATTCCATTGTAGCCACTGATCCTGCATGGATATTCTGGACTACCGGCCTTCCTAATTTATGGACCGGTAAGACAGATACCAACTGGGGCAATACCGCCAATTGGTCGGGAAGCATTGTTCCGATCACCGGTGCTAATATTGTTTTTGACGTAACGGCAACCAATGACCTGATCCTCGATCAAGACCGCAAGGTAGGTAACCTGACCAATACATCTTCCAAACGGTTGGTTATTCCTGCTGCAAAATGCCTTACGGTAAACGGGTCGATTACCACCAACAATGATCCAAACCAGATTTATATCAAAGCCGGTACAGTTGGTGCGAATGGTTCCTTAATATTTCATAACTCCGCAGCTTCTCCCGTACAGGCTTCCGTGGAAATGTACTCGCTGGCGTCCTACGTAAATAGCCATTACAGATGGCAATTTATCGGAATCCCGCTTCATTCCATGACGCCTTCACCCACATTCGACGGTAGCTATATTCGCCAAATGCACGAAAATGATAACCCGTTGCACTGGGAACAATTGAATAATTCATCCCAGTTAACATCATTTACAGGCTATGAAATCACCCGTGCAACAACCAATACCTACCTCTTTCAGGGGCAGCTTGAGAACCAGAATTACAGTGCCAGGCTCCCGTATACCCCGGGTTCATATTATCCAGGACAAAGCCTGATAGGAAATCCGTATACAGCTGCCATTCAGATATCCAGCATAGGTTTTGGCAGTAAAATGCTTAAAACGGTTTATTTTTACAACACAGGGTCTATGGCTGACTGGGTAGCGGCCGGATCGGGCACTGCTTCTGACTCTATCGACTCAAACGGTATTCCCGGGCAATATACCGTGGTACCTCAGGGCTGGGCAGGCAAGGCAGGGTTGCAACACCAGATTCCATCCATGCAGGCCTTCATTGTTATGGCTCAGGCCGACGATCCCAATGCCACCATATGGATCCCTTACAGCAATGCCGGAACCATTGTCCCCGACAGTGTCCGGTTACGGGTTAAAGGTGTGCAGCAGACTACGACAGCTGCCGAAGATATATGGACTAAAATAGATGTGAAGGGTACACGATACAAAGACCGTATGTGGATATTTACCGACCCGAATTGCAGCCATAGTTTCGATAACGGGTGGGATGGTGAGAAATTCTATGGTTCTCTTGAATCACCCCAGATCTATGCCATAGAGCAAGATGGTATGTATCAGGTGAATTCGGTGGACAACATGAATAATACCTCCGTGGGTTTTGAAGTGGGTGAGGACACCACCTATACCCTTACCTTTACCCATCAGGGTGCCCAACAACGGTACAGGAATATCTACCTGGAGGACAAGGCTACCCTGAAAACAATTGATATAACCAACAGTGGATCAACGTATACGTTCAATGCTTATCCAACCGATACCCTGATAAACCGCTTTAAAATTGTCACGAACATCGATATTGCTACCAATGTGCCTGTTACGAATGCCGTTGGGAATGTACTAAACATATTCAGTTCGCAGAACACGTTTTTTGTCGATAATAAGTCCAACGAAACAGGCACTTTGCAGGTGTACGACATTGCCGGAAAGATGCTCCGCCAGTACCCCTTTGCAGCAGGTACGGTGACAACTATTCCAACCGGTTTCTCTTCCGGATCGTATGTCGCGAAAGCCTTTACAAAAACAGAAAGAATTACCAGGCAGTTGATCCTGCATTAAAAACTAATAAATGAACTAAACGGTATTTTTAAGAATGGAACGCGTATATTCGCAACTCAGCGAACTTCCACATTCCATTCTTAACTCCCGACTCATATGAAACTAACTGCCCCAAGCCCCTAAAGGGGATGTAAATTACAACCGTCTCCTAAAACAATTACCTCAATACGAAGTGATTATCGCTTACCACTCTTAACATCCCCTTTAGGGGCTTGGGGCAAAACAATTAAATTTGCAGACGGTTCTTTTATTTTTTAAGCATGTATTCCTGATCTGTTTAACTACCGACTACCAACTACTTACTACCGACTACTAACTAATTTCTATATCTATGACTCATAAACTCTTTGCCCCCGGATGTGCCTTAATACTCTACAAACCCGAACTGGCTGATAAAATTCATGCTATGTTGAATGAACAAATAGGGCCAATGGATGTCCTGTCCACTTGTTGCAAGCATGACCCCGGACATACAGTACCCACGCAGATTATCAATGTCTGCCCCGGTTGCGACAAGCGTTTTGCTGCTAACTATGCCAATACCACCACCATTTCACTCTGGGAATTACTTGCTGCAAGCGATACTTTCGTGTTTCCGGATTACAAGGGACAAACTATGACTATCATGGATGCCTGCCCTACCCGCGAGAAACCATATATCCACGAAGCTATCCGCACCCTGGCAGGCAAGATGAATATCCGCCTGGTGGAACCCACCCATACCCGCACCAAAAGTGTCTGCTGTGGCGATAGCTTTTACCCCCAACTCCCTGCCAATACGGTGAATGACCTAATGAAAAAGCGTACCTCCGAAATGCCGCTTGACAACGTCATCGTCTACTGCGTATCGTGTATCCAGTCTGTTGCCATCGGTGGCAAACATCCCCGCTACCTTCCCGACCTGCTCTTTGGCCTGGATACCCTGCCCGAAGTAAAGGAAACGGAAGCATGGCACAAGGAACTCGATGTGTATATCGAAAAACACTAAGACATTTACTATTTTATCATTTACTATTTACCATCTATTATTTACTATTTTATCATTTACCATTTACTATTTAAGAAAGACGGTAGCGGAGGTTTATGCTGATTTAATCCGGTTGGTAAGTCTTAAGCCCGCAGGCAAAGGCAAAAGCTATCATGAATTTTTTTCTATGAAACTTACCGCCTCAAGCCCCTGAAGAGGATGTAATTAACCACATTCTCCGAAACCATCTACTTCATAATGAACAGAATCACGCATACAATTCTTCACATCCCCTTCAGGGGCTTGGGGTAGTACCTTATTCATTGTTCCAATATGTTTTATATCGTTTTTGTTCCTCCCACTGAATTACAAACACTTATAAAACAAATTCATTTAGCACAAAGACACTAAGTAACACAAAGTTAAGAGATACAACATCTTAAACTTAGTGTTTCTTAGTGTCCTGGTGTCTTTGTGACAGAAAAATAGAAAATAGGTTACTTGTTCTGTAATGCCATTATTTTCTTAAATGGTAAATGAATAAATAGTAAATTTAATGTTGGTTTCGTTTCTCAATTACTTTCTATTTGAAACCAATCTCCTTACACCCTCCAAACCCTGCAAACCCTCCAAACTTTCAAACATTCAAACTTTTCAAACTTTCAAACCCTTCAAACACGGTACAATATCACTTCCATTTGTTCTATGCTCTAAGGGGTTTCGGATAGGTTTCGGATAGGTTTCGGATAGGTTTCGGATAGGTTTCGGATAGGGTACGGTTAGGGTTCGGATAGGGTACGGATAGGGTACGGATAGGGTTTAGTTAAGTACACCTTTCTGAACCCTAAGGAAATACCCAATAAAGTCTCTTCAATTCCTCATTATAGTTAAAACGAATGTAAAGCAGGGTATGTTGGACTGAGATTACTCTCAGATTTCAATCAGGTAAGAATTCACCTCCGGCACATGCTGAAAGCGGATTTTTAATTAAAAAAAATACCTCGCCGAAGTGAAATAATAACTAAAAAGATAGGATGTGATAAATGGAATGCGTAGCTTTGTGGGTTGAAAACCAATTCATTTACTATTTTATCATTTACTATTTACTATTTTGTGTTAGAAGAAGTTTTAGATGGTATTTTAGTAGTGTATGTGGGTTTATGCCTTTAATCTGAACAACCGGGAACATATTAAAATGAACTACGTGTCTGTTTTATCTCTTTTAAATAGTAAATAGTAAATGATTAAATGGTAAATATTTAATATGAAACGCATCGAAGTAGTGGCAGCTGTGATCATTGTGGACCAAAAGATATTGTGCATGCAGCGCGACAAGAACAAACACGACTATATCTCCTACAAATATGAATTTCCGGGCGGCAAGGTGGAGAAAGGTGAAACACGCGAAGCTGCCCTGACACGTGAAATACGCGAAGAACTCCGGATGGATATCACCATCGACCGGCCATACCTGACTGTGGAACATGCCTATCCCGACTTCAACATTACCCTACACTGCTTTCTCTGCTCCTGCGAATACCCACACCTTACCCTGACCGAACATATCGACGCCAAATGGATGCCCATTGACCTGATAGCTACCCTCGACTGGGCGGAAGCGGATATTAAAGTGGTGGATAAGATTGTGTACGAGGGGGAATAATTAATAATTAAAAATTAAAAATTAATAATTAGCAGGATGCTACAAGTAAATAATCAATAGGATTTAAAAAGAAATGAATTGCCTGACTACTCTGTGTGGCCGGTTTTTTATATTTCAACCACAATAGAATAGAATAGAATAATAATGCAGTTTGATTATCAGCGAAACGTCTTAAACCATAAATGTTATATTTAACTCCAGGTATAACAAAATCAAGAAAAAAATAATCAGTGAAAATCACTGTCATCAGTGGACAAACTCTTTTCTTCTTTTTATATTTAATTTTATTTATTGAAAATTAATCGGTGTAAATTAGCGCCTTTAGTAAATAATGAGGATAATCATTTCATAATTCATAATTCAGAATTGACGGGATGCTGACAAGTAAGTAATCAATAGGGTCATTAAAAAAAGAATTGCCCGACTACACTGTGTGGCCGCGCTTTTATATTTCAACCACAATAGGATAGAATAATAATGCAATTTGATTATCCGCAATATGTCCTAATAGATAGTCGTCGTCCTAAATCCAACCGGTTTAAATGTGATATTAAAATTCTTGAATTTCAACTTTACTATTCAATTTCTTCGGAATTATTTCTCTTATGCTTTATGAGTTTTTACGGATAATCATTAAAACAAAATGCACACAAAAAACACCTGACCGTATTTAACAGGAAGATAGCTGAAAACATTTTTCTATTGTGGTTTGTTCTTTTTTCGTGATCTTCTATATGTATTGTTCATAGCCCTTGAAACAAGTTCATTCATTGATATTCTCACATTGAAACAGGTGAGAAAATTGCAACTAATTTTCAGAATTATGTAATAAGTGACATTAAAATTAGTTTTTACTTTGTAACGTGGAATATATTCACAACTGCCCCGGCCAGAAGCGGGATCACAAAAACGAACTGTAATGATAAAGAAAAGAAAAATTATTTCTGTTTTCAGTATGCTTTTAATTGGATTTGGAAGCATGTTTATGGGTGGATGTAAAGGAGATCCGGAACTACGATCAACCACATACAACCTGAAAGTAACCGATGTTCTGGGTGTAAGTGGTACAGTCACTTTTACTGAAACGTCGCCAAGTGTTGCCACCATCAGTATTACCCTTGTCGGTTCACCTGTTGGAACACATCCTGCTGTACTTTCTACGAATTCAGTCGTTGAAGGAGGTATTGCTAAAGTAATCCTGAATCCGGTTGATGCTACCGGTAAAAGTACAACGGTGGTAAGTACCATGACATACGCACAACTGATTGCATTCAATGGTTTTGTTAAAGTAGTGAAAAGCGATAGCGAGCCCAATATTATTCTTGCACAAGGGGATATAGGTGGAAATGAAATCACCAAAATCAATAAATCGTATACATTGACAACGCTGGGTAATTTCGGTGTATCGGGCACTGCCTTGTTTGAAAAAAGGGTAAATGGAAATTCGTTGTTAACCCTTTCGCTGACAGGAACCATAGCCGGTGATGTTTATCTGTCTACTATTAACCTGGGTTCTATAGCATCGGTAGGGGGTGGACCAGTAGTGAAAACATTGCAACTTGTAAACGGAACCACCGGTAAAAGTTATACCAATATCACGAACCTGAATAGCGGAACTGCTATCACCTACGATAACTGGCTGGTTTACGATGGATATATCAATGTGTATCAATCAACCGATCTTTCGGGAACTGTCATCTGTCGTGGGAACATAGGCTCTAATTAAGTTTAGTTGCTGCTTAACTCTTGGCAATATTTGATACTATAACATCCTGATTAAATGCCCGGCTGCAGATTGTAGCCGGGTTTTTTTATGCATAGCTGGTGAATAAACAATTTTGATGGTGGGGATTGGATAGCAACTTTAAGCTGAGGGGAGTGAGGCTTTTGAATTTGAAGGAAAAGAATAGTGTTTGGTTAAGGGCTGAGGACGGTTTTTATTTTATAAAAATTAGTGCTTGAGCTAAAATAATTAACAAAACGGGTTGAATTATAAAATAGAATATGTAGTTTTGACGTTTGAATTGAAATTCATTTTTTATCGATTGACTTACAGAAAATTATCATGGCGCAAACAGGACTTTACGAGCAATTAATAAACAAACTGGTTTCATCTAAGTTGAAAGAGTTAGATAAGAATCTCTTTTTCATTAAAGAAAGTCCAATTGATAAAAGTGAAGCATCCAGGGTTTTATCGTCATATTTAATTGAAATTATTCGATTGGCACTAAATTTAATATCTGGAGATGAAAGTATAGAAAAACAAATAGAACTATCAAATAATATAATCAGATTAATACGGGATGAATTAAATGATGAAGAATTTGATGAAGATTTGATTGAGACTGAGGCTAAGATTCTTTCGGCCATCATTAATAAAATTGATTCAGGAATAACTGATTTTGAAAAGCACATCAAAGAAATAACTCCATATACCAGATTATCACAAAGCGAGTTATTTACGGGAAATAATGCTGGTGTCTCACTTGAAAGCGAAATAAAAAAAGAAATACTTTCATCAGATAAAATTTGCTTTTTAGTTTCTTTTATAAAATTCTCAGGGATAATAATCTTTAAAAATGAGTTAACAGAGTTTACCGAAAAGGGCGGACAACTTCAGATTATAACAACTTCATATATGGGTGCAACTGATTTAAAGGCAGTTGAATTATTACATGATTTAAAGAATACTGAAATAAAAGTTTCATATAATACTGAGAATGAAAGATTACATGCAAAAGCTTATTTGTTTTTAAGAAAAACAGGATATCATACTGGATATATAGGTTCTTCAAATATATCCCGATCAGCTTTAACAAATGGGTTGGAATGGAATATGAAGGTAACTACAAAAGAAGTTGGTCATATTATTGATAAATTCGAGAAAACTTTTGAAACTTACTGGCAAGATAAAGAATTTGAGTTGTTTGATAAAGCTCGTCATTCAGAGAAATTGAGAATAGCACTTAAAAGGGAAAAGAGTTATGATAGAAATAATCCTGCTATTTACTTTGATATCAAGCCATATCCGTTTCAAGAAGAAATTTTAGAAAAACTTGAAACTGAGAGAAAAGTACATAATAGGTTTCGTAATTTAATTGTTGCAGCGACAGGAACAGGCAAAACTGTAATTTCAGCTTTTGATTTCAAAAGATTCAAAAAAGAAAATCCATCAGCGAAGCTTTTATTTTTAGCTCATCGCAAAGAAATTTTACAACAAGCTCAATCAACCTTTCAAGGAGTATTAAGAGATAACAACTTTGGAGAATTGTGGGTAGATGGTATAGAGCCCGAAAAATATGATTGTGTATTTGCTTCAGTACAAACTTTGAATAACAGAATTGAAACCCTAAATCTAACAGAATTCTATTATGACTTTATTATAATTGATGAGGTCCATCATATTGCAGCAAACAGTTATCGACCAATCCTAAATAAATTTTCACCAAAAATACTGTTAGGTTTAACTGCTACTCCGGAAAGGATGGACGGTGAAGATATTTTAAAAGACTTTTCAAATACTGTTGCCGCTGAAATAAGATTACCCGAGGCTTTAAATAGAAAATTGCTTTGTCCATTCATTTATTTTGGAATTACAGATAGCATAGATTTGTCAAATGTAGAATGGCGAAATGGTAGATATTTACCAAGTGAGTTGACAAAAATATATACTCGAAATGACAAACGAGTAGGGGAGATCATTTCGAATCTTGATAAGTATTTGAATGATAAAAATGATGTCAGAGCACTGTGTTTTTGTGTAACTCAAGAGCATGCACAATACATGGCTGAGAAGTTTTTACTTGCTAGCCTTAAAGCAGATTATTTAGTTAGCACCAGGAATGAATTGAGAGAAGAAATTCGGATAAAGTTTCGCAATAAAGAAATAAATTACCTTTTTGTTGTGGATATTTTTAATGAAGGTGTCGATATCCCTGAAATTGATACAGTGTTATTTCTTCGGCCAACAGAAAGTTTGACGGTTTTTCTTCAACAACTTGGAAGAGGTTTAAGATTAGCTGAAGATAAAGAGTGTTTAACAGTAATGGATTTTGTTGGGAATTCAAGGCCTGAATATGATTTTGAAGGGAAATTCCGTGCTTTAGTTGGGAAAACAAATACTCCTATTCATAAAGAAATTGATGATAATTTCCCTCATCTACCTTTGGGTTGTTCAATAATTCTAGAGAAAAAAGCAAAGAAATTCATTCTAAATAATATCCAAAAAGCAACTTCGTTTAATATCAATCAACTTCTAATAAAAATCAGAAATTATCAATATCAAACAGAATTACCACTTACCTTAAAGAATTTTTCATCGTTCTATCATATACCATTAGAATTGATTTATAAAAAAGGGAATTGGAAAAGACTTTGTGTGTTGTCTGAACAAATTGAAGATTATCCAGTAACAAACGAAAAAGAAATTTACAGAGCGATAAGTAGGAAATGGCTTTCTTGTAATTCAATATCATATTTTGAATTCATACTAGCCATAGCAAAGAATGATTTTAAAATCAATTTTGATTCTTTCAATGAAGAAGAAAAAACAATGTGTTTAATGCTTCATTATGATGTTTGGCAGAATCCGGGAGGTTTTAATTCGTTAGAGGAAAGTATAAAAGCTATTGGAAATAACAAAATTCTGAATAAAGAAATTATTGAGTTGCTTGATATTTTAATTGATAAAATCGATTTTATTGAAAAAGAAATTATTTTACCGTATAATCAACCACTTAAGATTCACAGCCGATATACAAGAGATCAGATATTAGTTGCATTTAAAATGTCTACCTTTGAAAAAGTGTCTTCAAATAGAATTGGAGTTGGTGTTGCTGAAAATAAAGAATTAAACACAGAATTATTGTTTATAGATTTAATTAAGTCAGAAAAAGACTTTTCACCGACAACACTTTATCAAGACTATGCAATTAGTGATACTTTATTTCATTGGCAATCACAAAATGCAACACGAGAAGATAAGGGTAAGGGACTCTCATATATTAACCATGAAGATTCAGGTAAAAAGATTCTTTTATTTGTTAGAGAACGGAATGAAAATGAGTACAAAAACACGATGTCATACGTATTTATTGGAGAGGGAAACTATCTTGAACACTATGGTTCAAAACCAATGAGCATTAGTTGGGAACTAAATGAACCGTTACCTCCTTATCTTTGGAGAGATTCTGCTAAAATGGCGGTAGGATAAAAAATTTGGGTATTGATTACTAAGTTAAAATTCAAAAAGAATATAAAAATAGAATCACTTATTTACTAATAGAAATTTAAACATAGATGTATGAGTTATTTAAAGCTACTGGAAACTGTTGCAGATATTTCAAATATGGCAGGTTGTAAAAAATATTATTCAGGTAATTCACGGTTCGATATTTCTGAATATATAGTATGGGCTAAAGAATTTGAGAAAATTCACCGAAATACTGATTGGAATGATGAAGATTATTTGCTGGCTATTGAGAAATATGCAAATGAAAAAATTAAAAGGGCGATTAAAGACAAAACGGTTTTAATTAATTACAATTAAGCCAATCCTATACTTAACAAAATATCAGATAGTAATTTATTTAAAAGTTTGAATATAAATAGTATGAACAAAGAATTAATAGTATCAGCAATTTTATCTGGCATACATCTCATTTCAAATGAATTGGAATCAATTGAAGATGATGGTTTAAGAAATGATTTTGAGCTTACTTTAGCAGAATTAGAACTTGCATTAAAAGAATTTGATTTATAGGGCTTCATTGTGAGGGCTTCACTCCGAGTGATGCCCTCATTAATATTTAATGCGATAAAATTATTTTATAAAATAATACTTATCAGCCAGATTAAGCGTAGCAACAATATCCACCTCCATCATCCCGTTATATTCAATCTGGTGAAGAAATGAAGAGATGGGGTACACTTCCCAGCCCGAATCGGATTCAGTAGCCGGAAGAAGCTTCATTTCACCGGTGAGTTTTTGAACGGTAATACAGGTATCCTCCGGATAAACATTCCTGTTGTCCAGATAATCGTTTACCAAATCAACGATCTTTTCATTAAAGACATTCCGTGCAATGTGGGCATTCATTGTTTTCATAGCAGCAGGGGTTATGAGTTTGTAAACAGACAAAAGGCATTTAAAATACAACATAATTGATCGTTAGAAAGTTTTAGCTACCTGTCGCCCTCCCACTTTTTGTGCTAGCATAGAGTTAGTTATTAGAGCTGTGGGAGTGCGACTAAAAAATGGATGACACTTCGCTATTAGTCGCACTCCCACTGTAATAGCGAGAAGCTATGAGGAATCAAGTAGAAGTGGGAGGGCGACAATGCATGGTGTCGCCCTCCCACTTCGTATTCTTGCAGATAGTCAGTAAACAGAGCTGTGGGAGTGCGACTAAAAAATGGATGACACTTCGCTATTAGTCGCACTCCCACTGTAATAGCGAGAAGCTATCAGGAATCAAGTAGAAGTGGGAGGGCGACTATGCAGAAGCTCATCTACAAAAAAGCAACTAATTAATTCACTATAAAATGAAACGTATTACTTTCAACATTCTCTCACTGACAGCAGTCCTGGTTTTGATTACATCATGTAGTTCCAATGATCCGGCAGGTGCTTATGCGGATTGGAAAATTAAAAATAACACCTATTTCACAAACTATAAAGACAGCACTGGCTATGTGTTGTATACCATCCCGGCAAGCAGTGGGGGCGGTAGTTTTTATTATAAGGTGTCAGTTGCCGGTGATCCGAACAGTGTGAGCCCATCGGTTGATGAACAGGTATTGGTAAACTACAGGGGCAAAATGATCAACGGGGTTGTCTTTGACCAGACCTACCAAGGCAAGATTCTGCAAGGTGATACCACAGCTGCACCGAGAGTGTTTTACACGAAGCAGCTTATCAGGGGCTGGATAGAAAATCTGAAGCAAATGAAAAATGGGGAGGTCAGGACCATTGTACTTCCGCAGGAACTGGGTTACGGATCAGTGGGTGTGAGTCATATGATTTCTCCGTATTCGACTACCATATGGGTAGTACAACTGGTATCTTTTAACCATGTGAATTAATCGTCACACTCACTTTACCTGTCGCCCTCCCACTTCGTGTTCTTGCAGATAGTCAGTTAACAGATCAGTGGGAGTGCGACTAAAAGGTGAAGGACACTTCGCTCACAGTCGCACTCCCACTGTAATAGCGAGAAGCTATGAGGAATCAAGTAGAAGTGGGAGGGCGACTATGCATGGTGTCGCCCTCCCACTTCGTGTGCTTGTAGAAAGTCAGTTAACAGATCAGTGGGAGTGCGACTAAAAGGTGAAGGACACTTTGCTCACAGTCGCACTCCCACTGTAATAGCGAGAAGCTATGAGGAATCAAGTAGAAGTGGGAGGGCGACAATGCATGGTGTCGCCCTCCCACTTCGTATTCTTGCAGATCGTCAGTTAACAGATCAGTGGGAGTGCGAATAAAAGGTGGATGACACTTCGCTATTAGTCGCACTCCCACTGTAATAGCGAGAAGCTATGAGGAATCAAGTAGAAGTGGGAGGGCGACAATGAATGGTGTCGCCCTCCCACTTCGGGAGCTTACAGATATTCAGTTAATAGATCAGTTGGAGTGCGACTAAAAGGTGAAGGACACTATACAGAAGTGGGAGAGCGACTAAAAATGATCAAAAACATTATTTACTAATTAAATTATTTATAGTATTTTTGTTTTTTATTTCCGGATTAATTCTACTGACCGTTAGGGTATTGCGAATAATCAAAGTTATCAATCACACATAAACCCACGACTATGTTTTTTGAGACCGGTGATTTATACCACATCTACAACCAGGGGAATAACAGGGTTCCCATCTTCTTTTCCGGGGAGAATTACCTGTTCTTTCTGGAGAAAATACGAAAACATATCCTTCCACATGCCGATATCCTGGCATGGTGCCTGATGCCGAATCATTTTCACCTGATGGTGTATGTGCATACGCTCGAGATTGAGGTGAGCGATCCGAACGAAAGGGTCATAACTTCCGGGATAACTCCTAAAACCTGCAACCTCAATAAATCAATTGGTATTCTCATGTCATCGTATACCCGGGCAATCAATTTGCAGGAAAACAGGAGCGGTTCTTTGTTCCGGGTACATGCACATGCCGAGTGCCTCACAAAACCCGCTCAAACTACTCCTTCATTTTTCATTACTCCATTTGGTACGGTGATTAACCGTCATTTACCGGAAGAAGAATATCCGCAGGTTTGTTTCAATTATATTCATTTTAACCCTGTCAAGGCGAAGCTAGTCAGGGAAGTGCAGGATTGGGAATACTCATCATATCCGGATTATTGCGGAATGCGTAATGGAAAGCTGGTTAATAAGAACAGGACGGAGGAGTTTGGGCTGGTAATATAATGGTTGATGACACTTCGCTATTAGTCGCACTCCCACTGTTATATCCAGAAGTTAAGAGGAATCAAGTAGAAGTGGGAGGGCGACAATGCATGGTGTCGCCCTCCCACTTCGAGTTCTTGCAGATAGTCAGTAAACAGATCAGTGGGAGTGCGACTAAAAGGTGAAGGACACTTCGCTATTAGTCGCACTCCCACTGTTATATCCAGAAGTTAAGAGGAATCAAGTAGAAGTGGGAGGGCGACTATGCTGGATGTCGCCCTCCCACTTTTTGTGCTAGCATAGAGTTAGTTATTAGAGCAGTGGGAGTGCGACTAAAAAATGGATGACACTTCGCTATTAGTTGCACTCCCACTGTAATAGCGAGAAGCTATGAGGAATCAAGTAGAAGTGGGAGGGCGACAATGAACAGCAGTGGGAGTGCGACTAAAAGGTGAAAGACACTTTGCCCAAAGTCGCACTCCCACTGTTCAGGCTAGTTGTTCGTGTATAGAACAGAAAGTGGGAGGGCGACTATGAAAAGCAGTGGAAGTGCGACTATGCTTACCCGGGAGCGCGATTCACCATATGAATACTTTGTTACAATAATTTCCGAATAATTGCAATCTCGAATTAATTACTATATTTGCGGCGCTATTAGTTCTCGCCACGGAAGCAATATACGGAAATTAACGATATAGGTGGATTTTTATCCATCTATTTTTATGTGCCATAAAATCATTTACTATTTATTCATTTACTATTTCAGGTTGAAGAAGTTTAGTTTGTATTTAATGTAGTATATGTGGGTTCATGTTTTTAATCTTAATAACCGGGGAATATTAAAATGAACTAAGTGTCTGTTTTAGCTTCTTAAATAGTAAATAGTAAATGAATAAATAGTAAATAAAATTATTGGTTTCACTTCAAAAAAGCAGGCTTATGACTTTTCGTTCTCTCTTTTTATCTTCTCTTTTACTTGTATTTGCAATTTCGGCGTCGGGTGCCTTACCCGACGGGTACTACTCCAACCTGGAAGGAAAAAAAACAGCAGACCTCAAAACGGCATTACACGATATTATTTGTCAGGATACAACCCATTACCTGAAATACGGTTCTGGAGTAGGGTATACCTGGCAGGGCTTTTATTCAACAGACAGGGATTTGTCCAACAATGAAGTTATTGATATGTATTCTGATTCACAACGGTATTTTGATGACAATTACATAGCTCTTGGATATAAGGGATTTGGCATGACTATACAAATAGAACATTCCGTACCTAAAAGCTGGTGGGGATGTGATATCGACCACCCTGATTGCGCAGCCCGTGATTTGAATCATTTATATCCTTCGGACGGGACCTACAACAATTACAAAAGCAATAATCCGTTGGGAGTAGTGACAGGTAACCTGGCTCATACCAATGGAGTTTCAAAAATAGGTATCGGCACGTATACGGGTTATACAGGGACGGTATTTGAGCCTGCAGATCAATACAAAGGAGATTTTGCACGTTCGTATTTCTACATTGCAACGGCCTATCAGCATTATTTATACAAATGGGATCAGACAGCCGATGGAAATATGATGGAAGGGGATACATATCCGACATTAAAACCATGGGCAATCGAACTGTTATTGCAATGGAGCCGTCAGGACCCGGTGAGTGATAAGGAACGGTCAAGGGTGGAAAACGTCTTCGCCGTACAGAAAAACCGCAATCCGTTTATCGATTATCCGCAGCTGGCGGAATATATCTGGGGAAATAAGAAAGACAGTGTTTTTAGCTTTAAAGCCATAACCGGTATTAAAAGTCTTGTGAGCCGGAATCTGTCGATATCACCGAACCCGGCAAAGGACCATGTTCAGTTGAATCTGGATGAAACGGTGGGTACCTATCATTACAGCATTTATTCCATGACCGGATCGCTGGTATCGTCGGGAGATTCTGCAGGGCGTACACTGAGCGTTGCAGACTTAACCAGCGGCGTATATTCATGCGTGGTGGATACCGGCACTGAAAGGCTGGTAAGCAAGTTGATCATTTTATAAGGAAATTATTTCAGCGACGGCTTCACTATTAGTGAAGCCGTCGCTGTTTGTGCGTGACTGAACAAAACCGTTGTTTAAATCATTAAATCATTTACTATTTATTCATTTACTATTTACTATTTATGGTATAAGTAGTTTTAGATAGTTTATAATAGAGTACCTTTGGGTTAATTTTTCAAGTCATAACGACTGTAAAGTGGTATAATGAACTTCGTGTCTGTCTTATTTTTCTTAAATAGTAAATAGTAAATGAATAAATAGTAAATGGATTAATAGTAAATGAATAAATAGTAAATAAAAGAGACTATGGAAACAGCAACAAAAAACCTTGAAAACGACCATGTGTACATCCTACGGTTGATTGCGGTGATGGAACAAATGGTGCTTACAGTCTCCACCGAGCTGAAGCACATTGAACTGGTGGTGCACCTGATAAAGCATTACGCGGATGGATACCATCATGCCAAGGAAGAAAACCTCCTTTTCCCCATGCTGGTACAAAAAGGATTTTCAAAAGAGCAGGGTCCTGTAGCGGTGATGCTTAATGACCATGAGCAGGGGAGGAAATTCGTAAAAGGAATGACCGACGAAATAATCAATTTCAAACAGGGCGACATTTCAGCTCTCACCGAACTGTATGAACATATGCAGGGGTATATCGACCTGTTACGGGTGCACATTAACAAAGAAAACAATGTTCTCTTCCGAATGGCGGACAACACATTGACTCCCGAAGAACAACAAGCCCTTTTAAAGAGTTTTAAGGCCATCGAAGAGTCGAATTATACAAATGGTCAACTTGAACGGTATATCACCGAAATAGAGGGCCTGGAAGCAATTTACCTGGGATAATCTGAACTGATCGTTACCGTATCACATAAGGTGACGGCTTTACAACAAAAAATACAACTAAATGAATTATAAAAAACTGGGTACAACAGACCTTTCGATTTCGGAAATAACCTTTGGTGCATGGGCTGCCGGAGGATGGATGTGGGGTGGTACGGAACGGAAAGATGCCATAGACGCCATGCAAACGGCTTATGAACACGGAATTACTTCTTTCGACACAGCTCCTGTTTATGGCCAGGGGGAAAGTGAGGAAATTATGGGGGAGGCCCTGAAAGGAATTCCCAGGGATAAGGTACAGATTCTGACTAAATACGGCATGCGATGGGACCTTGCCAAAGGGGTGCATGCCATGGGAAGCCGCGATAATGCAGGGAATAAAATAGACATTTACAAATATTCCGGTAAAGAAAGCGTTATTAAGGAATGTGAGGACAGCCTGCGCAGGCTGCAAACGGATTATATCGACCTGTATCAGATTCACTGGCCGGACACCACCACACCCGTTGGTGAAACCATGGAGGCAGTAGCAAAGCTGATTGAACAGGGAAAGGTCCGGTATGCCGGAGTATGCAACTACAACGTTGCCCTGATGGAGGAAGCCGGGAAATACATTCCGATCGTGTCGGACCAGATGCCATACAGCATGGTGAAACGCGGAATTGAACAGGAAGTAATACCCTATTGCATTGAAAACAAAAAAGCCATTCTGGCTTACAGCCCTATGGAGCGTGGACTGCTTACCGGAAAGATGAAACCCGGGTATACGTTTGGGAAAGGCGATCACCGTGCAGCAGGTCGTTTCTTTAAAGATGAAAACCTGAAACGGATAGCTGCTTTCCTGGATAAGATAAAACCTCTGGCAGATGAAAAAAAGGCTACCCTTGGACAACTGGTGGTACGCTGGACACTTGAGCAACCGGGTATTACCATTGCATTGGTGGGTGCGCGCAATGCCATGCAGGCTGCTGAGAATGCAAAAGCATCGGATATCACACTGACGGAAAATGAACTTACCTTTATCACCTCAGAATTAAACCGGTTGGTGCTGGTGAACTGAAACTGCTTTAGAGGGTATGTGAAAACTACAAGTAATTCATAATACAAAATTCATAATTCATAATTGAAAGGACGCTTTCTCTTATGAATCTAATTGCCCCAAGCCCCTTCCGATAAATTGGGATAAATTGCGGGGATGTTAAGATTGGTATGTTTGATTATATACATTTTGAAGTAGATGGTTTAGGAGACGGTTGTAATTTACATCCCCTTTAGGGGCTTGGGGTAGTTTGTTCTTAGAGAAAACCAATGAACCACAGACCCAAACCTTATTACCTTATTCAAAAAAATCAACTAATTTTATATTTCATAACTTCTTTAGGATTCTCCGATAATATACCTGAATAAAAAAGGTTACCACAAAAGTCATAAAAGAAGCACAAAGAAAATAGAATAAACCGGAATGTCTTTTAGTTATATGTACTTTTGACTTTATTCCAATAAGCGGAAGTGTTATGTTTCTATTTGAAACAACCACCCTTGTTGTACAACCTTTTGTGTCCTGTTTTGTGATGGCAAACGGAATACGTACAAAGACTTTTTTATCAGATTTGATTAGAAAATACAAACAGAATACAAGAATATGAAAACAAAAATAGGCTGGATAGGCCTGGGAAGAATGGGAATCCCTATGTCAAAACGACTTGTGGAAGATGGTGGATACCATCTAACGGTTTATAACCGCACAAAGGGCAAAGAAGACGCATTTTCATCATTGCCTGTTGATGTTACCTTTTCGCCTGCACAATTAATCAGGCAAACGGATGTAGTGGTGGTAATGGTGTCGGATGATAAGGCTATCCGGGATATTTTTACCGGTACCAATGGCTTGTTGAGTGCCGGAGTGAGCACGAAGATAATCATTAATATGAGCACAGTGTCACCCGAGATCAGCAAAGAGATGGCGGCATTGTGCCATGAGCTGGGAAACCATTACATGGACGCACCGGTATCGGGCAGTGTGAAACAGGCGGAGACAGGGACACTGGTTGTAATGGCAGGCGGTGAAGAAGATATCTTTAGACAGGTGAAACCAATCCTTGACCATTTAAGCAAATTAACCATCCATGTAGGAAGCCATGGTGCCGGTAACAGTGCCAAGCTGGCGGTGAATACCCTGTTGGGCATTATGAGCCAGGGACTTGCAGAGGTTGTTCTCTTTGCACAGGACAACGGAATAAAGACAGAAGACCTGCTGGATATTGTCAGCAACAGTGCCATGGGAAATGTATATATGAAAATTAAAGGCGATGCCATCCTGAATAATAACTTTCAGGCAGCCTTCGCATTAAAACATATTGCAAAAGACCTGCGCCTTGCAAAACAAAGCGGATTGAAATCCCCGCTGGGAGAAACTATTTTTAAAACATTCCAGGAAGCTGAAAAGGAATTCGGGGAAGAGGATATTATTGCAGTGATTAAAAAACTGGAAAAGAACTAATTCCGACCTGCACACTTAGAATATCACTTTGAACAACTGCGGGCAGATCAATAAAAGATTTACTCTGTAAAGAATTATACCAACCACTGGTTAAACCGTTGGAGTATGTAAAATATAAAATCCTGCTTCGAGAGTATCGAAGCAGGATTTTTAGTATTTGAATATGATAACCACAAATGGTTATGCCGGTTTATTTTTTAATATCGCCTTCAGCAATCAGGTATTCAGCAATCTGAACGGCATTCAGTGCAGCACCCTTTTTGATCTGGTCGCTTACACACCAGAACGTAATGCCATTCGGGTTTGAAATATCTTTGCGGATACGTCCTACATGAACTGGATCCTTGCCAGAAAGGAATAACGGCATTGGGTATTTCTTTTCGGCAGGATTATCCATCAGTTCCACACCCGGGGCAACAGCAAATGCTGCACGGGCTTCTTCGATACTGATGGGCTTTACGGTCTCAGCCCATACACTTTCGGAGTGGGCACGAAGTGCAGGAACACGAACACACATGGCACTGACTTCAATGTCGGAATGCATGATTTTACGTGTTTCGTGGTACATCTTCATTTCTTCCTTGGTATACCCGTTGTCGGTAAACACATCCACCTGTGGAATGAGGTTATAGGCCAACTGGTAGGCAAACTTGCTCACTGTAACTTCCTCACCGGCCAATACCTGTTTGTATTGCAGTTCCAGTTCGTCCATGGCAGCAGCACCTGCACCACTGGCAGCCTGATAGGTAGCCACGTGAACGCGTTTGATATGCGATATGTTTTCCAATGCCTGCAAGGCAACAACCATTTGAATGGTGGTACAGTTCGGATTGGCAATAATGCCACGTGGACGCACTTTGGCATCAGGGGCATTCACTTCAGGAACGACTAACGGAATATCAGTATCCATACGGAAGGCTGAAGAATTATCAATCATGACAGCGCCGAATTTAGTTATGTCTTCGGCATATTCTTTGGATATACCTGCTCCGGCTGAAGTAAATACGATATCGAACGGTTTGAAATCATCGCCGTGTTTAAGCTCTTTGACGGTGAGTTTTTCACCCTTAAAGTCATACACACTCCCGGCACTGCGTGACGAACCAAAAAGGCCCAGTTCCGTCAATGGGAAATTGCGCTCAGTGAGCACACGTAAAAATTCTTGTCCTACGGCACCACTGGCACCTACAATTGCTACTCTCATCGTGTTTAAATTTAGCACCCCCTGCCCCTTAAAGGGAATATTGAAGGAGGTTATTAAAAAAAATATTCTTTCAGTTGTTGGTTATTAATTCATTCACTACAAAAATAATAACATCACAAATGGATTTTAATAAATAATATTTATATTTGCATTTGAAATGCTTAAAACGACCGATCCTGATAAATTATACCTGTTAAGGGGTATGGGTTGTTTTAAATACAGACCGCAAAAGTAATTCATTTCGATAGAATTATTACACACTATGAAGAATTTAAGCCTCTTTTTTGTGTTTTTTGTGCCGGTTTTATGTTTTGCCCAGGTGAATGAAAATTTTTCAGATGGGGATTATACCAATAATCCCGTATGGACCGGCACCACTTCCAACTTTACAGTAAACTCTTCTTTTCAACTACAATCGCAGGCCACTACCGCCTCTACTTCTTATTTGTTTACACCTTCAGAGGCATTCGATAATGCGACCTGGGAATGTGCTGTTAAAATAGCGTATAATCCATCGGCTTATAACTACGCCTCTGTTTATCTGGCATCTGATAAGAGTGATATTTCATCGGGATTCAATGGCTATTATGTTCAGATAGGCGGATCGAATGATGAAATATCCCTGTATGTGCAGGAAGGAACAAAGAAAACGAAGATTATAGATGGCAAAGATAAACGCACGGACAGCAATGTAGTGGACCTGCGAATAAAAGTAACACGTGATGTGCTGGGTAATTTTGCCTTGTACAGCAAGCTGGCAGGTGAGAGTGATTTTGTTCAGGACGGAACAGCTTTGAATAATGTTGTAAAAAGCAGTGCTTATGTTGGCGTGTTGTTTGTCAATACGGCTTTGACAGGGAAAGATTATTATTTTGATGATATTCTTGTTACCGGTAATAAGGTGATCGATAAGGAACCACCTTTATGGACAACACTTTCTGTAGAGCAGCCCAATATATTAAACCTCAGGTTTTCAGAGGCAATGGACTTTAGCCATGCTGCGTATACTGTCGATCAGGGAATAAACAGCCCATCTTCGCACGTGGTATCCGATGATAAGACGCTGATATCACTAACGTTTGATACTGATTTTGAACGTGGAAAGCTATATACTTTGCAAACTTCCGGCCTGATAGACCTCGCGGGTAACAGGTTGATCCAAGCAGCCCGATCAACAGGAATAACCGAACCTGTAGAGATAAATGACCTGATAATTAATGAAATAATGTTCGATAGTCCGGATAGTTCAGCTGAATACCTGGAAATTTACAACCGGTCGGACAAGTTGCTGGATGTTTCGGGAGTAGTATTTACCACCAGGAAAACGGATGGCACCCTGAATGCCGGAAACAGCATACCTGACCAGACAGCCATGCTCCCGGATAGTTACCTGGCACTTACTTCCGACGCCGAAAGGGTGCGTGCCTATCATGCCTGTCCGGACGGAAGTAACATATTGTCAGTTGGTTGGAATGCCCTTAATAATGAAAGTGGTACCGTGGTATTAACCAATGAAGCAAAAGATACCATCTACGACGAGCTTACTTATAATGTTAAATGGCATCATTCGCTGGTAAAAAATCCAAAAGGAGTAGCCCTGGAGCGGATTAATCCGCAATTGCCAACACAAAGTCAGGAATCCTGGCACTCAGCGGCTTCGGAAGTCAATTACGGGACACCCGGATATAAAAACTCGCAGTATCGGGAGATTGGCACCCCGGATAAGACTGAAAAAATAGTGTGGACAGAGCCTGAAAGCTTTTCACCCGACAATGATGGGGTGGATGATGTCTGTTTTATTCATTACAAAACAGATGCTGCCGGATATGTTGCTAACGCCATCATTATGAATGCAGTCGGAGTCAGGATTTGTCAACTGGCGTCAAATATCTTGCTCTCCACTGAAGGATTCCTGACCTGGGATGGCAAAACGGATAAAGGTACGAATGCAAATGTCGGAATTTATGTTCTTTATTTTGAGATGTTTAATCCAAATACAGGAAACAGAAAAAGGTTGAAAATGCCAATTGTTGTATCATCTCGATAATTTCGAAATATTAACACGCTATTGTCCAACAAATCAGCTATCTTTGCAGCGTTTTTTGAAGTAAAAAGAAATATTAATTCACAACAAAGTAAGAATGGAGAAAGTAAGTTATGCATTGGGTTTAAGTTTGGGCAACAACTTGTTAGGTAGCGGAGTGAACGCGTTGGATTATGCTCAACTGGCTCAGGGAATTCAGGATGTAATGGAACAAAACAAACCCAAAATGACCTATGAGGAAGCTCAAACGGTTATAAATGATTTTTTCCAAACCCTACAAGCTAAAGCGGGTGGACAGGCCCAAAGCGAAGGAATAGCCTTTTTAGAAGAAAACAGCAAACGTGCCGGAATAGTAACACTGGCTAGCGGATTGCAATATGAAATCCTTTCGGAAGGTACCGGAGCAACTCCAAAAGCCTCCGATACAGTGAATGTACATTATCACGGAACATTGATCGATGGAAAAGTTTTCGATAGTTCAGTTAATCGTGGCGAACCTGCCACTTTTGGTGTTACCCAGGTAATCAGCGGTTGGGTGGAAGCGTTGCAATTAATGCCGGTTGGTTCAAAATGGAAACTTTATATACCTTCGGAACTTGCTTACGGTGCCCAGGGAGCCGGTCAGGCTATTGCTCCTCATACAGCATTGATTTTCGAAGTTGAATTATTGTCTATTGTTTGAAAAATATAATCATAATCGATCCTATCAATTAATCAGAAAAAACAAGTATGAA
>Ga0302215_10000749_pt1 | contig 23766 bp, 22 predicted proteins | sample II_Fen_N3_1_FD_194580 | JGI IMG/M metagenome (GOLD analysis project Ga0302215, IMG submission 194580) | Peat permafrost microbial communities from Stordalen Mire near Abisko, Sweden - II_Fen_N3_1 | ecosystem: Environmental > Terrestrial > Soil > Wetlands > Permafrost | place: Sweden: Abisko... | reverse complement strand
ATTCTTTTATTTTTCTCCAAACAGTTCTATCGCTGCGATTCCGATGGGAAGTAATGATTTGCCTTTTATTTTTAACGAGAACACGTTCGATTATCAGACGGTGAAAATTCAGGGACAAATAAGTTACAAAATTACTGATCCGAAAGCACTTTCAAACACGTTGGATTTCACGGTAAATGAAGCAGGAATTTACAAGAAAAATGATATTGAGAAGCTGAATCAAAAATCATCAATCTTGCGCAGACTTCTACTTCTTCTTTTATTCATGAATTGAGTTTAAAAGATGCAATCCGTTCTGCAAAGCAGATTGAAGGAAATATTTTGGAAGGTTTGATGAACTCAGAAGCAATAAAAACAATGGGAATTGAAATTCTCGGAGCCAATATTCTGGCAGTTCAGACCACACCTGAAATGGCGCGAGCTTTAGAAACGGAAACCAGAGAAAAACTACAACAGCAAGCGGACGAAGCAATTTATGAAAGACGAAATTTTGCAGTTGAACAGGAAAGAAAAATCAAAGAATCTGAGCTGAATACGGAAATTGCGGTTGAAGAAAAACAGAAACAGATTGAAGAAAAGAGAATGGAAACCGAAGTGCAGCAGGAAGAAAATAATAGAATTCTGAGAGAAATGAAAATTGCTGCCGATATTTCTGTAGAAAATCAAAGAAAACAACTGATCAAACAGAAAACTGAAAACGACAGAAAAGAAGCAGAAACTCAAGGTTACATGTTGGAGACATCTTTAAAACCTTACAAAGATATGGATTGGAAATTATTGAGTGCTTTAGGTGGAAAACAAGATGCTAAAAATAATATTGCTTTAGCTTTCAGAGAATTGGCGGAAAATGCAGGAAAAATTGGAAACCTAAATATCAGTCCGGATTTATTGGATACACTTTTGAAAAAATAACGAAGAGTTTTTAAAACTAATTTGTAGTCTCTAATCTCTAACTTCAAATACAATGAAAATAGAATACGCCATTATCATTAAAAATAAAACAAGGCTTGAGTCTTTAATTGAAAGATTCAACACCAAAGCTCAGGCTCAGTTTTACATTGAAAGTTCGGGAGGAAACTTCAAGGAATATGTAGATGAACATGAGAAATTTTATCAGTCATTTCTTGAAGTTCAGACTCAGCTTTCGGGAATTATTAAAAACAAAGTGATTGAAAGAGAGTTTGTTCCATCTTATATTTTCTCTGAAAAGAATTTAATTATCGTGATAGGACAAGACGGTTTGGTGGCGAACGTAGCAAAGTATTCTAAAAAAATCCCGATCATAGCGATCAATCCTGATGAGGAAAGATATGATGGAGTTTTGCTTCCATTTAATGTAAAAACTTTTTTAAAAGGAGTAGAATCTGTGATCAACGAAAACTTTAGGTCAAAAGAAATGAAGTTTGCTGAAGCAGTATTGAATGACGGACAAAAACTATTGGCAGTGAATGATCTGTTCATCGGAATTTCTTCACATTCATCGGCTAGATATAAAATTATACTGAATGGAAAGGAGGAAACTCATTCTTCCAGCGGTATTATCGTTTCCACAAAAACAGGAAGTACGGGTTGGCTAAGCTCTATTTTTAATATGGCTTTCGGAATTTTAGGAGTAAGTGAGAAGCAGAGACCAGAAATGAGTGAAGGAGATTTGTATTTTGCAGTAAGAGAACCTTTTAAAAGCATCAGAACACAAACTGATATCTGTGGTGGTAAACTAAAAAAAGGGAATACGTTGGTCATAGAATCATTAATGCCAAATAATGGTTTTATATTTAGTGATGGAATTGAGCAGGATTTTCTGCAATTCAATAGTGGTTCGACTGCTGAGATCAGGCTCTCTGATGAGAAGGCAGTTTTGGTAATAAATTAGAAAAAAACTAAAATGAAAACGGTAAATTATTTAAAAGGAGATGCAACAAATCCACAAGCCAGCGGAAATAAAATCATCACACACATCTGCAATGATATTGGAGGTTGGGGAAAAGGTTTTGTAATGGCACTTTCTAAAAGATGGAAGAAGCCAGAAAGTGAATATAGAAAATGGTTTCAAAGTGAAGATAATTTTAATCTTGGAGAAATTCAAATAGTTCAAGTTGAAAAAGAGGTTTGGGTCTGTAATATGATTGGTCAGCATAAAACGATTACCAATTCAAAAGGGCTTCCTCCTATTAGATATGAAGCTGTTGAAAAGTGCTTGGAAAAACTTTCTGTTAAAGCTTTGAAAATGAATTCAAGTATACATATGCCGAGAATTGGTTGTGGTTTAGCAGGTGGAAAATGGGAAGAAATTGAACCAATTATTGAAAAGACATTGCTGAAAAATAATGTGGAAGTATATGTTTATGATTTTGAATAAAAACTTAAAAAAATTCTATGGAAAATACTAAAAAATTATTAGAGCAGGTACAGAATCTAAATGAAGAAGAAAGATATAAAGATGTAGTAAATATTCTTAAGAATGACTTGTTAAAAGATTCTAAAGATGCAGATTTATATATTGAAAAAGCTAAAGCATTAGGGAATCTAAAAGAATATGAGCAATGTAAAATCAATTCTGAAAAAGCATTATTATTGAATCCCAAAAGTGCTAAAGCATATTATTATCTTGGTAAGGTTTGTTCGGCATTTAAAGAATATAGAAAGGCAATAGATTTTTATTCTAAAGCTATTGAAATTGATTCTGAGGATGCATTATTCTATCAAGGTTTAGGTTTTACATTTTTTATTTTAAAAAATTACAAAAAAGCAATTATTTATTATAAGAAGGCGGTAGAATTAGACTCAGATAATCCAAGACCTTTAGAAGGTTTAGGAGAATGCTACCGTTATCAGAAAGAATATGATAAAGCAATAGATTATTATTCTAAAGCTATTGAATTAGATCCTACTAAAAAGAATCCATATAATGCAATAGGAAATGTTTATTTTGATCAAAGCAAATTTGAAGAAGCTATAAATTATTATACTAAATTTATTAAAATTGATTCTGAATGGAGTGGAGTATATAGAAATAGGGCTATGTGTTATGATTATCAGGAAATGTATTTTGAAGCTTTAAAAGATTATAGAAGATATCTTGATTTACAGGAGGATAAAGATAGTTATAAATATAAACACGCTCTAAATAGGGTTCAAGATATTGAAATAATTCTTCAAAATACAGATTATGAAGACATAAATGAAATTGTAAAAAAAATAAAAGATTTATTAAGTTATAAAGATGGTTGTGTTACGCATTTTACAAGCTTATCTACAGCAAGATATTTAATTTTAAAAAACAGTTCTTTTCGTTTATCTGAAGGAACTTTTCTCAATGATACTTCTGAAGGAACTTCACTTTTTAAGTACTTATCATTCAATAATAACCTTATTAAAAATAAAGATACTATTGACGAGTTATTTACTCAGAAACCTTTTATTGGAAGTTTTGTTTCAGAAAATCAGCATAATGATTTAGCTATGTGGAGAATGTACGGAAAAGAACAACAGGAAGAGGCAAAAGGGTGTGCATTAACAATTAATATTGAAAAATATAAGAATGCAATTAATGATATAATAAATAATGACGAAACTTTCGATGTTGGACAAGAATTTATATTTTATAGAGTTTGTTACATTGATGACAAAGGTAAATTCACAATCCCGGATATAAAAAATAAAACAAAAAAAGAAAAAGAACTTAATGATTTGATGAAATCTTTACATTTAAATATAGATGAGTATAATAAAAAAGGAAATTTCGAATATGGAAATAAATTAGAGGAACTACTCAATGAAATTAAATTTTTGGTTAAAAGTTCTGAATATTTATATGAAAAAGAAATTCGATTAGTCGTAAATGGAGCAGGTTTTTATAAGAAAATTGATTCTGATTTCATACCTAAAGTTTATATTGATTTAGCCCCACTAAAAGAAAGTCTTACAAAAATTACAATAGGACCAAAAGTCGATAGATCTGATGAGTGGGCTTCGGTATTTCACTATTCATTAATAAATGAAAATTTTGAATCTGAAATCCATATTTCTCATCTTCCATATAAATAAAACAAAAATGAAAAAACTAACCATATTAAGCGGTGCCGGAATCAGCGCCGAAAGCGGAATAAAAACATTCAGAGACGGAGATGGTCTTTGGGAAAATCATAGTATAACAGATGTTGCAAGTCCTCAAGGATGGAGAAAAGACAGAGAATTGGTTCTGGAATTTTACAACCAGAGACGTCGCCAAATTCATGAAGTACATCCAAACGATGCACACAAATTGATTGCCGATCTGGAAAAATATTTTGAAGTTCAGATCATCACTCAAAACATCGACGATCTTCACGAAAGAGCGGGTTCAACCAATATCATTCATCTTCACGGAGAATTGTTAAAATCTTGTTCGTGCAACAATAAAAGTTTGATTTACGATCAAAAAGAAGATATCAACATCGGTGATAAAGCAGAAGACGGAGCTCAACTGAGACCATTTATCATTTGGTTCGGTGAAGACGTTCCCTTGATGAAAGAAGCAACGAAAGAAGCAAAAGAAGCAGATATTTTCCTGGTAATCGGAACATCTTTGCAGGTTTATCCGGCTGCAGGATTGCTTCACGACATCAAAGATGATTGTCTGTTGATTGTCATTAATCCTAACGAAACAGGTTTCGGATACGGACAAAGAGCTGTTGTTATGAAAGAAACCGCAACAAGAGGAATGCAGTTATTGTTTGATAAGCTTGTAAATTTAGCCTGATGGAGAATGTTGTAAAAGCCGGAATTTTCGGAGTTTGTATTGGTGACGCTTTGGGCGTTCCGGTTGAATTTAGAAGCAGAGAGCAATTGAAACGTTCTCCTGTCACAAAAATGAGAGCTTTAGGAACTCATCATCAACCTGCGGGAACGTGGAGTGATGATGGCTCTTTAACATTGTGTCTTGCAGATAGTCTTGGTAATGAATATAATTTAGAAGACAGTGCTCTCAAGTTTTTACAATGGTACAATGCAGAAATTTGGACTCCGCACGGAAGAGTTTTCGATATCGGAATTGCAACTTCTCAAGCCATCAATAGAATCAGTAAAGGAGTTTCTCCAACTTTATGTGGAGGAACAAGTGAGTTTGATAATGGTAATGGTTCTTTGATGAGAATTTTACCGTTATTATTTTACATTAAAGATTTTCCAATTGAAAAGCGTTTTGAAATAACGAAAGATGTTTCTAGTATTACACATGGACATATACGATCTGTTTTGGCTTGTTTTATTTATTTGGAGTTGGGTTTGGAAATTCTGAAAGGAAAAGATAAATGGGAGGCTTACAAAAAAATGCAGGAAACTGTTCGAAACTTTTTGGATCAAAATCCTATTTGCTCTCAAAATGAAATGGATAAATTCCACCGAATTTTAGAATTAAAAGTTGGTGAATATGACGTTTCACCGTTGCATAAATTACAAGAAGAGGAAATTAGTTCTTCTGGCTACGTATTACATAGTTTAGAAGCCTCATTATGGTGTTTCCTAAACTCAGAAAGTTATTCTGAAGCTGTTTTGAAAGCAGTCAATTTAGGAGAAGATACAGACACAACAGGAGCCATCACAGGCGGAATTGCAGGAATTTATTATGGTTTTGAAAATATTCCTGAAGAATTGGTTTCTGAATTGGTGAGGAAGGATGATATTGAAAACTTGTGTAGTAAATTAGAAAACAAATTAATGAAATAAAAAACACAAACCATGACCGAACAACATAAGAAAAAAACCAGCAAATTCCTGAGTTACGTTCTCAGGCATCATCCCGAAATTATCAGTTTGAGTTTAGATGAAAGCGGATGGGCAAATGTTGATGAATTGATTTTAAAATCAACAAACGATTCTCAAGGTTTTACTTTTGAAGAGTTAGATGAAATCGTAGAAACCAATGATAAAAAACGTTTTATTTTTAATGAAGATAAAACCAGAATCAGAGCAAATCAAGGGCATTCGATTGGTGTTGATCTGGCTTTAATTCCGCAACAACCACCGGAATTCCTCTATCACGGTACGGCTCACAGTAATATTGAATCTATTTTAGAAAAAGGAATTGAAAAAAGAAATAGGCAACACGTTCATTTAAGTCAGGATAAAGAAACGGCAACCAAAGTTGGAATGCGCCACGGAAAACCCATTATTTTAATAGTTAATACAAAAAAGATGTCCGAGGATGGGATTGCATTTTATCTTTCTGAGAATAATGTTTGGCTGACGGACTTTGTGGATTCGAAATATATTTCTCAAGATTGATTTTTATTTTAATTATTTGATATTTAAAGTTTTAAGTAAAATAAATCCAGTCTTTTTCCTTAAGTGATTCAGGTGTTTTTCCTGTAAGTTTTGGGTTTTTATAGAGCGAAATTTGTTCTGTTAAACCATTAAAACAAAAAATCATGGCAACTAAAAAACATTTTTTCGTTTCATTAGAAGGAGTAGATCTTAGTGATGAACAATTGAAAAAGATTGACAAAGGAATTCAGAATGTAGTACTTTCTGAGCTGTCAAAAATCGACAACACGCAGTCTTTTTCTGCTCAGCGGGATTTCAGAACAATGACAAAACCTCTCCGCATCAAAGATTGGTTTCCGTACGGAATCATTATTTTCAAACCCCATATTGATGTTCAGTCTCAGTTGAAAGACATTCAGTCTCAAATCAAAGCTTATGGAGGCTAAAAATAGCTCTTCAAAAAAGATGTGTCCCAGTTACTTAGGAAAAACCGGGGCGCAGCTTTTTGGAGTACTGGGAAAAGACGGGAAAGTAAATTTTATAACACCGCTTACCGTCACAGAAGAGTTTCTTGAGCTCAATAAAGACAAAAATAATCTTGAGCAGCGATTCCGTTTTACCGGAAAATGTGTTGAAAAAGGGTGTTCACAATGGAATAATGTAGAATCGAAATGTTCACTCTCAAAAAAAGTTCAAACGCTTGAAACAGACAGAGTACAGGAATTATCATTCTGCCCGATTCGTTCGCAGTGCAGATGGTTTTTTCAGGATGGCGAAAATGCCTGTTACTCCTGCAACGAAGTAACTCGAAATATGGAAGAATTACTTTTGAATATTTAGTATAATTTTCAGATAGAATTTAAATAAAACAAAAAATACGCTCCAATTAATTTTGAAGCGTATTTTTCTATTTTTTAGGCAACCCTTTTTTCAAAGCGTAATTGGCTCTTTCGACTGCTTTTTTCTCTTTCCAGTCCATGTACCGTTTTTTGTAGCGTCCTTTCATGAGATTATCAAAATTTCTCTGTACGGTAAGGTTCCAAAGCGAATTGGCCTTCACGGCCCAAGATTTGTCCCAGGCACGAAGCGAAATAGAGAAACTTCCGTCAAGATATTTCATCCAGTGCCACCATCCGGTTGGCATAAACAAGGTGTCACCATGCTCTAAGAAACATTCTATTCCTTCTACACCATCAAGAGCCGGAAATTTTTCAAAATCAGGATCCGAAATATCATAGTCTTCCAATGCGTAGGTGGTATAAGGAAGTTTATACAATCTGTCTTTCCATTTGTATTCAAAAAGCAACACATGTTTTCTCCCGTTAAAATGGGTGTGGAAAATATGAGCCAAATCGATATCGAAATGTAAAAATGTTACAGAACCTTGACCTCCAAAAAACATTCCTGGATATTTGTCTAAAAATCCACCCATCAATTCTTTCGGTGGGATGTACTCATCAAGTAATTTCGAAGCATGTTTGATTGGGTCAAAAAAGAAAATTCGTAGATCAGTCGGCTCTCTTTGAATGAGGTCGATATAATCTGCAAATTTCATTTCGGTAGTCGGCGTATTGATGGGAGCTGAAGGATCAGCTTTTGCGCTGTCGTAAAGAGGAACGGTAATGTCTCCTACCACCTCCTTCACATAATCCATCGTCCATTTTTGGTAAGCTGGCCATTTTTTGGCCATATTTTTTATCACTACCGGTTTTCTCGGCTTCAGATATTTCTCACGGAACTCTTCTTGAGTAATATCATCAACAATATCTATAGGTTTTAAGATAACCCCCATTATTATAAATTTTATGTTACAAAATTATTAAATAAATAGATAACGCCACCAGTTTAATATTTTTTTAATCTATGAACTTCATCACTTTTTTTATTTGTTCCAGATAAAGACCTTTCAATAAAGCTTACCGACAGATAGACTTATATTGATGTTATTAAATTTAATTTACATTTTTAAAGCATTATACAAATATGATATTGGTAATTTTAATTTTAAATAAAAAGTGTTTCAGGATTTAATTGATTGATAATATTTTATTTACGTGAGTTTTTTCTAAGTCTGATACTGTACACAAAATTATAATTTACGTAAAATTTGTAGCGCTGTATTCAGTCGATATTTTTCTTTTTGAAGTCGTAAATAATTACTAAAAAAAGTTTTACAAAAATTGATAAGCAGAGGAAAATATTTATCAAATAGAAAGACTTGATAACTAATTCTTATTCCCGTACTATAAATTCTGTATAAAAATTTATCCTTTGAAAGACAAAACCAAAGATAAATTCATCATAAATACAATGAGGAGAATTAAAAAAGTGAAAAATTAAAAAATATAACTATTTTTGTAGTTATAAAATGGATTTAACCTTTGTTTCAAAATTAGATCTCTATAATGTGTAACAAAAAAACATTCCTAATCACTAATTACTCAAATAATAAATTATGGTCAGAAAAATCTCCTTATTTCTCATGGTGTTTTTCTCAGTTATTGCTTTCGCTCAGAAAACAGTTTCCGGAAAAATTACAGATGAAGACGGTGTAGCGATCCCAAGCGCGAGTGTAACGGTAGAAGAGCCAGGAAAAGATGCCATTCTTGCCTACGGAATTACCAATTCTAAAGGGGAATATAAGGTAACATTTACTTCAGCAGAATCTAATGTTGATTTGAAAGTAAAAGCTTTTAACCAAAAACCTTTAACGAAACAAATCAGCAACAGCGATCAGACATTGACTTTCAAAATGCAGTCTGAAGCTACAGAAATCAAAGAAGTTCAGCTGAAAACAAAAATGATTACCTCAAGAGGAGATACCATTTCATATGATCTGAAAGCTTTTGACAGCAAAAACGACCGTACTTTGGCAGACGTCATGAAGAAAATTCCGGGAATTGAAGTAAATGCAGACGGAACAATACTGTACCAAGGAAACGCAATCAATAAATTCTATGTAGAAGGTAAAGATTTAATGGAAGGTGGATATGGAACGATAACGAATTCTTTACCGAAAGATGCGATACAAAAATTAGAAGTTCTTGAAAATCATCAACCTGTAAAAATGCTACAAGGTAAAATACCTTCAGATGCAGCGGCAATTAATATCAGACTAAAAAAATCTGTCACCATGACGGGTCGTGGTGAAATAGGAGTAGGTTTTGATCCTTTACTTTGGAATGTAAAATTAACTCCCATGTTTTTTAGCAAAAAAAGCCAATGGGTTGCCAATTACAAAACCAATAATACTGGAGAACAGGTAGAAAATGAAGGAAATATCTTAGCCTTCGGAAACCGATTTGAAGGAAGAAGAATAAACGCTTCTCAAAATGACTGGCTGAATGTAGAAAATGCGAGCACGCCAAATCTTCCAGTAAGAAGATATTTAATGAACAACGTCCATTATTTATCTGCAAACTATCTGACCAATATTGATAAGAAAAAAGAATGGGAGCTTAAGGCAAATGCAAACTACACCAATAATGCGGTTGAAAGAGAGTCCTATAGCAAAATAGACTATTTCGCTACTGATGAAAGTCCTGCTTTTGGAATAACGCAAAATATTGTAAACAATTTTTACACAGATAAGGCGAAAGGAGAATTGATTTTTACAAAAAATGCGAAAAAAGGGTTTTTTAAAAATGCAACAAGCTTCTCACAATTTTGGAATGCAGATAGAGCTGATGTTGACAGAACAGATGGTCTCATTGCCAGAAACGGACAAGAGGCACTACAATCTCCTACATCATCATTTCAAAACTCTCTGAGTACGATAATTCCTTGGAAAGAAAAGATGGTAAACATACAGTCTTTCATAAGTTATCAAAATGATATTCAAAAATTAGATGTTTCACCTGCTTCTTACCTTAACATTCCTGGGTTTTATCCCGGAATCGCTACAGAATCAGTACGACAAAATATGCAACTGAAAACATTTGAAGCCAATCATTCTGCAAATATTGGTTTTTCTGCTAAAGGATGGACTTTTACTCCTGAAGTAGGTCTAAATTATAAATCAACAGGTCTTAGATCAGCACTGAATAAAAATATTGGCGGAGAAGCTTACGGTTACGGAAGTAATTTTGATAATGATCTGAAATATACAACCGCTACACCTTACGGAAGCGTAGGGATCAACTATAAAGATGATTCTTGGATGCTTTATGCAAATGTTCCTGTGAACTCAAATAATATCACAGCAGAAGATCCTTTAAGAAATGTGTCAAAATCTGTCAACAAAGTGACATTTGAACCCAATCTATTTGCTCAATATAATTTTGCATCATTCTTTAAAGCTTCAATTAATGGAAATATCAGTAATAACTTTGGTGAAGTAAATACAGCCTATTCAGGATTTCTGATGATTTCTCCGACATCCTTAAATGCGATGGACGCAAATAATCCAATTCCTGAAAACAATAATAAATCTGCAGGAGCCAGATTGGAATACAGAAATCCATTGAACAATTTGTTTTTCAATGTCAATTATAGATTGTCAGATGCTAAAAGAAATTTAATATCAAATCCAACAATTGTAGGAGGATATTCAGTAATGAGATATATAGAGCAAGATAATAATGTTGTAAGCAATAGTTATAGTGCTGAAATAGGAAAGTATTTTCCAAAGTTTAAAACCAATGCTTCATTGAGCTACAGTAATAATACGTCAACATCTGATGCGTTTTTGAATAATTCGGCTTTTACAAACAAAAATAACAGCCAATCATTTGGTATAAAATTCAACAACACCTATTTTAGTTGGATGAGTGTCGATTATAATGCAAATTTGACCAGAACAAATCAAACAAGTACAGGAAGAGTAAACTCTAATGCTGCAAGAACTGGTTTTACTCATAACCTGGGTCTTTTCCTATATCCTATCGAAAATCATACAATTGGTTTCAATTGGGATCAGGTGAATACAAGTGCTGCTAACGAAGAATACAGAAACGGGTTTTATGATCTTTCATACCAATTTACATGGTCAAAAAAGAAAATCGATTTTGAAGTGAAGTGGATGAATATTGCAAATAAAAAAGTTTTCGAAACGTATGACATTAATACTACGAATATCAGTTATACGAGAATATTACTGAGACCAAGCCAGGTAATGTTTACAGTAAAATTCAACTTTAAATAAAAAACAGAAAAATCCAATCTCAACTGAGGTTGGTTTTTTTTTGCAAATTTTTTAAAGAAAGACTGTAACAAAAAACAGCAAGTGCTAACTAATTATTTAAATGTTATTAAAATGAAAAAATTATTTTCAGTAGTATTGATTGCAGCTTTTGCAATTGCTAATGCACAGGAAACGGCAAATAGATTCTTTTATGAATTGACTTTTAAACCTAAACAGGATTCAACAAAAATCGACAAGGTAATTTCAATTTTAGATATTACGAGCAAAAAGTCTATTTATCAAGACTATACTGTTCCGGCACAAGATTCTATTATTAAAATTGCAGTAGAAGAAATGGAAAAAACCAAGTCTTGGAAAGATATGTCGAAGATGATAAGAATGCCTAAATTTTCTTATAAAATTATTAAAACATATCCTGAAATGAAGCAACAATATGTTGATAGAATCAGCATGAATATGTTCGGTTATGAAGATGATATAAAATTCAATTGGAATATTCTTCCTGAAAAGGAAAAAGTAGGCGAATATAATACTCAAAAAGCGACAACAGAGTTTGCAGGAAGAAAATGGACAGCGTGGTTCAGTACAGATATTCCTTTCCAAGATGGACCTTACAAATTTTACGGATTACCAGGATTAATAGTTAAGATTGAAGATTCTGAAAAACATTATTCTTGGAAACTTAGTGGTAATAAGAAAATAGCAAACTACGAAGAGCTTTCCTATTCGGAAAAAATCAATGCCAAGTACGGAATGTCAAATACAGTAACTCCAACTAGTAAAGAAAAGTTTGAAAAGGCATATGCAACTTTTAAGAAAGATCCAATGGGTGAGTTTCGTCAAAGAATTACTCCAGAAATGTCAAGCATGAAAATGCCTGGATCTGATATCACGATTGGAGAAATGATGAAAAAGCAGGAGAAAATAGCAAAAGATTTCTTTAATTCAAACGATAATCCAATTGAAAAAGCAGCAACTGTAAATGTTGGTCAACTCGAAAAAGTAGGTAAAGAAAAAGACAAAAAATAACGTTCATATTTAACTCAACTATATTGAAATAAACCCAAATGCAGGAATGTGTTTGGGTTTGTTGTTTTTAATGAAAGTTTCTTTGAATTTTAAAATCAGTCTTATTTAGATTAAATTTAAATAGAGTATATTTGCATTTACAAAAATATAGGTATTGAAAGATAACTATTCACATAAATTAAACAGCTTTCCTAAGAACAAATTTGGGAAAATTTTGGGCTATGATAATGATCAGCTGAAAATGCCCAATAAAATCATAGAAATGGGGCTTTTGCCTGAAACTGTTTTCAGAATTCTGTATCAGGCTCCTTTCAATGGTCCTCTTTATGTGGAGTTTGGTGAAGAAAAAAGCCGGATCGCATTGCGTAAAGAAGAAGGAGAGTTTATTATTGTAGAAGACTGGAATTGATGCAGGAAAAAAACAAAAAACAGATACTTTTAGTAGGAAACCCAAACGTAGGAAAATCAACGCTTTTTAATGCTTTATGCAACAAAAAGCAGAAGACAGGAAACTACGCAGGAGTTACTGTTGCAAGTCATTCCGGATCTTATACCTATAAAAATGAAGAAGTTGAGGTTGTGGATCTTCCGGGATCATACAGCATATATCCAAGTTCGGAAGATGAGGCTATTTTTTCTAAATTTCTTTTAGAAGGGCAAAAAGATTTTGCCGGAGTTGTTTACATTTTAGAAGCTTTAAGTTTAAAAAGAGGATTGCTTTTATTTCAGCAGATTCAGGATTTGGGCGTTCCGATGATTTTGGTGGTTAATCAAATTGATCAGGCTGAAAGAAGAGGAATCAATATCGATATAGAAAAGTTTTCTGAGGCTTTGAATATCCAGATTATTCAGACCAATGCGAAGGAACAGTTAGGAATTGAAGCTATTCAGGAAGCTGTTTTGAATAATAGTTTTGTAAAAACAGAAAAACCGTCATTTGAAATTCCTGCCGAACATAAAGATTTTTTAAATAAAGTTTCTGCGCATAATCAATTTGAAAACGAATATAAAGCGTGGATGAGTCTCTCAATCGGCGCAGACTTAAACAAATTAGATTCTGCAACTGAACTGATTAACGATCCTGAATCTAAAAGTTTGGTTCCGAAAAGATTACAGGTGCAGGAAGTGGTAAGAAGATACCAAAGTATTGATAAGATTTTATCAAATGTCATTTCAAAAAAACCTCAGTTTAAAGAACTTTTAACAGAAAAATTAGACAAAGTTCTCGTTCATCCGATTTTAGGATATGTCGTATTTATCGGAATTTTGCTTGTTATTTTCAACAGCGTTTTCTTCTTAGCAGAATATCCGATGAACTGGATTGATGATTTTTTCGCATGGTTGTCGGCATTTAGTAAAGAAAATTTGCCGGAAGGTCCCATTAATTCACTCATTTCAGACGGAATTGTTCCCGGATTAGGCGGAATCATCATCTTCGCACCACAGATCGGAATTTTATTATACTTCCTTTATCTTTTGGAAGATTCCGGATATATGGCAAGAGTTATTTTCCTGATGGATAGATTCCTGCGACCTTTTGGTTTAAATGGAAAAAGTATCGTTCCATTGGTTTCAGGCACGGCTTGCGCAATTCCAGCGGTCATTTCCACAAGAAATATTGAGAACTTCAGAGAAAGATTACTCACTATTTTGGTGACACCTTTTATGACTTGCTCTGCGAGACTTCCGGTGTACAGCATCATTATTGGGTTGATTATTTCAGATAAAACTTTTTTTGGAATTCAATACAGAGCTTTAGTGCTTTTGGCGATGTATCTTTTGGGATTTTTTGTAGCACTTCTTTCAGCGGCGATTTTGAAAGGTTTCATTAAAAATAAAGGAAAAACATATCTCGTAATGGATTTACCAACCTACAAAAAACCGCTTTTCGGATATGATCTGAAAATGGTTTTAGGGAAAGTGTGGGATTTCATTACCGGAGCAGGAAAAATTATATTTATCGTAAGTATCATTATTTGGTGCCTAAGTTATTTCGGACCAAAACAAAATCAGAATCAAATAATTGCAACTGATGTACATCTAGATCATTCTTATCTTGCTAAAATGGGAAAAGCGATCGAACCGGCAATTGCTCCTTTGGGATACGACTGGAAAATGGGGGTTGGAATTCTGACAAGCTTCGTTGCAAGAGAGGTTTTCGTGGGAACGATGTCGACTTTGTACAGTTTGGATGACGATGCTCCGGAAGGTAAAGTAATTGATAAAATGCGAATGGATGTAAAACCCAATGGCGAAAAAGTCTTCAGTTTTGCAACAGGAATTTCGGTTTTATTGTTTTACGCGTTTGCTATGCAATGTGTCTCGACCATTGCAGTAGTTTACAGAGAAACCAAAAGCTGGAAATGGACTGGCTTTCAAGTGGTAATGATGACAGGTTTGGCATATTTTGTGTCATTAATAGCTTATCAAATCTTAAAATAATGGATTCTTCCTTAACTTTTCAATACATAATTATCGCTCTTGTGGTGCTTTTTGCCTGTTATTCTTTATTTAGAGTAATAAGGAAAAGCTTTGCACCAAAGAAATTTGATTCTAAAAGATCTGGCTGCGATAAGGATTGCGGGTGTTCATAAAAAGATAACATCCCTGTGGAAAACTAAAAATACTTAAGATTCAAATTTTACTTATTTTTGCGTTATCAAAAACGCATCATATAATGAAAAAAGAGTTAATTCAAGAACTGTTTTTTAAGTTCGAAAATGCATCCTATTTATATAACCATATTGAATGCTTGAGCGCAAGAGAATTGCAGGAAATTTTAAACTACTCAAAGTGGGATAATTTCTTGAAAGTAATTGAAAAAGCAAAAAAATCTTGTGAAAACTCGGGTGCTGCTATTTCTGATCATTTTGCCGATGTCGGGAAAATGATAGAATTAGCAAAAGGAGCGCGAAGAGAAATTTCAGATATGGCTTTGACTCGATATGCTTGTTACCTGATTGCTCAAAATGGCGACAGCTCAAAAAGTGAGGTTGCTTTTGCTCAAACTTATTTTGCTGTTCAGACAAGAAAGCAGGAAATTATTGAGAAAAGGCTTTTGGATGTCGCAAGAGTGACGGCGAGAGAAAAATTATCTAAAACAGAGAAAAATCTTTCTGGAATTATTTATGAAAGAGGCGTTGATGAAAGAAGTTTTTCAATCATCCGTTCCAAAGGAGATCAGGCATTATTTGGCGGTTTTACAACAAATGATATGAAGAAAAAAATGGGAGTTTCACAAAGTAGACCTCTTGCAGATTTTCTTCCTACTTTAACGATTAAAGCAAAAGATTTTGCTACTGAATTAACCAGTCATAACGTTGTCGAAAAAGACCTAAATGGTGATTCTCAAATTACCGATGAACATATTGAAAATAATTTAGCGGTAAGGAAAATGTTAGGAGAACGAGGAATAAAACCTGAAAACCTCCCGGCTCTTGAAGATGTAAAGAAAGTTCAGCGAAAGTTGGAAAGCGACGAAAAGAAAATTTTAAAAGAAACAAAGAAAAAATAGTATGTCATTAATAAAAAGTATCTCCGGAATCAGAGGAACGATTGGTGGAAAAGTAAATGATAACTTGACACCGCTTGATGTCGTGAAATTTGCTTCTGCATTCGGAACATGGCTTCAAAACAATAAAAATAAAAAAGATTTAACCTTAATTATCGGTCGTGATGCCAGAATTTCTGGTTCAATGGTTAATTCTTTAGTTTGCGCAACTTTGCAGGGATTGGGAATTAACGTGGTTGATCTTGGGCTTTCAACAACTCCAACAGTTGAGATTATGGTTCCCGAATTAAATGCAGATGGTGGAATTATCCTGACCGCTTCTCACAATCCAAAACAATGGAATGCGTTGAAGTTATTAAATGAAAAAGGAGAATTCATCAACGGAGAAAATGGTGCTGAAGTTTTAGCATTGGCAGAAGCTGAAGATTTCAATTATGCTGAGGTTGATGATTTAGGAAAATACGAAACAAGAGATGATGCTTTTGATATTCACATTCAGCAGATTCTTGATCTTCCGATGGTAGATGTTGAAGCCATTAAAGCTAAAAAATATAAAATCGTTTTAGATGCCGTCAATTCTACAGGCGGAATTGCAATTCCGATGCTTTTAGATAAATTGGGTTGCGAAACTGTAAAATTATACTGCGAACCCAACGGACAATTCCCGCACAATCCTGAACCTTTGAAAGAACATTTGGGAGATATTTGTGAATTAGTGATCAAAGAAAAAGCAGATTTTGGCGTTGTTGTAGATCCGGACGTTGACAGATTGGCTTTGGTAGATGAAAACGGAGAAATGTTCGGTGAAGAATATACCTTGATTGCCGTTGCTGATTATTTATTAAAAAACAAAAACGGAGTTGCCATTTCAAACCTTTCTTCAAGCCGTGCTTTGAGAGATGTAGCCAAAACTCACAACTCAGAATACTTTGCAAGTGCTGTAGGAGAAGTGAACGTGGTGAATTTAATGAAAGAAAAAAATGCTGTCATTGGTGGTGAAGGAAACGGAGGAATTATATACCCTGAACTTCATTACGGAAGAGATTCTTTGGTGGGTGTTGCTTTGTTTTTGACACATTTGGCTAAAGAAAACAAAACGGTTTCCGAATTAAGAGCCGGCTACCCAAGTTATTTTATGGGGAAAAAGAAAATCGAACTGACTTCAGAAATAAATGTTGATGATCTTTTAACTAAAATGGAAAAAGAGTATCAAAATGAAGAGGTCTCTACAGTTGACGGAGTGAAAATAGATTTTGAAAACAATTGGGTTCACCTTAGAAAGTCTAATACAGAACCGATTATCAGAATTTATACAGAGGCTTTCTCGCAGGAAGAAGCTGACAAATTGGGTGATGATATGATTGCGAAAATCAGAAGTTTGATTTAATTCAGAATTTTTGTACATTTAGTATAGAAAAATAACACAATGACAATTACCATTAATCCTAAAAACAAAAAAGAACTCGCTAAAATAAAAGCGATTTTAAAGGCGGTTGAAATTGATTTTGTAGAAGAAAGTCCAGAGGAAGATTGGTATGATGAACTTTCAGAAGCTGAAAAAAAATCAATAGAATTGGGACTAGAAGATATTAAAAAAGGTAGAGTAGTTGCCCATTCTGAAGTAAAAAAGCTTTATGAAAAGTGGTTATGAAATCGTTTGGTCTGATCAAGCATTAAAAGAGTTAGAAGAAACAATTGAATATCTAGAGAAGAATTTTACAAATAATGAGTTGAGAAGGTTGTCAGTTGAGATTGAAAGAAATTTAGATATAATTTCAAAAAATCCGCAGATTTTTTCAAGAACAGAAAAATTAGATATTCATAAAGTTGTGATAGCAAAGTTTAATACTTTGTACTATAAAACAGAAAATGAAAAGATTGAAATTATTTCATTTTTTTCAAATCGACAAAATCCTGGCAATAGGAAATTTTAATTAAAAAAGTTTTTTCGAAGTTTGTAAAATAATTTTGAACTTTGAAAATAACGCAGAGATACTATATTGGAAGAATATTTTGGAAATGAACTTGTAAAAAAGTTCGAGGAAATGATGGAAAACAATGATGAATTCTACTTCGACACCGAGGAATTAGATGATATTATTGTTTATTATCTGGAGTTGGGAGATTTTAATTACGCCGATATGGCAGTAACTTATGGTCTCAAACTTCATCCCAATTCTTTGGATATCAAGATCAAGAAACTTGAAGTGCTCTTAGAATGGGAAGATTATAATACGGCGAAGGAAATGATCGACGAGTTAAAAGGTTCTTCTATGGAGAATACAGACTTTTTGGTATGCTACGCAAAGTATTATTCGAATTTAGGAAATCCTAGAAAATCTATTGACATTTGCAAAAAAGCTTTAGAATTAAATGAAGAAGAAAACTTCCTGAATAATTTTATCGCTGACGAATATGTCAATCTGGGGGATCCTTTTAACGCTCTTAAACATTATCAGCAGGCATTGAAAGATGATCCTACGGATGAATATTCGTTGGAAAACGCAATGATCTGTTTCACTGACTTGAATAAGAGTGAGGAAGCAATTGCTTTCCTGAATGACTATCTAGATAATTTTGCCTACTCGGAAGTAGCGTGGAGCGAATACGGACAGTATTATTTCAACAGAAAAAACTACGAAGAAGCCATCAAAGGTTTCGACTATATGTTGGCTATTAATTCCAGCGCTGTTGGAGTTTATGCTAGTAAAGCTGCTTGTTATGAAGCTTTAAATCAATACAAAAAAGCAGTCGAAGTTTATGAAGAAATGCTTGAGTTGGAATATACAAAAGCGTTTACATTTTATAAAATCGGACTCTGCTATAAGGCTTTAAAACAGCCGACCGTAGCTTTGAATTATTTCCAGAAATCGCTGAGAGAAGATCCTCAGTTTTATATGGCGATGATGGAACAGTCTTATTTATACGAGGAAATGGGCGGAATGCCAGAAGCTTTGCACTTTGCAAAAGAAGCGACTTTACTGAATGACGGTAATCTTGATTATCAGAAGAGACTTGCATTTTTATTCATCGACTCAGGAAAGTTTGAAGAAAGTCTTTCTTGCCTGAAGAAATTGGTAGATGCAGAACCTTCCAGATTTTACAATTGGTATGCTTATACAGAAGTCTTAATGTTGGTGGGCGAATATGATGAAGCGGTTACTGTTTTGATTGCAGCTTTGGAACATCACAATCGTGCAGAACTCTATTATCAGCTGAGTAATTGTTATTTTAATTTAAAAAACACAACTAAAGGTGCTGAAACTTTAGAAAAAGCGTTAGAGCTGGATCCTTCATTGATCACAGATATGCAAAAGAAATATCCGTACATCAAAGATGAAGTAAAAAAGGCTAAAGCGAAAGTGAAGAAAAAGAGCGAATAGAAGGGGTTTTAGAGCTTGATATAAGAGTTTTATTTGGGAAGCAATTTGACATTCGTCGAAAGCGGTTGAATATTATTTTTTATGGCAGCTTTTCCGCCTTCCGTTCCCAATCTTTTTGTTTTTTTGAAAAAACAAAAAGGATTTCCACTCAAGTCGGGCTGCGAAGACAGCCATCAATAAAACGTTTTGAATCAATTTAAATAAAATAATCCTGCAGCAATGCGGGATTTATTTTTGTGCATAACAACTTATCAACCTCGATAATTTAAGTGATAAAAAACTTATTTTGATGTCTTTGCTGAGTGGAACGCCTTAGCGAACTTTAAAAGCAGTTAGTAGTTAAAAAAAATCTTAGTGAACTTAGTGTTTAAATTAAGTGCATTCAATCCAATTAATAAATAATCCTGCAACACTGTGCGATTTATTTTTGTGCATAACTTATCAACATAGATAATTTAAGCGATAAAAAACGTATTCTGTTGTCTTTGCTAAGTGGAACGCCTTAGCGAACCTTAAAAGCAGTTAGTAGTTAAAAAAACTTAGCGAACTTAGCGTTTAAATTAAGTGCATTCAATCAAATTAAATAAATAATCCTGCAACACTGTGCGATTTATTTTTGAACTACAGTTTTAGCCCTTAAAAAGATCAAACCGGCAATAATAATACTTGCTCCCACAAATTGTAAAACAGTCAGTTTTTCACCATCTAAAATTCCCCAAATGATAGCAACAATCGGCATCAGCAAAGTAACCGTCGATGCAAACAGCGGTGTTGAAACTTTCAGCAAACGATAATTCATCATCATCGCCAATCCGGTTCCGAATACAGATAGCAAACTGACAAACATTATTCCCGTCATATTTTCTTTTGAAAAAGTAAATGTTGAGGCAAAACCTGTTGACAGTAAGGCTACAAGTGAAGGTAAGAATAGAATAAATGAAAACACAAACGCCGACAAAACGGTTGACGAAACTTCCATTAGCTTAGATTTTACAGTCGTTGTACTGATTGCGTAGCATAATGTTGCCAGAAGCAACAGTAGAATAGGAAATATTTTAAATTTAGAATCATCTCCTCCGCCAAATGCGAGCATACAAACTCCTGTGAAGCTTATGAAAATTCCTGTCATTTGTCTTTTTGTGGTTTCAAATTTCCAGAATAAAGTTCCGACAATAATCACAAAGATTGGCATCATCGAATTGATAATTCCCGCAATGCTGCTGCTGATTTCTGTTTCGGCAATAGGAAATAAGAACATCGGAATGAAATTCCCTGTAAAAGCAGCTAAAATAAGCCATTTTATATGTTTCTTAGGGAAGAGTCTGTATTTTGATATTGCAATCGGCATCAGAATAATTCCTGCGATTAAAACTCGTAACGCTCCGACCTGATAAGGAGTAAAATGGTCTAATGATTTTTTGATTAAAATAAATGAAGATCCCCAAATGAGACTGAGGATGATCAGAAGAATCCATTTTTCTTTATCTGCGTTCATTGTTTTTATATAAAGTTTTGAGAAATTCTTTTTTAGGAATCATTCTGGCTCCCAAACTTTCAAGATGTTCGGTATGAGATTGGCAGTCGATTAATTCAAATTTGCTTTTATTGGCTTCCACAAAATGGATAAATCCTGCTTTTGAAGCGTTGCTCACTTTGGCAAACATACTTTCTCCGCAAAAGACCTTTCCAATTTGCAAACCGTAAAACCCACCCACCAATTCGTCATTTTGCCAGACTTCAATGCTTTTTGCAATGCCAAGATCGTGAAGGGTAATGAAAGATTGCATCAGTTCATCCGAGAGCCAGGTTCCGTCTTGCCCTGTTCGGTTGATTTCCTGACAGTTTTTGATGACTTCTTTAAATTTTTTATTTTCGGTGAATGTGAAAACGTTGTTTTTCAAAATTTTCTTCATCGATTTGGAAATTTTCAGCTCGTCAGGAAAAAGAACAAACCTCGGATCGGGACACCACCACAAAATTTCTTCATCAGGATTAAACCAAGGAAAAATACCGTTCTGATACGCAAACCAAATTCTTTCCACAGACAGGTCTCCACCAAAAGCGATCATGCCTTCGTGCCCGTTGTAATGCAAAGGGTTGGGAAATGAAATTTCGTTTGGATCCAGTCGAATCATAAGGTGAAAAAAATCCCACTTAAAAAAGCGGGATTGTGTTTAATTGTATGCTTTAATTAAAAAGGTAAATCGTCGTCGTCGTCTCCGGCAAAAGGATTTTCGTTAGAAACCGGTGATGCAGATTGCTGAGAAGATGCCTGAGTAGGCTCAGAACCTGTACCGCCATCCATCACTTTTTCTACTCTCCATCCTGTAATAGAGTTGAAATATTTAGTTTCTCCCTGTGGCGAAACCCATTCTCTTCCTCTGATGTTGATCCCCACCTTCACATTTTCTCCTTCTTTCAATGCATCCAACAAATTTATTTTATCCTGTAAAAATTCGATGTTGATTGGCTGTGGGTATTGCTCTTGTGTAAGAATAACCATTTCTCTCTTTTGGAAACCACTCGCAAATGTTTGAACATCAGTGATTTTCTTTACCGTTCCTTGTAATTCCATATCGTAAATATTAACTTTGTAAAAGTAGTAAATTGAAATGTAATAAAACAACACGGAGAGAAACTTTGTAAAAAAAATAAAATTTTTTGTGAAAAGTCTTGCAAATACAAATTATTGCCCTATATTTGCACTCACAAAAACGAAAGAAGATCTTTAAAATAACTCAATAATAATGCGGATGTGGTGTAATTGGTAGCCACGCCAGACTTAGGATCTGGTGCCGTGAGGCGTGGGGGTTCGAGTCCCTTCATCCGCACTACAAATTGCGAAAATAGCTCAGCTGGTAGAGCACAACCTTGCCAAGGTTGGGGTCGCGGGTTCGAGTCCCGTTTTTCGCTCTCATCACGCCCTGGTGGTGGAATTGGTAGACACGCAGGACTTAAAATCCTGTATCCGCAAGGATGTACGGGTTCAAGTCCCGTCTGGGGTACTTAAAACTCTCTGTAACTACGGTTAACAGAGAGTTTTTTATTTTAAAGGGGAACGAAAAGGGGAACATTAATTTTGTGTCATTAGTTCTATGTTTTTTGAAGGTTTATATTCGAAATTAATAAACCCTATTTCACCTACAATCTGTGATATCATAAAGAATCAAACATCATATATTTAGTCAACTTGTTCACGCTCACAAAATCTTACCAACATTATATGTTTATGCAATGGAATCTTGTATGGAGCATCAATAATTTTAAACAATCGTTTTTTGAGATTTATAAATTATCATAATTATGAACTACTCTTGCCAGTTGCATTGTTGGAAGATAAGGATTACCTGAGAGAGTGGTACGTCCAGTCTCTGAGAATAAGTATAATGATTTTTTTGACCGAGAACATATTACATAAAGGAGTTTTTTTGCTGCAATTTCAGTGTTCTCATTCCAGTTAGGTAGTTTCCCATGTAATAATCCAAACGCAATGACCGTGTCAAATTCTTCACCTTTTATCCCGTGACAGGTGTTGACTACGACGCCTTCCTCCTGATTAAACATTTTGCGGAAACTATCAATATCTTTTGACAAATTAAAATCAGGATTTTTCAATCTTTTCTCTGCACCGTCGAAAAATGAATTTAATTGTTCATTCAACAGTTCATTAGATAAAATATGAACACCTAACTTTTCAAACAGTTGATTAAAGCATTCTTCAAGATGTCTTAAACCATCTTCTTCTTTAGAGAAAATAGAGTTAATAAGTTTCAATAATTTTTTTGATCTAAAATCAAAATTTTCAAAAAGAATTATTCCAAAACTTTCCAGCTCTTTCAAAAGCTCAGTACTCCAATGTTTTCTTAAAACGAAAGTCTTAGGAGAAGGAGCAACAAGAAATAATCTTGCTATTTTAAACCAAATATTTTCTCTAGTCTTTAATAATGGAGACAAACCTACGGCATCAAATTTCACATCAGGAAGTAAAGCTTTTAATTTTCTACCCATTGGGATTACAAGATACCAGTTCGGAGCCAATACGCAAATTTCATGTTCGGGAACTCCTTCAGCTAATTTTTGTTCAATGACTCGCGCAATTTCAATTACAAGGTCATCTTTGTCTACTATTGTATTATATGATATTATTGCTTTTTCAGCAGCGTTCAACCCTAAGGCTTGAATAAGAATATCCGTTGTTTGAAAATTTTTGTTATAATCTATTATTTCCTGGTTAGATCGGTAATTTCCAGTTAATTCCATACTCGAAAATACCGTATCAAATTCAGTCTCAATCTCGGAGTGATCTTTTGCGACACCTCCTAAAGATCCATAAATTGCCTGATCAGAATCTCCCACAATAAACATCTTACAGCTTCCTGTTTTCTCCTTCATAATACTACTGAGAATGGAATACTGTAGTTGTTGAGTATCTTGATATTCATCAACACAAATGAGGT
>Ga0302215_10000748_pt1 | contig 23811 bp, 62 predicted proteins | sample II_Fen_N3_1_FD_194580 | JGI IMG/M metagenome (GOLD analysis project Ga0302215, IMG submission 194580) | Peat permafrost microbial communities from Stordalen Mire near Abisko, Sweden - II_Fen_N3_1 | ecosystem: Environmental > Terrestrial > Soil > Wetlands > Permafrost | place: Sweden: Abisko... | reverse complement strand
CTTCGGGCTCGCTAGCACGACGTGCCGGCTTTTCTTCGACCTTCTTCACGCCGAACGTAATCATCGGATCGTAGCACAGTTTCGTACCTTTGAAGAAGTTGTCGTTGCCAGCTTTTGCTTCAACTTCGATGATCGCTTGTTTTTCAAGCTTTGAATCAGTTGCTTCCAACTGTGAGAGGATTTGCCATGGTTTGTTCATTTGTTGTCCTTTGCGTTAGTATGAAGTAATTATACAGCCTTGGTGTGTCAAAGTCAAGCGATATGATTGATTATTCAAATTCGATATCCGGAACGTCAACTACGTGATTTATTACAGCGCCTTTGTATTGAAGCGAAAACCACATAAGGTCTTTTTCTTCTGCTATCCTTAGGTCATTCGTGAGGCGAATACTGTTGAGGAACCGACGTGAGAATCCATGCCCGCCAAGACCCCACCTGTCTTTCACCATAGCAAAGTTGCCCAAAACGAAATTGTACCGAATCACAGCGTCAGCACAATTCATCGCCATTAATGGTAATGGCCTGATATCGTGCTCAAGTCGAGAGTAGACTTCGTCGCGATATACCGAAAAGGTCAGGGTAGGTATTCGAGCATCTGCCCTGAGCTCTGAAACGACGGTCATTTTCATATACGCTTTCGTAATTCGAGGCGCAATGATGAGCACTGCGCCTCGAAATTCAGTACCTGTTACTTGGGTGCATCAACAAACGTGTTGGAGATGAACCAGCCGCCCTTGTTCTCGTCGTATGGCGCGACACCTTGTTGCCCATTCTTCGATACTGGCAACATATCTGACAACCACGTCCGATCTGACCTATGAATCGTTTCTTTGCCAGTCGTCAAATTTACTGCTTGGACGGTCATGCCTTCGTAGTAGCCCTTGCCGTATACCGCGCCGCCGCCGGCAGCATCTCCCGTTCTAAGCACGTAAAGAACTCGTTCGCCATTGTTGGTAATCGGGAGAATGTCGAGGACAATTCCTAGTCCGCGCACCTTAGGAAGACTGATTTTTTCAGTCCCGAACTTTCCATCCTTGTCACCAAAAAATACACCAGCCCCGGCGTTCGAAGAATCTTCGCCACCGACCGCCAGATCGAGAATGCCGTCACCATCAACATCAACGAGTCTTGCGAGGGTGTAACAGCCGTTGCCAAGCCCTCTAATACGGTTGATGTCTTTCTTGAACGTACCATCTTTCTGGTTGATCCAAAAGAAGATCGGAGGTTGAACGTTCGGATCTTTGCCTTCGGGCGCTGCAACAACAATGTCGGGATAGCCATCGCCATTGACATCACCGGCTGCGATCCCGTGATAGAACGAGCTAGAAGTGCCAAATTTACTCGCTGTAAATCCGCCCTTGCCGTCGTTGATCAGCATCACGCTGTATTCACCTGGTGCTGCTGCTGACCCAGTCCCTGCACCGTCGATGATGTACCCTTGACAGCCAACTACTACGTCGAGCTTGCCGTCTTGATTGAAGTCCGCAGCAGCAGCATGACGCGGGTGCAAACAGCCAATCATCGACCATGTTTCAGTTTGCTTTCCAGTCTTTGGATCAGTATGCCAAAGACTGAATCTACCGTTGTACCTCGCTGGATCAGCAAAGATCGTTTCTCTTAGGGCAACAGGGTTGTAACGCTGGATTGCGGCGAACTTCCCCTGCGTGCCGTCGCCGTAAAAATCACCGATAGCCCACGCTAACGGCTGGTCGCCATATTGCGCCCCAGCGTAAACCTTGTTGTCAAACTTGATCGAGCCAGCGTCGCGGGGAAATTCGCCCAAGTACGGCTTGTCATCTGCGCGAATCGGTCGAGCTGAGCCAGGACCATACCCACCGCCTGTTGTGACACACGCGCCGAGCGCGAGCGAAATTGCGATAATCGAAAGTGCTTTGAATTTCATCATGTTACATGCTCCAAAAGTTAACCTGCAAAGAAAGACGATACTACTCACCAACAAACATATTTTACAACCATTCCGGTGAAATGTCAACCGAAATCCTTAGCTAGATATCAAATTCCAGGTGATATTTTTGTGCAGCTGAGTTACAAGCACATTAGCGGCCGCGCCGTAGTCGGCGGCTAGTCGCAGATTTCGATATTTTTGATCTGAGGATTGACGACGGATAGATTGCTGTTGATACTTACGCCAGACCAACACTAGATTGTCGATGTCAGACAGCGTATTAAAATCTTCTACGAGGCGGCACCCTTGATAGATGTCACCTCGGATAGCTGGCCAATCGTCTGGTTTTTCTAATACGCGGGTCATTACATGATTTTGTTTGCGAGGATTTTGAACATCAGCTGCTTTTCAACCTCATTCTCAAAGAACGGGAAGATAGAAAACAGTTGGAAGGCGTCAACTTCTTTGTATTTCTTGCGCTTGCCGTTCTCGGCAGTTGACAGTGAGCTAGGCATACCCCACTTGTTCGTACCGTGATTCTTGAAGCTGAGCTTCTTACCACGTGCGCCCCAACCGGCGTAATAAGTATCACCTGCTTTGAAGGCAGTCCAGACCTTGTCGTGCTTGGAACCAGTCTTCTTATCGACCTCATTGCACCAGCCAATAAACAAAAACTCGATTGTGCCCTCGTTGTCGTCGCTCATTGCTTATCTCCGTTACGTGTTATTTCAATACAGCTATTATACTATCGTCGGCCCAGAAAGTCAAGTGATAAATACTTTTATGAGACTAGAAGAATTTTTAACTGAAGAACAATTATCCGAGCTGAACTGGCGCAAGGCGTTGGCTACTGGAGCTCTCGCTGCTGTAACAGCAACGGGCGCGTTCGCCCAAGATATCCAGCCGCAGATTGACCTTGTGAAGATTTCGCAGCAGGAAAAATCAGAGCAACAAAAGATTGATGCTCTCCCTAAGCCAACTACCCAGCAAGAATTTCAAAAATATCTGAAAAAGATAGAACGAATCCGCAACGGGCTGGCGTAATCAGTAGTTCTTAACTTGGATTTGATGTCCGCAGCCCGGGCAGGTGATGAAGTAAACCGTATCGCTGCCGCCGCCATAATCGCTGTCGACACGGCTCTTCACTTCCGTCAGCGCGTACTTCAGGATCGCAGTACATTCCCTGCACGTAACCTTCTTTTTCTTTTCTTCGTCGTACCCAACAATATCAACCATCATTCTTCTCCGTATTTTGAGATTAAGTAATCACGAAAAAACACCGCCTCCGGGCAACGATTCACTTCACTGTCTGTCATTCGACGGATTTCGTACCCACATCCAGCCATGTTACCTTGGGATAGCTCGTGCTGGATTTCAGCAATAGTCGCGCCAGTGCCGATAGTATCTTCCCAATGCCCTTGATGCCCGCAAAAGGTTCGGCCATCATCTACTACGATCCAGTATGGATTTTTCATTATTTTTATCCGTAGAACCAAACAAACGCAATCAACGCAATGATGCTGCCGGCCAAGAAGATGACTATGGCCGGCCCCATTTTATCCAGTTCCTCGTCAGTTGCGTAGATTTTGCAAATGAGGAAGTTTTTCAGACGCTCGTCGTCTTTTCTGCTCATACCGTCTTAGCCTCAGGCGGAGCAAAATCGTTGCCGCGAAGGATATAAGTTGCTAGTTTTTCAGCAAAATCTTTTGCTTCTTTGAGAGTATCAAAATATCCGCCGATTCGATGGCCTGATTCAGGATTACGTAACTGAGTTGCAAGCTCGTATTTGTATTTGACAGGAGCAAACAGCCCGAGATTGTGGCGTTGGCGAACGATAGTAAAGAACGTGATCCCGCTTTCCTTAAACACAAGCCGAACAACACCTTTGACATACTGCGGATCATTCTCGACCCAACTGAATCGGACCGGAGGCCAACAGTTTTCGTCGACGAGAGGAAGATCATTGATGATATCAGTCATTTATTTCTCCTTGAATTATTTGGATCGAAGTACGCGGCGGAAGACCACACACGAGCCGATCAGTTCTTCACGATACGCTCTACCATACGGCGTAGGCTTGCCGGTCTTCTTGCTGCGGAGGCATTCACGATACAGCCTGTAGGTCTGAGCAGCGAACGGTCGCACAGCGTCGAATCCATCACGCCCTGCAACAAACGACAAACGAGCCGACTCGCCGTTCTTGATGTCTTCGATGTTTCGTGCCATTTGCTTCTCCGTGCGTTATTTCAATACAGCGATTATACTATCTTTCTTACCGAAAGTCAAGAGAATCGTAGGATGTCGAGCGTTGTTCTTGCGCGGTCTACAGTCTCGTACATTCCACCTCGAGGCGTGTAAAGGTCAATATAATTCGCCACTCGACGTTCATAGTAAGTCTTGAACCATACTGATTCACCGTGCGTCATTTTTGTTGACGTGAACGCGAACTTCTTTATCCACGGCCCGTAAATCTTGTCGTCGTCTATCATTCTTCTGCTAATATATCAAACAAATGCCTGGACCGTTGCACGTTGTTGAGGAAGCTCGGGACATCAACTCTGATGTTATTTATTGTGACGTGTTCGGTTCCGACACGTTCGTAGTACCATCGAAAGAATAGTGTCTCGTCTTTAATCTGAGTAGGACGCCAGGCGAATTTTTTCTGCCAGTTAGTCCAAGTGGTAGAAAACATCATTTCTCCGGGTTGTGGATTCATTATGTTCATATCTTTAGCACGTCAAAAAGTGTTTCGACTCGTTCTCGTATCTCGTAACGACCGGTGTAGGCGATCTCGCCAAACACAGTCAACTCTTCGAAACTGGTTCGCTCATAGTATTTCTTGAAGATGATAGTTTTGTTAGTGAGCTTAGTTGGAGTCCAGGCGAATTTGCGTTTCCACGCACTGTAGATCCTTACGGAGTCAATGATGTCGCGAGGAGGATCTCCTATTATCATGCCTTCAATACCTCAAAAATAGTGCCGCGTTGTATTTTGGTTGATGTCACGCCGTATAGTTTCCAAGCTAATGTATGAGTCCCGATCCGTTCGTAATACTTTTTCATACAGATCCTTCTGTCACCTACAAGTGTAGGCCACCACGCGAATTTTTCCTCCCATTCGCCCCAATGGTATAAATCTATTGATGCCATAAGTCATTATACTACATTCTGCTACTTGTGTCAACTAAATACTGTATGATTCTAATTGCACATCGTGGGAATATCTCAGGCCCAAGCCTAGACCCTCTGCTTGAAAATACCATGCCATATCTATTGTTGGCTATAGAGAAAGGGTACGACGTTGAGCTCGATGTGTGGGCATTGGCTGGTGAATTTTATATCGGTCACAACGGCCCTGTCACTCCGGTCACATTGCACGAGCTAAGGAAGATCGGAGATAGGGGATGGTTCCATGCTAAGAATATTCAGGCCCTTACCTTGCTGAAAGATGAGTTCAACACCTTCTTCCACGATCAGGACGCGATGACATTAACCTCCCGCGGTATTATTTGGTCCCACAAAGGTGCAATCAACCCTGCCGGAATCGTTTGCATGCCAGACCTCGATTCTGAATCGTATCTACTGTATGAAGCCTTGGGTGTTTGTCACGACGATCTAATCACAATCCAAAAATTGGCAATACCTCATAACTTGCAGACATCCTAATCAACGGCGTGTTAGTAACGCTAGGCAGATAACAGTTGTTCTTGTAAGTGACCCCGAGACGATCTAATTCGTGACCGCACTTCATAGGGATATGGACCCAATTTCCACCTATGTTCCACGGAATTATTGAATGAACCTTGTTTCGTATAGACACAGTTTGTTCAACATATTCATCACGAAGATAGATGTTAGCCAGCGCCCAGGTAGCAAACTTAATGCTCGGGCCAGTGACACTGACCATCGACCTCGCTTTATTCAGGATGCTGATAATGTTCGTGTTAGCGATAACGTACCCGATTCTAGCCCCACATCCGCCGAATGACTTGCTGAAGCTATGAACGAACACGTAGTTCTTGCTGATGCATTGTAACACATCGAGCGAAGTAGACCCAAAATCAGAGTAGACCGAATCAACTACGATTGGCACGTTGTAAGCTTCGAGCCTAGCAAACAACTCTAATGACGGCGAATCACCCACCGGAGAGTTAGGATTAGCGAGCAGCACCAGCCGTGGGTTCGTTACCGCTTGGGCCAGCGGCGGGGTCAGAGTAAATCCATCGTACCTCATATTGACGATTTTAGCTCCAACTTTCGCAGCATAAACATCGTACATAGGGAACCGATACTCTGGCATGATGATTTGAGTTCCGTCCTCCACAAAGCAATTTACGATGCAATCTAATGCCGCGTCTGCACCAGCAAACAGCATGATGTTACCTACATCAACCTGGTGCATTGTTGCGAGACGTTGCACCAAACATCGATCATCGGGATATTGGATGAAGTCGGCTTGAGTTAGAGTCTTGACGAATTCTGACCACACTCGGTCCTCGAACGGAGTGGCCCGCTCTCCTGCATGATGTCGTAATCCTACTGGCGCCTTAAGGTAAGACGGACCCGATCTAACTACTGAGTCTAACTGCCGGTTATAATCCATGAATTTTAGCCAAGTATGGTGATAGTTCTTTGTAACTGCAGGTTTTGCAATGCTCGCTAGGAGAGTTCGTGTTGCAGCCGGTCTGAATTGTTTGAAACCTATCCGTCAAGTACAGCTGGTCTAGTGGAGTAGAAAATACGTTACCTATCGGCTTCGTCGAGGTATTCATGCAACAGACGCGAACATCGCCGTTAGCTGAGATCATGCACCCAGAATGAACCCAGAAGCAATCATTGAAATCCCACGGAGTTTTACCCTTCAAATACTGCTTGAAGGTCGCTATGTATTTTATCTGGTCGTCTGTAAATTTTGCTAGCTCTGTGTTATACTCGGTCTCAGTCCAGTTCTGCACTAGGTTCAGCCGTATCTCATCGAGTCCGAATTGTGACGATAACGTCATTACTCGTTCGATGTCGTCTACGTTCTCTGGACAGATAGTGAAGTTGATAGGCAATTTTACTGACCTGTTAAATTTTTGCCGATACTCACCAATATTTTCTAGGAATCGTAGTAGCTTATTCCATGACGCGCCGCCTCGAAGATGTTCGAAGTTCTCACGGTAACCGTCGATGCTCAGATAGCACATATCAACAGCATCTAACGCAAGCTTGTACCTATCGTCAAACTTGAGTTGACAGTTTGTGGCTGTGATGAGGTTACTTTCAGGGAAAGTCGACTTAAATTTTCCGCAGATAAGCTCGAACTGTGGGTGCATGAATGGCTCGCCCATCCCCATCAACTTAGCTTCTAGAATAGGTTGATCCTGCAACTGCGCCAACAGACGATCAAAGTTAAACAGCGACATATGCACGGAAGAATTTTCGCGATTGCAGTAGGTGCACGAAAGATTGCAGTAACTAGTCGTTTCTAGATAAGCGTAGGAGATATTCATCTAATTCCTCTGGTGTGCCAACTTGATCTACTGCCTGGATGTATCGGATGTTAATATCATTGCCCTCTAGCGCGTAGTTATACACCGGAGCAACATAGAATTCATTGTTGACTCTATCATTAGCTGCGATCATTTTCTTGTACGAATCTAAGTATAGCCCGAAGTTTTTCCAGTAGTACATGCCGGTAGTTGCATGTTTGGAAATTTGTACCTTCTCTGCAACCTTCGTTACTTGCCCTTTATCGTCTGTCGCAGCATAAGACCACTTCGGGCCTGTGCCACCCGGAAAGCAGAAGACTGTGCCGTCAGCGGTTAAATTATCGGTTACTTTGTTCCAATGAACTAGCTGATCACTGTTGACGATTAGTATCGGATCATCTCGGCTTACTGCTACTTCGGCCCTCGACACTGTAGTCGCTGCGCCGTCAGTCACTCCGAAGATTTTGACGATTTTGAAGTCCGGAACAAACTGAGCAAACAGCGACTCTAAATCATATTTTTCGACGTGCTCTTTTTGGCATAGAAAAATATGTTGACATTGTTCTGCTAATCCTAAATGCTCGACGACGTGTTGAATCATTGTCTTGCCTAGAAATTGAATAAGTGGTTTAGGCAGATCGTGTCCTTTTGAACTAAATCGACTGCCTAACCCTGCCATCGGTATGATTACTTTCATTTTTGCCCCACTTGTCTGAGTAAATTTAATGCCTCGAGCTAAAAATTGTTGAATTATTTCGTCAACATATTGATTATCGGATAGTACCATTTGCCACCACTCAAACTGCTCGACTCGTTCGCTATAACCAGATGCAAATCTGTAACCAGGTCTGATCGGGATTACTAGCAACGATGTGCTACCTAATCCTAACAGGATGTTGTTTATATTTAGGATATTGATTCCGTAGTTTTGCAGTAGCTCTAGGGCTTTATGCGCTCTGACGCCAGATTTGGATATAGCCAACATCGAATCACACATGATTTTAAATGCTTGCCTTCCAAATACAAGTAACAAATCATTTATGCCCGATATAACATTATCTGTAACTGTAATATCGGCATACATATTATTATCTAGAATATCGTCTAATTTTAATGATACAGTATGATCAATAAACAAATCAGGACGAATCTTAATAACACAGTCAAATGGGAAATGCAGTATTTCTTCTATACGGCGTATATCCTCAAATATTATTTTATTCAAGTATGCTACCTTAGCAAATTCATTATCGAACTCAATTTGGTCTCTATCATAATGAAATTTCTGTTCGATAATCTCTTCGATCCCATTACTTGGGATTACCTTAATAAAGGTATTATCGTTTCGGATTATTCTGTTGTCGATAATTGACGATCTTACTGACGATAATGTGACGGCTGTAATATAACTTTTAATAAGATGGTTAGGGAAAAAAGAATAAGAAATATCCCAGGTTTCAAACAAAATAATTACCTGGAGTGAGTTATCCTGTTGAATTCTTACTATAAAATTCCTGATAGACTGGATTGCCTGGTCAAGTTCTCTTGTTTGACCAGATATTACCAGAAGGCAGCGTTTTTTTGGCGTTGTATTCATACTACTATTTACCGCCGCAAGAATTCGCTCGACGATTAGCTCTTCAAAACGTCGAAGATTGTGCCAAGTTCGATCTTAGTAATGGTGAACATATTCCCGATAGTAGCGAACCGGTGAATCCCAGTACGAACGTAATAGTATTTTAGCCATACTTTCTTTTCATTCACAGTGACAGGCCACCAAGAGAATATTTTCTCCCAGTCGCTCCACTCATACGGATCGGCTGAGTATGTCATTGCGATTTCAAAACGTCAAAGATCGATGTTGTGCGTTGGTGATACATGTTCGGAAAGACAAGTTTCTGCCGCTCGTAGTATGTCCCGAAAACGACTCGGCCATTGATCCAGCGAGGGAGGATAGCGAACTTGTTCTCCCACGGACGCCATCTGTCGAAAATAGTATCGGTATCGTCACTGATCATCATGTTATTGCCAGAACCTCAAACAGTGAAGTGACGATCTGCGTAACTGGCGGCTCATACCAGCCAAATTCTTCGGTTGAAGTGCCAGTCCGTATGTAATAGGTCTTCCACCATATACGAGTTTGCTGCCATTGCTGCGGATACCACGCAAACTTTTCCTTCCACGGGCCCCAATTAATAGGATACTCGGGATCCTCGTTGTAGTATCGATTAGATTTTGTTCGGTATTTCACTATGATTTCTTCAGGACATCGAACAGATCAGTTGCTGTTTCGTAAATGACGGCTGTGACCGGAGTATGAGTTGATTCTATAAATCCGGCACGCTCATAGTAGAACTTGAATCGAATCGTTTTGCCGTTGACTTCAGTCTTCTTCCAAGCGAACTTTTTCTTCCACGGCTTCCAATCTACTTCCGGCCAAGCAGGTTGTGAAGACATTCTCCATCCCAAGCCAGTTACTGGATCTTTCAGCATGGTGTTCCTTTTTTCAAGATGTCAAACAGGTCGCTTGCGGTTTGGCGAACAATGTGAATATATCCGCGCCACTCAATTTCTTTACCTTCGCGTTCGTAATAGAATTTGAACCAGATGGGCTTGCCGTTTACTACAGTCTGGGTCCACGCAAATTTGCGCTGCCATGGTTCCCATACTACCTTGTGATCAGTCATCGACTGCCGCCATTCGGCATTATCGGTCCAGGTCGGATCTATTTGCATCATATCAAATCATCCCACAGTGTTTGCAAGTTTTGCGGAAAGTAAATCCAGAGCAGGTGCATCGCACAGCGTTGCCGACCTTAGTCACAGTGTAGGTTACGCCCGGCTTGCTACCTTCGACCACCAGCGTCTTCATATCGTTGTCGACAATCGTCGTCGCAGCAGTGGATCCATCAAGCATCTCGAGATCGTGAACCATATCAACGCCAATCTCCCGAACGCGCCAGTCCTTGTTGCCAGACAGGTTGAAAGCGTTGGGGCGAGTCCATTTATCGTTTGGCAGTACCGTGCCTTCGAAGACCGTATCGCGCCACTCGTTCGTTGCACTGATGAGTGATTCCTTGACGCGGACTGTGACGCGGATGTTGCTGCCGACTGCCGGGACTGCGAATTGGGTTGAGGTCATTATTTGGACTCTACGTAAAACTGCGTTATGGACGCTTCAGAAGTGACCTCGACCCATCCGTGCATTCCGGCGTGAAACCAGTAATGGTTGTGGAGTTTGATGGCATTGAAATTGTCGATCTTGCCGCGGGTACCAAAAACGTAAGCGAGTAAAAACATTCTGCTTCTCCTGTAACGTCTTATCCAATACAGCGATTATACGCTGATTGCAGGAAAAGTCAAGCGAAAAGGTGAAATCTCCGGCTAGAAATATTGCCGCCACGGGTCGTGTTCGAGGGCTTCTTCGTGCCAGGTTGACCAGTATTCGAGATAATCGCCTCGCTCGCATTCCGGCGTCTTGCCCATCCCTACTGTGCGTGAACCACCGAAGTGTTTCCCCGCCACGTCATCACCGACCTGGAACGCACTCGGAGACGTCGGGCGAGCGATCCACCCGCCTACCTTTGCGTAGATCCCGTAATCGTCTTTGCGGATGACGGCCATTTAATCGAGCCCGAGGTATCGAATGGTGGCGACGAAGAGCGACACGATAGAAATGCCGCCGAAGACGAAGCACATCCCCGGAAGGGCAAAGTCGTATGCGAGACCAGCACCAATGCCGAACACTGTCATACTGGCCAGCCCAGATACGATGACTTGATTGCGTGTGAAATTCATAGTGATTCCTTTCAGTGGAACAAGGCGGCGAGGATAAGGAAAATTCCGATGATCGGATGATCCCCGTTGAGGAGGAGATAAATGCCAAAAATGAGCAGGATGAGAGTCATAGTGTTACCCTTCGTTTTCGATGGTAAAGTCGATATTTTTGAGCTCGAGTTGCTCTTCGAATCCGTTTTGATCACCACTGAAGTGCGCGTAAATAATACGCGCCGCAGTCATCTTAGCCTGAGACTCGAACTCATACAGGCGTTCGCCAATTCTTGCAAGGATTGCCATATTACGCAATCGCGCCAGCAGCAACCATCTGCTTAACAGTTTCTTGCGTCACGCGGTAGGACTTGCCGGTAGCAACTTGCGTGATGATAAAGGGATACTTGAACGCTTTGGAATTGTAGCCCGTAACCTTCACAAGACCAAGGCTGGCATTCTTGTATGTTTTCGTTTCGCTGAAGTCCTTACCCAGGAGCAACGCTGCAACTTTGCCGAGAGCAGCAGCCTTCGGAGTAACCGAAGCAGTTGCGCCAGCGCCACGGACGTTGCCTTCGATCTTGCAGCGGAAGGACGCGTCATTGTAACTAATGCGACCGACCGTAACATCGACACCATGCTTCGCGTAGATCGCCTTCATAGCAGCTTCGAGTTCGGCGCGGATTTGTGCAATGTTAGTGCGGGTAATTTGGGCCATTTTTGAATCTCCTGTAAGTAAGTTGCTGTAACTGCTTATCCAATAAAGCAATTATACGCTGATTTGCTGGAAAGTCAACCAAAATCTTTGCTTTTTCGCAGAAAGATTAAACCAGCACGTAAAGGTTAAAACAGCATATAGAACTTTTGATAATCCGTTGCGCTCATATGCGCTTTTGCGTGAGCCATCATCTTATCGTAGACTGCGTGACGATCGTGGTTCAGTTCCCACGTCAGCTCGCCAGCTTGCAGATGCCGACGATTGATGCTTTCGAACTGTGCTGCCAGATCAGTAAGTCCCAGCGATTCTGCTGCAAATTGATACGCATCGCCGACGAGGTTGAGCTGAGTCAGTTCTTTGAGTTCTTTCAGTGTCGCTGCGTCCATATTACTTCACCGGGCGCACAAAGGCTTGCGCATAAATCTGTGAATTGCTGGATTGGTGCGAGATGCTAACGCCGCCTTGCAGGTTCCAACCCTTCTTCAGGAGTTCGTCGCAATTAGCAATGAATTCACTTTGATTCCAATGCGTAATGATGTTGTATTCCATTTTTGCTTCTCCTGTTATGCGTTATCCAATACAGCGATTATACGCTGATTTGCTAGAAAGTCAACCAAAATCTTTGAATTCCTAGAAATATTCAACACAGTATTCTTTGAAGTATCTGCCGATGCCAATGTCTGTCATCTTCAGCACCTTTTCTGCCTTGATCGCATCTGCGCGCTTCGTGATAATGATCCGTGTCCCCCAGAATCTGCTCATAAAGCTTTCTTCACGGAAGGGGATACCTGCTTCGATCAGTGCATTGCGTGTAGCAGTGAGATTTGACATTTCGTTGCTCCTGTAATGCGTTTCAATAGTCGTATTATACGCGGAAATTAGGAAAAGTCAACCGAAAAGGTGGATTCTCCGGCTGATAAACTGGTGGATGTCGGACACGATTGAACGGTGGGCTGGGCGGCCAATGACGGCGAATTCGTCTATCGTCAGCCAGTGGACGGATCCTGTCTCGTAGTGGGGACGGTCGAACGCCGCGGGATCTTTGACCTCGGCTGCGAACACCTCCAGCACGTAATCGCGCTCGGGTTCGATGGCTGTCGGCTCAACAACCCTAACGACCGAGACCACGTTCTCAAGTCTGAGACCGAGCTCTTCGATGCCTTCTCGTACAGCGGTGATCTCGGAGGTCTCGCCCTCGTCAATGCCGCCCTTGGCGATCTGCGGATCTGGGCCGCCGTAGAACGGATCCGACGGCGTCATAAACAGCATACGGATGATCCCGTCGTTTACTGTGAACGGGACGATACCGGATTTTGCTGAGTTAGTGATTGGGGCTTGATCGGTCATTTTGTGGGCAGCGGAGAAAGCCACGATTTACGGACACGGGACTGAGGGAAGGTGTGTTCCAAGATTTCTCCGGAGAACCCTTCTTCATAAAACACGTGGCCGGTAACGGTGTGCTGGTAACCTAAAAACATTTCATTATTTGTGGCAATGATTGTGCGGAAGTTGTGGTAATACGCTTTGACGGTCGATTCCATAACTTTTACTCCGTGTTGTGTTATAAGTCGTTATTATACACAGACTTAGACAAGAAAGCAACCGGATTATTAGAGGATGATGCTGCCCTTAGACGACATAGTGAAGAACACAGCGTCCTGCTCAGTCTTGAATCGAACGACGTATTCTGTAATCGGAGCACTGTAGCCGTCGTCTGTGAAATCGGCTGGCATAGTAACGTTCTCAAACGGAATAACGATACCACACATGAGGTGAAAGCTTTGCGTGTTTAGGTTCCGATAGAACATCCGCCCAAATTCTTCGTCAGTAACCAATACATTAACCATTGTAAATCTTCCCTCCCACTGCAAGAACGAACCAAGCAGCTTCTTTTTCTTCATCGAATCGGATCACGTAAGAAACGCCATCCCAACCGTCTGATCCTGGGGTAGTGACATTTCTCATTGGGATGACGAGGCCGCACGGGAGGCGAAAAGTTTCGGTGGCTGCGTCGTAAATTCGCCCAGAATTTCTGGTATGCCATACCGCTGTAGGCAGAAGGACCTCAACCATTGTAAATCTTCCCTCCTACTGCGAGCACAAACCAAGCAGCATCTTTTTCGTTGTCAAATCGGATCACGTAGTGATTCCTTATGGCTCGAATTGGGTTCGGTGTGCGGATTGTATGAACTGGAATCGACAATCCACACCGTAGACGATATGCTCCATCAACAAGGTCAGACATAATCCTTTCGTTCAGCCAATCGTCGTGATGGATAAGGACTACAATCATCTCAGCTCTCCGCCATAGGACAGGACGAACCAGGTGGCTTCCTTATCGTCCTGGAAATTGACAGTAACCCGGAACACGCTCTTGTCGGGATTGAGGACGTCGGCTGTCTTGTCCCACGGCATAGTGATATCGTTTGAAGTCACCTCGAGCCCGTTCGACAGATGGTAGATTACCGAATTTTTTGTGAGTGTACTGTGAGTGAACTGCTTGCTCCAGGTATCGAGGGTGATGTGGACCTTTTTCATGACGCCAGTTTCTTCCACATAATTTCCTTCGTCATCCCAGGAAAATCGTCAGCGAAGAGCCGCACATCGTATGATCCGCCACCTCCGGTGCCAGTGTAGATACCAAGCTGTTTCATCTCGCGCGATCCGAAGACGTCCTCGCTGGCGATCACGATGTAGATCCGCCCTTGCCACCCGGGGTAGCCTCTCGGTAGTTCTTCCTTCGACCAAAAGTTCGTGACGCCACCACGAGGGCAATCGTGAGTGTTGGAGACTGAATCTCTCCAACGCATCTCCGAAAATCCGATCTTCATCAGCTTCGACCCGTCCACGACCATCTCTCTCCAGCGCGCCCGCAAAAAATCCTCCAGTTCATCGAACGAGCCACACTCGGCCCGCATCTGTCTGATCACTGCCTGCCGGGTATTCTCCACTTCTTCTTTCTTTTTCAGCTTGCGTCGTGTAGCAGCTAACTTTCGAATATGGATCTGGTAGGCGACTTTGCTCTCGAACAATCTGCCGTCGGCTTCGGATTTATAGGCTTGGATGATGCTCATTCTTTGCTCCCATTGTTAAAAAGTGAACGAGCGGATCCACTGGATTACCATTCAAAAACCAGCGTAGAAGGCCACTTGCGAAGATTATTGCTGGACCGTCTTCCCGGTGTAGTTTTCCGTTGATCCACCACTCTTGAGTGCCGTCATCTCGTATAACTGCTGGACCATCATCTCTATGCCGTTGTCCATTGACCCACCACTCTTGATGTCCATCAGCCCAAATAATTGCCGGACCATCATCTCTGTGAAATGATCGGTCTAGCCGCTGCCAATACCTATCACCCCCGTTATACCGGAGGGTTGACGGCCCTAAGTTCATTCTTTGTTCCCTACAATCAAAAAGTGGACGATGGGATCGACCTGTCGGTTGTTAAGCCACCATTCCTTAGTCCCGTCTGTGTAAATAACAGCAGGACCGTCATCACGATGCCGAAGCCCGTCGACCCACCATTCTTGACGACCACCAACCAGATCGTCGACAGCTGGCCCACCAATTCGATGAAAGTATCCGTTACGCCACCACTCTGTCCCACCACCTGCGTAGATGATCGCTGGCCCATCTTCGCGATGGAGCAGCTGATCCTCTCGATACCAGTATTGATTACCGCGGAGAGTATGGGTCGGAGGAGTAGGCATTACGCTCCAGCGCGGTATTCTGCCGGCAGCTCGTCGGTGTCGACCAAGATGCGGTCACGGTTAAGACCGAAGATGTTTAGCGTAGCGTCGAGTTCAACAGTGTGCTGAACGCGTCCGCCAAATTTCACCCTTGACTCAACGACCGTGCCTTCGAAGGGGTGAGTATCGAGGTAGACACCGTGAACACGTTTTCCAGTGAAGTCCCAGCTCATATTACCGTCCTCCGTTAGCGTGAAGATTGCAGGCGTATTCTGCTTGGTCACGATTGTCGTAAACCAAAGCAGACACGTTCTCGTACCGCAGACCATACTTCGAACAGTTCATCTTTGCGTGCCAGCCAAACTTGGATTTGCTAACGATATAGACTACCCCGTCGTGGGCGGAGCCGAACTGTTGCTTGATCAGAGGATGTTTTACGAAGGTCATTTGCACGGCCATCTGCTTCTCCTGTTTTGCGTTTCAATATGTGTATTATACGCGGATTTCAGAAAAAGTCAAGAACTTTCGGCCACAAAAAACCCGCAGAACGCGGGTCTTTGATGTTTGTCCAGGACGGACCAGATGGATTAGCTTGCTGCGGAAGCGCGGGCCTTCAGATCGGCCATCTTCGCAACAGGGTCGATTGGGGAATCGTCCTTCTTATTTTTTGCCGGCTTTGACACTTTGGCCTTGCCGGTCTTCAACGTAGCGGCTTTTGTTGCCTTCACGCCGCTGTATTTCTCATCAGCATCCTCGATCGCCTCAGCAAATTCCGGATTCTGCATGAGATCGGTTGTCATCAGATACTTGACGACCGCGGGTTTGTCCATGGCTTCCGGAAGTTCCATAAGGAACACGTCCGTATGACCACCTTTGGACAAAATCTTGACACGGGTCATATCATTGGCAAAACGAACCTTGACCTGACCTTCCAACTTCGAAACGCCTGCAACTACAAACATATCTTTCTCCTTAAACAACGTTAAAATAACTACTCTATAAAACATTATAACATCAAAAATATTGCAAGTCAACTACTTTCGGCATAAATATATGTGCGGTCCACGTGTATCAGCACTGACCGCTCTAACACCTCAGAGGGTATCAGCAATGTTAAACAACTCAACGCCATTTATTCCAACTTGGCTGTATATTAAGCAGCATAATCAAACTGGCCTCAAATATTTCGGAAAAACTTCTAAGGAGGATCCCGAAAAGTATCTCGGCTCTGGTATCTATTGGCTTAAACACCTTGCTGCCCATGGTACAGACATATCTACGCCATGGGCACAGTTATTTACTGATCGGCAGTCTCTGATAACGTTTGCATTAACCTTTTCAGAAGAAAACAACATAGTTAAATCTAGGGAGTGGGCAAATATGATAGTGGAAAATGGGCTCGACGGCAGACCAAAGGGCATCCCGTCTACTAAGAAAGGTGTATGCATTAGTAACCCTCGATCAGAGCAATGGCGCATTCTACAATCCGAATCTCAAAAAGGAAAAATCCGATCTAACGTAACTGATACAACTCGACACGTTCTATCTGAAAAATCATCAGGGCAAGTTTGGTGGAATAATGGGATTTCTAGAACTAAAGCTCGAGATTGTCCGGGAGATGGATGGCGCCGCGGCCGAAATTTGTCATAATCCTTCTTCTACTGTGGTTAAAGTGAAACGTTAAAATGCTGCATAATGTAACTATACACGAAATCTTTGTGGCTGTCAACCACTATTTTTACTTTTTTGCGGCTTGTTCTGCCAATTCCTTGGCGATCGCTGCTTGCAGCTCAGGGGAAAGCTTCGAGGCTGTTTCAAGCGCAGGTTGATTCACCTGCGCTTGTAATGAGCTCTTTGCGCTTTTGACGCCGTTGTCCGCCAACGTAGCGAGACCGCCGACGCCTACTGTTGCGATAACAATACCAATAACGATACCGATAAGAATTTTGAACATTTTGAGCTCCTTAGTTGAGCAGGTAAAGCATGGTGGAAAAACCGGCAATGAGGCCGACGACGGAAGCAGTGTTCGTAGCGTAGGCATTCTGCTCACGCCAGCCAACCCTGTGAAAGAATCGACCGATGATCTTGTCTGTGATTTTGTAAGTGAGCGCGAAAGCCAACAGCCCAACCGAGCATCCGCCGAAGATCGGAATCAGGTAGCCGCCTTCCCAGAAGGCCTGCTCCATTGGGTTACGGTAAACGATGATCGATTGGGTCATTTTTAGTCTTTCTTGTTCAATGCGGCTTGGCGAGCCTTTTCGCGGGCTACGTTAGCAAGTCGGCGTTGACGGCGCTGGTAGGCGTCGACGAGACACGCAACACCGAAGACAAGACCTGCGATCATTGCGCCGCCGAATACGATGATGAGCATGATTGCTAGGCCAGCGTAGAACGGAAGCAGTACCAGCCACCAAGACCAAGTAGCGATCGGACCGATAGCGAAGATTTTTGCGACAACGAAGATAACTCCGAGCAGGCCGAGCCAGCCCATGTTATACGACACATTTGTAGTTTTTTGGGACATCAGTTTTCCTTTTAGCGTGGGGGACGATCAAGTGAATCTTTCGGGAGTTCAACGATGGTACACTTGAGATACACATCGCCAACTTTTGCAAGATTGACCTTTCGGCAATCATCTGCAATGGTTTTGTTACTGACGTATTCGCCAACATACGCGCCAACGCCTGCAACAAACGCAATTTCGGTGAGCACAATGAGCGCCGACCCTGCCAATTTGGTTATCGTAGAGATACTTTGCTTGACAGCAGCGGATACAGGCGACACCTTCTGCTCGACCGGGATGTTGGGTTCGTCCATATCAGACAAACCGAACCTTAAAGCCGGCGTCTTGTTGATCAGAAGCAAACGCCAACGCCAATTCTTCAGTAACAAACGTTTGTTCGTCAACTACACAGTTACCTGAAAATACTTTGACAGTCATTTCGTTTCTCCAGTATTAAAGTTTGACTAGATACTTACGTTCGATTGAGAACAAATCGGTCCCATCGTTGGGCTGAATCTCAACAAACGAATTCGGTGGGATATCGTTAAAATTGACCTCGCCCGACACAATCGACCAATCATTGCAAACGCCAGTAATGCCGTGAATTTCAGTATCGTCCGGAACGTTAATTCGAACTTTGACCATTACTGTCATTTCGTTTCTCCTTTGTGTTATCCAATAAAGTAATTATACGCGGATTTTAGGAAAAGTCAACCATTATTTACCAAATGACTTTGATTCTTTCCGGACGACCATCGCTTATGTAGAAATCTTTCACTTCCTGCACAGCAGAATAATCAATAACGCTAAGGAACCAATCCCATCCTTCTTTGGTTTTTCCGTCGAGCGTCTCCACAGTGGCCCACGATGCGTTACCTTTACCGGGCATTGTTGATTTCGTTAGCGATACGAGGCGTCCAACAGTGCCAGCGCTGATAGCAGTGCGATACCAATAAACGTAGTCACCGATATTTGCTTTAGACAATCCTTCCCACGTTAGCCCAGAGTCAAATGCAGCAGATTCTGAACGTTTCGGCGCTTTCAACCTGTTTGTTTTGGTTTTAATCCAGTAGCTCATACTAATATGTTGCTGACAGCTTGTCGATGATGTTTTGCTTGGCGAGCTCTGTGATAGTATTTCTTGCAGTTACAAACAGTAGGCAGGAGATGCCAAAGCCGATCCCAGTCCACCACCAGCCATTCCAGATGAAGAATGCAACAAATGATGCATCGATACTGTAGTCAACAAACAGTGGAACAGACGGTACCCACGGTTCTTCGAGTTTGCTGGCGACGTCCTGGAGCACCTTCGGCATCTGTGACAAGATAGCGACCACAAAGGAGGTGCCTACCACAAAATACAGAATGTTCTGCGCGCCAGTAACCCGTTCGATCACAGCAAAATACGTAAGCGCCGCTATAAACAGGTTATAGCCGACGTATTTCGCAAGCTTAATCGCTTTCTTCATTTTTTGGCTCCGGCTGGGACACAGTTATATTCCTGTTGATATTGGATTGCTGTATCAACTGCTGCAATCACTGCTGGGTTGTTACGCTGGCCGACGTAGATGTTTGCCATAAAAATGGTCCGGATCGCATCGTGACAGGCTGGCAGCGAGTTGTAGGTCCCGAGCTGAGCAGCCGGAGCGCCAGCCAGTGCGTAGAGTAGGATGAATGTGTTTACCATAGCTTACCAGCGGATGTGAATGCAATAGTTTTGATACGAGGGGCCTTCGCCGTCGTCGTTAGCGAGACCACGCGGGACATACGTGTCGCCACTCTTGCGCCACTCTGCCCCGAAGAAAGTCGGAGCCATTTTGAGCGCGTTGATCACTCGTTGCTGCAACGGATCTGGGCTTGGATGAACGTAAGTTTCTTTCGACACCCACAAATCTTCGACATAGCATTCGTAGACCCGATCACCTTTTTCAGCGTGTGATCTGATCTCTTTGTCGATCAACGCGAGATACCGTTCGAGGTGAGCGTCACTGGCTTCAGATAATGCGCGAGCTTCTTGTGCTGTGATCATTTGCTACTCCGTTGTCTTATTCAATACAGCGATTATACGCTGATTGTTGATAAAAGTCAACCGAACTGATTAGGCGTTTGCCACGACTTCACGTTGCAGGTCTTCGATCGCCTGGTCTTCAGTCCAGCCCCAGCCCTTGAATCGTCCGCATTTGGTTTCAGCGCGAAAACCTTGACCGTCGACGCGAATCTTGATCTCGATAGTGACGTTGATTGTTTTCATTGCATATCTCCTTATTCTGCTGTTATTTGTACGAACTTGCGACCGAACAATCCAAATTTTTCATCGCCGGGCTTGGTAAAGTCGAGCAGCTCGAGGCCGAATTTGATGTCGACCGGGGCAAACTCTGTAGTCGTAGCGTATCCGCAGTCAACTTCCTTCTTGCATTCGACTTCGGCATCCTGCGGAAGCTTGAGGAGGGCTGCTACGAGATCTGCTACGGTAGGGTTCGCCATTTGCTGTATCCTTTGCCTTATTCAATACAGCGATTATACGCGGAATTCGGGCAGAAGTCAAGAACATTCTGCCCGTTTTCGGCGCGATTAGGCGAAGGTGATCTTCAGTTCCGCATCACCGCTGTTCAGTTGCCGCTGGACTTCTGCCATTGACATCGTCGCTGGGAACTCGCGGGTGAAGGTGACGAGCATCTTCTGCGGCTGCGGGAGAGATGCAGCTGACGCCTTGTGCGTGTAGATGCCCAACGCCGGCACGCTTACAGTCCGTGCAGCCCGCGGCATACTCGGATTGGAGACTGGCTGTCCCGAGATGATCTCTGCCTCGGCTTTGATGTCCTGCCACCGCACGTAACCGATGCCCAGGATTTTGATGCCGGTCTTGTCGGAGCGGTCTTGCCCTTGCAGATGGCGGATGTAGGACACGACTCGATCAGTGTCGAAGTTGTAGCCGTAGTGTTCGAACTTGTGGCCTTGCGGGAATTTTACGATACCTTGCATTGCGTTACTCCTTTGGTTGGATGGATCACTTTGATAAATCTTACGTTGCAGCGTGGGCGGAAGTTGCTCGATGATACTTTTATCGTTATGCACGTATTCTACAGTAGATTGATCTATCCAGGCGCCCAGCGAGAGCGTAATCTTCGGTCGACCTACCCCTTTATTGTCTCGCAAGAATGTTTCGTAGATTGGCCGTAGCACAGCAAAATCAACGCTAAACATCGCAGCAAGGTGACCGTCCAGGAAGTACGGGAACACAAACAGCGGGTAGTCTCGGATGTACCGGTCAACAATAGCTTGGGTGACGTCATTGATCGAAATACTCGACATCGACGGTATCTTGCCGTCTTCGCCTGTTCGTCTGCAGGTGACCTTGTATTCCGAGTAACGAATGAGGTGCCCGTTGTCGACGATCATACCGTCGTATTTCTTTTCGTCGCAGATTGTATGGCCCATAATCGTGATAGCGATGTGTTCTGCTACCTGTGGGCGCGATTCTGTGACTAGGAACATTTTGTTGCACAGTGCGATGGTTCGCGGCTCGTTCGCGTATTTTGCGTTGAACTTGTCTCGATCCTGCACAAACAAGGTCAGCGGTTCAATCCAGGCTGTCATAGTTATTCTTCTTTGAACGAATCGTTGAGGTTATTTGCGCTTGCGGGCAGCGATGAAGTCGTTGAGACCGTTAGCAACACGCCGCAGTTCGTTCTGTGCAAGATCAAACCGTGGACCAAGCGGAAAAAGGAGATCGGCAGCGGTGCTGAAGTGGACTTCACCAATCTTCAACTCCTCGTCGGATAGCGGATCGCCGTTGAGGAATTTCTCGTAGATGTCATTGATATATTTGTTGTTCATAGTTCCCTTTCAGTCGTTAGCTTTTTTGGCTTGCGCAATCGCTTTGTTGAGTGCAATGATTCTTTGCGGGTCTTTTTTGGGCCACCAGGCCTGCGTCAGTTTCATTGCCTCTTCAACTATCTCCGGCTTAAATCGCATCCAAATCTGTGTGGCTCGGGTCTTCACATCCTTGCCGTTATTTGCGTAGCGCATATCAGTTTCAACATCTTGTATCGCTGCGCAAACGTAGGACTGCGTCCCGGCTTCGATTCGTTTCAGTGCTTCTTCGAGAACTGTTGATGATTTCATTATCGCCTTTGATTACAGAGCTGCGAATTCGCGAACCCACTCAACGTGGACGTCGTCGGAATGAACCCAGGTCATATCGTGCCGAGCACGACCACGCTTACCGATATCAACGCTGGTAAGCAGCCAGTTTGGGCGGGGGTCGAATTGAACGCGACCAGCCTTCAGCAGTTCAACAATGCGGGTAGTTTGGACTGTACGCTTAGTTTCAGTAAGTTTCATTATCAGCATATTGTCTCCTCTGCGTTACTGTTTCAATACAGCAATTATACGCGAATTGTAGGAAAAGTCAACCAAAATGTTACGATTTCCATTCCTCGCATTGCAGCATTATCCAAGCCATTTCTTGTTTGTCTGCTGCGTCAAGGAGGCAACCATCTCGATCTTTGTCAACACGGTTTTTCTCCCACCAAAACATAGACGAATCCTGATCGGAGGTTTCGATCACACGTTGAGCAGCGATCCGAAAATCAGGGTGCATAAACTCGTGGAACAAAACATAGCGCCCTACCGGGTAAGTCATTAACCCAGCAAAAAGAAACAAGGTTGTTGGCTCGCCGAAGTCAGCGATGTAGTTCACGCTTGCTTAGAACAACGCTGGGTTGATGTTGAGCAGCTTGAGGTCTTCGGGACTCAGCTTGCTTGCGGCCGCAAGCTTGAGGTTACGGACACGTTCTTTCTCAGCCTTCGCTGCGTAATATGCGGCGACCGGACGTTCTGCGTCCTCCATCGTGTAGATCTCGTCCCAGGATCCGTCAAACACGACGCTGACAGTAGTATCGGTATCGTACCCCATTGCGGTATCCTCAGTTCGGAATCGCAACGCTCCGGGGGATTTTCCTGCGGCAGCCGCCGAGAGGCTAAATCCAGGCAAAGTCGTGTATTCTTGAACCAGTGCAACAAAGCGCGCCGGCCAATCCTTGGCGACCTGCTGCATCGCGGCTTCTTGCTCAGCTGCTTCACGGGCGGTACGTTCTGCTTTAGTTTCACGGGCCATTTTGCGTTTCCTATTCAACGTTTCAATATGTGTATTATACGCTGATTGCAGGGAAAGTCAACCGAAACGTTAGGACAAGATGTCTTTCGTGATCTCTAAGAGTTCGTAGGCTTGGGTTCGACTATAAGCTACGCCGTAATAACTTTGGCAGTGGACCATTACTTCTGAGTCAATAGTGTCTGAATAGAATGGCGTCTCTTTGAATTTCATTTTAGGAAGAATGTATTCTGCTAACATATTCGGGAATCCATCATATTCGCTCGATAGTTGGTTTCTGTTGAACGCTAACATAATCTCTCGCAGATCATCGGGAGTATTCAAATTTGGAATGTTATATTGGTCTGCGACCTCTTGAAGTTCGTGATCTTGTAAGCCGCTAAGAATTTTTGCAATCTTCGGTGATATCGTTGCGTTTATAGACATACTGCCAGTTAAGTCAATAGTCATATCACTGATAACTGGAGAATAGCAAAGCCTGTATTCACCTATTGGAAATATCGCGTAAGCCTTGCCGTAGTCGATAGCCGTGAACATATCAGTAGTTGCGAACAGTCCCGCTGAACGATACGGCCATCCGAATTTAGATTGGAAGAATTCGTCAAGTATTTGATGCCATATCTTCGAAGTGTCTCTTGG
>Ga0302215_10000747_pt1 | contig 23817 bp, 21 predicted proteins | sample II_Fen_N3_1_FD_194580 | JGI IMG/M metagenome (GOLD analysis project Ga0302215, IMG submission 194580) | Peat permafrost microbial communities from Stordalen Mire near Abisko, Sweden - II_Fen_N3_1 | ecosystem: Environmental > Terrestrial > Soil > Wetlands > Permafrost | place: Sweden: Abisko... | reverse complement strand
TGCCGGTAAATCTACCTTACTGAAAATCCTCTCTAAAGTAACAGCACCTACTACCGGAACCATTAAAGCTGCGGGACGCATAGCTTCTTTACTGGAAGTTGGTACAGGTTTTCACCCCGAAATGACCGGACGTGAAAATATCTATATGAATGGTGCTATTATGGGTATGACTAAAGCTGAAATAACTCGTAAGTTAGATGAAATTGTAGATTTCTCAGGTGTAGAACGTTATCTGGATACTCCTGTGAAACGTTATTCAAGTGGTATGACTGTACGTCTTGGTTTTGCCATTGCTGCTCACCTAGAACCTGAAATACTGGTAGTAGACGAAGTCCTTGCTGTAGGCGATGCAGAATTCCAAAAGAAAGCTATTGGTAAAATGCAGGATGTTTCAAAAGGAGAAGGAAGGACTGTGCTATTTGTGAGTCATAATATGGGTGCTGTAAAGAGTTTGTGTAATAGAGGAATGGTATTAGAAAAAGGTATGACAGTATTCACAGGAGATGTAGAAAGTGCCATTCATTTTTATTCAGACATTTCTATGGATAGTTTTAAAAACGAAGCTAAACATCAGTTATTAAATGGAAAAGCTCGAGTAAATAATTATAACTTTTATCTTGATGGAAAAATAATAATGCCTGGTTCTACCTTTCCAATGGGACGAAATTTAGAATTATCTGTAGAAATAATTGCAATTGAAGATGTAAAAGATTTAAGTATTTCGATAGATATAAAAAATATTCAAGAGGAATTAATTTCACATATTACAAACGAAGATGACAACTATTTTGTAGCTGTTTTAAGAAAAGGAGAATCGAGAATAATTCGAATTGTTACAGACCCGATTTTTTATTCTCCCGGATTATATATTTTCGATTTATGGTTAGGTACATCACACATAGATGGTTGTTATGCAGTTAAAAATGCGTTTAATATTTTTGTAGAACAAAGTGAAATTATTAAGAGGACAAGAGCGTTACCCAATCATATGAAGTATTTTTTAAATTCTAAATGGAAATAAAATGAAAAGTGTTTTGCAAAAATCACCTAAAGAATTTATTGTTAGTATTAAGCGACAGCCACGTAAGTTTTATTTATATCTTAAAACTTTGTATACTAAAGAAATTACGCTATTAATCAATAGTTTTTTCCCATTCGTAAAAAAGCAAAATATAGATTCATATACAGATTATCTTGTTTGTGAGATTTCGAAAAGCACAAATATTGTTTCACCGTTAAAAACTTTGGAAAAGATTCAAAAATCAATTTCAAATAAAAAAAGAGGTGCTTATATGCGTTTTGGAGATGGAGATGCTTTTCTTGCTGTTGGCATAAATGACTTATTTCAAAAAAGTTCAAATCTTCTATCTGACGAAATGAAAGAAGCATTTTCACTTAAAGGTGAATTCGTTTTAAAAAGTTTGAGTATACATTCAATATTATATGGTTATGAAAGGGAAATGTATAATGACAATCATCTCGTTTCTGATGAATACGCTAACAAACTACTTTCTTACACTTTTACTTATTTTGTTGGACATAAGATTTACAGTCCAATTAGTCTTCATTTTGCAGCTTCATATTATTCTAGTATTGCAAATACTTTCTTAAAATTACTTAAAAGTAAAACTGTACTATTTATTGGTAATGAAACAACTCCATTAGATAAAGTTGAGTTACTTTTTGGAGCTGTTCCCCATATAAAAACACCTCCAAAAAATTCCTATGATAAAATAAATGATATTGAAGAAGATGCAATTCGTGTACTAGACAATTTATCTGAATTTGGTGTTGTTGTGGTTGCAATGGGTTGTAGTGGACGTATTTTAATGAAAAGATTATATAAGAGGAACTATAATGTTTTTTTATTTGATTTTGGGTCCCTACTTGATGGTATTTGTGGAAATGAGTCCCGCCCTTGGTTAAAAGAAATATCCAACAATTATGAGTTTTTACAAGATTTATAATAATCACTTATATATAAATTTAATTAATTCGCATGTTTAATAGGTTAAAGAAAATACGACAAAAGTTTAGTTGTTTGATTGAAGTCGATATGATAAAAACGTTCTATTATTTAATACGATTTAAATATTCATCCGAAAGTAAATTTTATGTTTATCCCCATAGTAATATCAATATTCAAAGATCTGCTAAATTAGAATTGACAAATGCTAACCTCAGAATAAATGTTTCACATATTAAAAGCCGAAAAAGGAAAAATACATCTGAACTAATATTATGTGTTAATGCCCATTTGATAGTTGAAGATAATTTTGATTTATATCAGGGAGCGTCTATTTTTGTAGCGTCAGGAGCAACACTAAAACTGAAAGGTCATTCGTATATGAATACAAATAGTATAATTAATTGTTTTCAATATATTGAAATAGGCTATCATACATATATATCAGATAATGTATGCATTCAAGACTCAGATAATCATATTATCAAATTTGAAGGAGTTGAAAAACCGGATACTAACCCTATAATAATTGGTGATTATGTATGGATTGCAAAAAATGCAATCATTCTTAAAGGAGTAAGCATTGGCAATGGTGCTATTATTGCTGCTGGTAGCATTGTTACAAAGGATGTTCCTGAAAGGTGTTTGGTCGCAGGCAATCCGGCTAAAGTAATTAAAGAAAATGTAGAATGGAGATAAATACTGTTTTTGTTATTATAGTAACATACAATGGTAAACAATGGTACGACCGCTGTTTTGAAAGTCTGCGTCTATCGGTTATTCCTATTCAAACTATTGTAATAGATAATGCATCAAGCGATGATACTATAAAATATATAAAGTCTAATTATCCGGAAGTGTACTTGATTAAATCAGACATTAACTTAGGTTTTGGGCAAGCAAATAATTTAGGTATCAAATATGCTTTACAAAATAATGCAGATTATGTTTTCTTGTTGAATCAAGATGCGTGGATTGAACCAAATAGTATTTCTGGCTTGATACAGATACATGCTGATAATAATGAGTACGGCATATTAAGTCCTATACATTTAAATTTAGAGAAGCAATCAATAGAGAAAGGATTAATTAAATACATAGCTGATTTCAGAGTAACGAATTCAGATTTAATAAATGATCTTTATTTTAATCGCTTGAAAGATGTTTATGAAACAAAGTATATAAATGCAGCATCATGGTTAATACCCCGAAATACTATAGAAATAGTTGGTGGATTTGATCCTATTTTTTATCATTATGGAGAGGATGATAATTATATGCATAGAATATTTTTTCATGGTTTAAAGTTGGGAATTTGTCCGCAACTCAAAGTAGTTCATGATACTGAGCGGCAAGTAATAAGACTTTTAGATGCTCAAAAATCAAATTCAAAGCTATTATTGACACAATATACAAACATTAATTTTCACTTTGGGGCTGAAAAGATTATTATTTATTATTTTCGAAAAGCCGTAGTTAAGTTTCTTAAATTAAACTTTAAACAAGCAAAGTATTATTTGATGTTATTGAAATTTATTTTTCAAAATAAATCGAATATTAAAAAGAGTAGATCACAAAATGTTTTAAGTGAAAAATCCTGGTTGTAAATAATTTTTATTGATTAAATCCGGTGCTAAATTTAACTCAATCAAAAATAGTTCTAATCTTTGCTCTGCAGTTCAAAATTAATAGTATCAGCTGATACGTAACAGCCAAATAATTTATAAATGTCTCCACAAAATCCGTTTTTTTTTATCATTGTATATTTTATTGCAATTTTATCGGCTTTTTTTATACATCGAAAGATTAAACCCGATATATATGTTACTCGCTATGAAACCATCGATGGATTAAGGGGATTTCTAGCTTTAGGTGTTTTTATTCATCATTCAGCTTTATGGTATCAGTTTATTAAAACTGGTGTTTGGAATCTTGTTCAATCAAATATTTATAATCAATTTGGAGGCACAAGTGTTTCATTTTTTTTTATGATAACCAGTTTTTTATTTGTAACAAAACTTTTAAATTCTAAAAAAGGTCAATTTAATTGGTTGATTTTTTTTAAAAATAGGATATTTAGATTATTTCCAATGTATTATACCGCTCTGATAGTTATTATTATAATTGTTATGATTAAATCAAACTGGCAAATTCAGTCTGGTTGGTATCCGTTTCTTACACAGATAAAACATTGGGTTTGGTTTTCACTTGTAACTATACCAGATATAAATAATTTGAAAGATACATTTTTGATAAATGCTGGTGTAACTTGGTCATTACCTTATGAATGGTTTTTTTATTTTTCTTTGCCCTTACTAGCATTATTAATGATTAAAAAGCCTAAATTGATTTATTTAATTATTGGACTTGCATTTATTTTTATATTCTACTATAAACGAGGAGGTTCTGTGGAAACAGATTATTTCTTTATCTCCTTTTTAGGAGGAGCTATTGCTCCATTTTTAATTAAATACACAAATTTAAAAGCAAATATTTATACAAAACTAAAAAGTTGTCTTGGAAGTTTAATTATTATTGCTTGTTTAATACTAATTTGTCAATTTAAATATTCAATGAATATCTATTGTATCGTATTATCATCAATCATTTTTACAATTATTGCTTTAGGAAATTCATTGTTTGGGGTATTAAAAAAACCTCAAATGAGATTATTGGGAGATATCAGTTATAGTACTTATTTATTGCATGGTATAATTTTATATATAACATTCAATTTTGTATTTAGTTATGAAAAGCTAATTCATTTTACGGATATTGAATATTCTTTTTTGATTTTTTCAATTACACCGATCGTTGTGCTAATTAGCTATATTACTTATTCTTATATTGAAAAGCCAGGAATGAGTATTGGGAAAAAGTTAAATGATATAGTATGAGAAATAATTTTGGTGCATCTATTATAATCCCGACATTCAATAGAGCTGATACAATTTGTCAATCCTTAAAGACTTGGACTACACAAAGTCTATGTAATACTGATTTTGAAGTGATTGTGGTGGATAATAATTCAACTGATAATTCAGCAGGATTAATAAAAAATTTCATTAAAGATTACCAAAACTTTAAATATATCAAAGAACTAAAGAAAGGTTCTACATTCGCTCGACATGCGGGAGCTAAGTTCGCTCAATCAGATGTTTTAATTTTTGCTGATGACGATGGTTTGTTTAATTCAACTTGTATTGAGGAAATACTTAAAGTATACCAATCGAATGAAAATATTGTTGCTGTTGCAGGGAAAATAGATATCCTGTGGGATAAAATACCTCCTGAATGGATAAAGCCTTATGAATTTATGTTGGGCAAATTAGATTATGGTAATGAAGTATTGATAGGTACAGATTTGTATTTAAACGGGGGATTGTTTTCTATCAGAAAAAGTGTATTTGAAGAGTTTGGAGGATTTAATCCGGATTTAATAGGTGAATATTTAGTAGGTGATGGAGATACCGGATTGGTTATTAAGTTACATAAAGAAAAACGACTAATCGGTTGGACGCCGTTTGCTCAGATGCAACATCTGCAGTTAGTAGATAAACAGGGCACAGTTGAAGATATGGGACGGCGATTCTTTAATATAGGAATAAGCAAGTCTTATGGTCTATTTCGTGCAAATAATTTCAAATTCAAAGAAGTGGTAATAATAAATATACTAAAGTCGGGCTTAATACTAATTAAAAAATTTATTGAGCATAATTTCAGTGGACGAAAGTCTCGAAAGATTTTTTTTAGTTTAATGCAACATAAAGGAGAATTATGTTTTTATGTTCATTTGAGGAAGAAAGAGATAAGAAGGATCATTAAGAAATCTGTTTACATAATGTAACACAATGTTTAAACGCAGAGTAATATTGTGATATAAAATATATGATAGCATTAAAGCTGAGATTAATCAGAGAACAAAATAGAGTTTATACTTTCTTACTTCGATTGTTGGATGTCTTTCAGCCCAATGGATCGAAGATATTTATATTTCATGATATATTAGATGATATTCAGGAAGTTAAATCTCAATTTGCTATTACAGAAGCTTCATTTAAAAAGTTCTTAGCTTATCAGCTATCGCAAGGTAATCAACCAAATACATTTGAAGAACTCAGCGACATAATTTTAAATAAGAAAAGGGCTCAGAATAATTCATTTATTGTTACTTTTGATGATGCTAATGAAAGTGTATATACTAAAGCATATCCTTTTTTAAAATCACACAATATCCCGTTTATCGTTTTTATTACTGAAACATTAATTGGGAAACAAAATTATTTGAATCTTGAACAAATCAAAATATTAGCGAATGATTCTCTTTGCACAATCGGGTCGCACGCTTGTCATCATGTGATGTTTAGAACTCTGAGTATTGAACAAACGGAAGAGGAATTGAAAGAATCAAGACTCTTTTTAGAGAAACTCACCGGCAAACATGTTGATTGCTTTGCTTTTCCTTATGGACGAATTATTGAATGTTCGTGTAAAAACATAGAGGTGCTTAAAAAATCGGAATATAAGTTTGCATTTTCAGCTATTTCGGGCAACTTAAATCAATCTTGGCTTAGCTCGAAGTTTTTTTTGCCACGTATAAATGTATATCAAAAATTAGTTGATAATTTGGTTTCCAGCAAATAATAAATAGAATGATAATAGTTTCGCCGGAGTTTATTGAATCACCTGTTGTTTCTGTTTTTGTTATCACCTATAATCAGGAGAAAACAATAGCGCAGACAATTGAAAGCATATTGATGCAAGAAGGTGATTTTACACTGGAGTTGATTGTTGGTGAAGATGCCGGAACTGATCTTACCAGAGAAATTTGCATGGATTATCAACAAAGATACCCTGAAACAATTAAGTTATTATTGCAAGATAGCAATCAGGGAATCGTAAAGAACTATATTGATGCACTTAAACTTTGTCGGGGTAGCTACATTGGTGTATGTGCTGGTGATGATTATTGGATTGATAAACGTAAGATAGACAAGCAAATTCATTTTTTTGAGACACATCCCGATTATGGTGTAGTTACTACCGGAGGATATCGACTGTTGGTGAAGAAAAATAAATTGGTAGAGGGAATAGCACCTTTACATCCGGTGAGCGATGGAAATGCTTTTCCTTATACTTACAACGGTGGAGTTTATGCTATGCCTTTATCCCTTTTGTTTCGGAGTGAATTGTTGCAATATTTCGATTTTGATGAATTTATCAAACGAAAATTCAGCTGTGAAGATGTTCCTATGCAAGCTATATTGGCAAAACGTACTAAATTTGGTCATATACCCGATTTGACTTGCGTATATCGGGTATATAAAGAATCAATGACTTTTACAAGCTTTCAGAGCTCAAAGTATATATATTATCATGAAGGTTTGGTAGCTATAAAGCGTTATTTAGATGAATTATTCCCCGGTGAAGTAGATTTTAGTGAAAACTGGGCAAATGATTATTTGGCATATAAGCGATTCTTATTGGCGGTTTATAGGTTTGATTCTGCTGAGGCTAAATTTCAATTGTCTCAATTAATTAATCTTACTTATAAAGAAAAACGTGCTTTGCAATTTTCCAAAACGCTTCTGGGATTTTATATGTTTTGTGTCTTGAAACGAATAAAGATTTTATACAATGAAAAATGTAACTAGATTGATACAACTCCCTAAAATACTTGATGAAAGAGGAAACCTGACATTTGTGGAAAGTAGTCGTCATATTCCATTTGAAATAAAACGTAGCTACTGGATTTACGATGTTCCCGGCGGTGAAACACGAGGCGGTCATGCTTTTCGTGAACAAGATGAATTTATAATTGCTTTGTCGGGTAGTTTTGATGTAATGATTGACGCCGGCAATGGTCGAAAAAAACGCTTTTCACTCAATAGATCTTATTTTGGTCTGTTTATTCCCAAAGGTACATGGCGAAGTCTGGAAAATTTTTCAACAAATTCGCTGGCTTTGGTATTAGCTTCCACTACTTTTGATGAAACTGATTATATTCGGAATTACGATGAATTTAGAATTTATGCTAACTCCTCAATTAATGTGCAAACTAAAGTTTCAAGAGATCAAGAATCAACTCAATTTAAAAAAATATGTCCGCTAACTTCAACGATTGATGATTGCATGTTAATTGAGCTGGATAAAAATCATAGGATAAAAGGTAATATTACCGTTGTTGAAAACAGAGAGTTAGTTCCTTTTGATATTGAGAGGGTGTATTATTTGTACGATGTTCCGGGAGGAGAAGAGCGGGGAGGGCATGCTCATAAAGACTTAAGCCAATTGATAATTGCAGCAAGCGGTAGCTTTGATGTTATATTGGATGATGGAATCAACAGAAGAACAATCACACTCAATCGTCCCTATCAAGGGTTATATTTTGTCCCGGGTATATGGAAGGAACTTGTCAATTTTTCTTCCGGGTCAAGTTGTTTAGTATTGGCATCACATAAATATATTGAAGCCGATTATATCCGGGATTATGCTGAGTTTTTAAAATATAAGGAATACCCCTAGAGGGCAATAATAAGAATAAGTCAGGTTTTTTCAAATAGAAAATTCTAAAACCATCATTCATATGATTCATCCATTATCAGATGTGCATTCAGCACATATAGGAGAAGATACCTTAATATGGCAATTTGTAGTTATACTTCCAAATGCCAAAATAGGTAATAATTGTAATATCTCAAGCCATTGTTTTATAGAAAATGATGTGAAAGTTGGAAATAATGTAACCGTGAAATGTGGTGTTTATCTGTGGGATGGAATAACGCTGGAGGATAATGTGCAAATTGGTCCCAATGTTACGTTTACAAATGACAAATATCCACGTGCGAAACAGCCATTTGTTTTGCAACGTACCCTAATAAAGAAAAATGCATCGATTGGTGCAGGTGCTATTATTCTTGGAGGCGTTACCATTGGAGAAAATGCACTGATTGGTGCAGGTAGTGTAGTTGCCAAAGATATACCAGCCAATGAATTGTGGGTGGGTAACCCGGCAAAGTTTGTGAGAAAGATAACCCCTAACCCCTAAAGGGGAACAGAGAGTGATATAGACCACGTCCTCTAAAGGGTTGAAAGAAAATATAAAAATTAAAAGTGTCTAATTTAAAGCCCCTTTAGGGGTTTGGGGTAATATGATAAAATTTCTCGATATTCAAAAAATAAACGCCCAATATGCTGATGAACTAAAAGCTGCAACAGCTCGTGTTATTGATTCCGGTTGGTATTTGCAGGGGAGTGAGTTAGCAAATTTCGAAAAAGAGTTGGCTGATTATACAGGTGTGAAATATGTTGTTGGTGTTGCAAACGGTTTGGATGCGTTGCGTCTTATTTTGAAAGCATACATAGAAATGGGAGTGATGCAGGAAGGAGACGAAGTGATAGTTCCTGCTAATACATATATTGCAACAATTCTGGCGATTACCGATAATCGATTAAAACCTGTTTTAGTAGAACCGGATATTCATACTTATAATCTTGATATTTCATTAATAGAGAAGCATGTTACTCCACGTACCAAAGCCATTATGGTGGTACATCTGTATGGGAGAGCATGTTGGAGTGAGGAGCTGGAAGCTATAGCAAAGAAATACAAACTTAAAATTATTGAAGATAATGCTCAGTCCATCGGGGCGGAAATTAGTGGACAGTGGACAGGTAATAGTGGACAGGTAAATGATAAATTGTCAACTATTAACTATCAACTATCAATTAAAAAGGCAGGGTCATTAGGAGATGCAGCGGGTTTTAGTTTTTATCCGGGCAAGAATCTTGGTGCTTTGGGTGATGCCGGAGCAGTAAGCACTAACGATGATAAACTGGCTGAAACCGTTAGAGCATTGGGAAATTATGGTAGCAAACAAAAGTATGTTCATGAATTTCAGGGATTAAATAGTCGAATGGATGAAATGCAGGCAGCAATTCTGGCTGTAAAGCTTCGTTATTTAGATGCCGAAAACCAACGACGCTGCGAAATAGCCCGGTATTATTGTGAAAACATCAAAAATAGGAATATTATATTACCGATTACTAACTACCAATTACTAACTACCAACTATAAAGGACACGTTTTTCACTTATTTGTTATTCGTTCTTCCGAGCGTGATCGTTTGCAACAATATCTTGCTAATCATGATATTCAGACTCTAATTCATTATCCGACTCCACCTCATAAACAAGGAGCCTATAAATTATTGAATAACTTATCTTTCCCAATAACCGAACAAATTCATAACGAAGTATTGAGTATGCCGATAAGTCCTGTAATGGATATGCAAGAAGTCACCAACATAATTCAAATAATAAACTCTTTCGAAAAATAAGTAAATGATGAAAATAATTCAATCGGAAGAATTCCTCCATTTAAATCCTCTAGTGTCGGTAGTTATACCCTCTTATAACCGTGCTGAAACATTGGAAGAAACACTGGACTCTATATTGAGTCAGGTTTGTAGTTTCGATTTTGAAATAGTAGTAGGTGATGATTTTAGCTCAGATAATTCACGCGATATTTTGTTGCAATATAAACAAAAACATCCACGAAATATTAAACTCCTTTTTCATGAAAAAAATATGGGTTTGGGTTCAAACTGGGCTATTTGTGTCCAGCAATGTAAAGGTAAATATGTGACTAATTGCGACAATGACGATTATTGGCATAATATCCATAAATTGCAAATTCAGGTAGATTATATGGAGAGTCATTTGAATTGTGGACTCTTGCATACCGATTATGATGAATTGGATATTGTTAGTCATACAATAATTCATTCTTATCGGGCAAAAAGTAAAGAGCAAATTTTGCAAGGCTATAGACAGAAGGAAATATTTAATGGACAACTGAAGATTGTTAGTCCGACAATATGCTTTAGAAAAGAGCTTTTCGATAAATATATCCCTGTGGATAGGTATATTGAATTAAATTTTCCAATTGAAGATTGGCCAACCTGGTTAATCTTATCTAAATATAGCGAAGTTGACTATTTGGCAATTTCTACTGCAACTTACCGTGTCGGACACGAGTCGCTAAGCAATTTAGAATCATATAACAAGGTATTGAGTAAATTTACAAAAGAAAAAGTTATGTACAAATTTCTATGCGATATGTTTCCTGATGATTTAGAGTTTGTCGAAGAAGATTATAATAAGCATGTAGATAGGGTATTATTTAATATTGCATTTAAAAAGAATGATTTCAAAATAACTAAGAAATATGGACAGAAATTGAAAAAGCAAGGGGTAATGAATCTCAAAATCGTATCATCTTCAAATGTTCTGATGTTTTATCTATTTTCTTGGTTAAGGAGAATAAAAATTAGATGGAGTAGTTTGTTTTTAGGTTTATATTTTTTTATTGAGTTATCTTCTATTTAATGGCTAGTTTTTTTTTATAAGTTGTTATCAGATGATCCAGAAACACTAAAAGACATTATTTTGGCTGCAAATTCAAGATATATAATTATATTCACTTCTCATAAACTATTTGGTTATATTCCTAAATGAATAATTTTAGGCTTATATTTTTTCTATTTTTCAATCATATTGTTTCATAATATATGCGTAAACCACTTCTTATTTGCATGACACCTGTCCGTAACGAAGCTTGGGTATTGAATGCATTTTTAAAAGCCACCAGCCTTTGGGTTGATTATATTATAATAGCTGACCAAAACTCGACAGATGGAAGCCGAGAGATTGCATTAAGTTATCCAAAAGTCATTTTAATAGATAATAACAATCCCGATTTTAATGAAGCAGAGCGTCAAAAACTATTGATTGATAGGGCTAGACAAATAGAGGGTGATAAGATATTATTTGGGTTGGATGCTGATGAGATTTTTTCAGCGAATTTCACTCAAACGCAAGATTGGCAAAAAATTTTAAGTTCTGTGCCTGGTGATGTCTTTTGGTTTCAATGGGCTAATATTTATTCTAATCAGAAAGAATATTGGTCTCCAGAAACATTCTATCCATGGATGTTTCATGATGACGGGATTGAGCCACATGGCAACTATGTGCGTAATATGCATAGTATGCGTATCCCATATCCGATAGATGAAAAACAGATGTTCTATGTAAAGGATTTTAAAGTTATGCATCTTGCATATTTGAATAAAGCGCGAGTGGCTTCTAAAAGGCGCTTTTATCAATTCGTTGATTGGGAAATGAATCATAGGAATTCAATAACTTTAAGTAGGACAAACGCGCAAATTAAAAATGAAAATTCAATTTATGAATTACCCTCAAATAATATATATATAAAACCTTTTTTCGATTTTAATCTATTCGAATGCGTAGACATTTCAACAATTTATTTTTGGTTTGATAGATATATATGTGAAAGATTAAATAAATATGACATGAAGGAAATAAGAAATTTAAATATATGGGATAAAGAATTTTTGAAAGAATATAATATTAAAGATCCAAGAACTTTTTGGAACAAATTTGTACATTTATATTTACACTATTCAGAAAAAACATCTAAATTTATTTTTATCAGATTAATTGATAGAGTTTTAAAATATATAGACTAAAATTTAAAATATAGTAAATGAAAACTCAATCTTCAGTATTTATCAAAACACCTTTGGTGTCTGTTGTGATAATTACTTATAATCAAGACCTTACATTACGCCAAACAATAGAATATATATTGAATCAAGAATGTAAGTTTTCTTACGAAATTATTATCGGTGAGGATTGTAGTGTTGATGAAACGCGAAATATTTGTCTTGAATTTCAACGTAAATTTCCTGAGAAGATTAAATTAGTTCTATTTGACAAGAATGGTGGATTAGTAAATAACTGGTTGACTTGTATAAATGAAGCAAGAGGTAAATATATTACTTCATGTGCTGGTGATGATTATTGGCATAATCCCAATAAGTTGCAGCTTCAGGTTGATTATATGGAAATTCACTTAAGCTGTGGTGTTCTTCATACTGATTTTGATGAACTTAATGTGTTGACAAATAAAATAACTAAATCATATAGAGCTACGATGAAAAATGATATACCTCAAGGTTATGTGCAAAAACAAATATTTGATGGTAGGCTTCATATTTCTGCACCAACTGTATGCATTAGAAAAGAATTATTTGATAAGTTTATTCCAGTTGATAAATATATTGAATTAAATTTTCCGATTGAGGATTGGCCAACATGGGTAATTTTATCTAAATACTCAGAAGTTAATTACTTGCCAATTTCAACTGTAACATATCGAAGGGGTCATGAATCTGTGAGTAATTTGCAAAATTACGATGCAATTGAAACAAAATTTTCTAGAGAGAAAAAAATGTATAAATACTTATGTGATATCTTTCCTAATGATTTAATTTTTGATGGAAAAGGATATGACTCTTATGTTTATTCGGTTTTATTGAATCTGGCATTTAAACAAAAAGACTATCGCAAAGCTAACCAATTTGGAAAGAAAATTGGTAATAAATCAGTTAAAGTAGTTTGTTCACAAAATAGAATATTGTTTTGTATATTTATCTTTCTCAAACAAGTTAGAAATCTTAGTAGGTAATATAAAATTTTTCGAATAACTATACTCTATCCTACACAATAATATAACTAAAAAAAATAAACCCCTCTAACTAAATGTTAGAGGGGTCTCTAGTTAAATATTTTTATTTTTCAGGTTTATATTACAGTATCTGATACGCAGAGGTTTTCAGGAAACGCAAGCTTATTACTTTCTATACCCGTTTAGGGTAGAACCTACAGTGGCGATTTTTACACTATAGGTTTGCTCCGATATCAGATTTCTTGGATAAGAAGACATTCACATGTTTTTTAACATTGTCTTCTACTCAATGTCCGCTTAACCTTTCTCTACAGCCATGTGGCACTTCTCTTTCGCCGCACGGCTTTTCTTCTCCGCCGCATGGCTTTTCCATTCCGCCGCATAGCTTTTCTATTCCGCCGTATGGTTTTTTACTTTCGTCCGTGCCCCATTTCTATCTAATAGCTTGATATCAAGTTTAAAATAGAGTGTTTTATGAAATTATTAGGGAATAAAACTATTCTAATGGAATAAATAGCAGCTAAATATACAAAAATATAAATATAATGTATTAATGTGAAAAATAATGTACATAAATAATAGAGAAATAAATAATTAACGTTATATTTGTGACGCCATTTTAACTGTGAATTGTAGCGATAATTATTTCTTTGTTTGTTTTATGAGTAATTTTCAGGGACTGAATATAATTGTTCAGAAACAGTTATATTCATTTTTCTCTTTATTGAAAGAAAAAAGGATACCACTTTTTATTGCGGCTACAGCCATTGTAGTCATAACCTTTTTCCTGTATGATGCCGAGCCATATAATATCTCACTCTGGCAGGATCGGTACAAAATCTTCAAACTTTCAGGCTACGGATTCATTTATGTAGGCACAATCTGTCTATGTCTGGTATTCACTCCACAAAACATCATTTATCCGGTAGTGTTGAGCATAATCTCCCTATTCAGGTTGGGAGGTATGTTTATTCTGATTGTGCTATGTGCCGGTGTTTTTAGTTGGATTTATACTGATTATATTTACGAGGAATATCCGGCTGATGCTTCTTCATTATTTAAATCGACCAAACATGTATTTAGCTTCAGTTTGTTTTTTTTCTTGTATTATATTGTGCATTTGCTATGGTGTGACAAAAAATATAGACTGAAACAGGACGGAAAAGAAGAAGACACAATTACTTTTGATAAATTTACTGTCCTTCCTAAGGATATTATGCTTATAAAGTCCGATGAAAATTATATTTTTCTGTATTACAGGTTCGAAAATACATTCAAAAGGATTCAGTTGCGCTATAAAATATCGGATGCTGAGAAGCAATTGTCGGCATACAATCAGTCTGTGCGTGTTCAGAAATCTTATTTGGTGAATATGATGTATGTTAACAGAGAGGATTTAGATAGAAATCCAAAACTTTTAAAAATAGACGGAATAGATGAAAAAATAATCATAGGAAAAACATTTAAACAGAATTTAAAGAAATGGCAGGAATTAGTAATTAATACTAGACATTATATAAGTTAGATCATCACTACTATTTAATGCGCAAATTCAATGGTTAATGACAAATAAGACATAATCCTAGATTCCCGAAGGCTTCGGGGTGAGCGTTCGACTGAGCTCACGCCGAAGTCTCAGTCGAACGGGAGTCAATATGAATTGAAAATCGGTGTAGCCAATAACCGTCCCGATATATCGGGACAGATTTGAATAATAGGACAATAAGAACCCTGAACCAACAGTCAGCGCAGATAATATGATTCAATATCAATATGTTATATTAATGTTCAACCCGCTTCAGGGTTGGAGTTGTGTTTTTATTTTCATCCTCCGGTTGCGCTTCTCTTACCGGGTTATTTACATTTAGCCACTCCGTGGCACAAAATATTTTTTATTAAAACCTTTATACGGTAACTTATATTAATGACTAATACTATCCATTAATCATTCTCCTTCAATTTTCGTCACTATTCAGATATTGTTTGTCACAGCCTCTTTTCGTTTGTCACAATTCAGCTGGCATTTGTCACAAAGTAACTGTTGCTCATTTTATTTTGAAAATCAACAACTTATATTTGCTGCAGTTTCTTTCCTGACTTGTTTAGGTAGAACCTAATTTATTAACCCTTAAATATAGAAACTGTATGCCAAATTCAAGAGTACCCCAAGCAATTGTTGATTTTCATTTGTATGTAAATAATGCGTTAGACTATTTAAACACCGGAACACCCAAAAATAGCGAACGCTTGACTGTTACAGACGAAGAGCTTACTTTATTGACAGGAATTGTTACCCGCTGGAATCCTTTGTATATTTTATACAGCGACAAAGAAAAGACCCGTACAACTGTTGTAATAGCCCAGTTACAGGATTTGATAACCGAATTTAATGATTTAAACCAGTCGAAACATTTATTGAACTGAATAGCCGCCTCGGCAAATGTAACAGTTGTGGACTTAAAAACCTTTAATATCAAAAGTGGATCAACCAAACGTTCTGTTGCTGTACAACCGATTCAGGTAGGAGTTGATGTATCTATTCAATTATTAGGTGGTGGATCAGTAACCATTAAATGTCGTGAAGACGGAAGCTCGAGTGCATCTATTATTGATGAAGCAGACTGTGTACAATATGCTTACATTGTAGGAACAACTCCGCCCGAATCGGCAGATGCTGTAGGTCTTAATCGGAATGTCAGTACAAGAGCTACCTTTACACTTTCTCTGGGTTCGGGAGTCTCTGCAAAATCCCTGTACATTTACTTACGTTGGTATAATACCAAACATCCAGAACTGGCAGGACCCTGGACGCGTTTAGTAAGTACTGTTATTGTTTAAAATAATAAATCAGGGGTTACAAGTAAAAAGAAAGAGAATGTCTGTAAGGCATTCTCTTTTTGAATTTAAGTAGGCAATAACTATTGGTATATGATTCAATTAAAACCCACCTGATACAAAATGGCTTTATTTAATTCTTATCATTCTTATCTCATAAATAGAAGATAGTTGGAATAACTAATTTGAGATTTGTTCGGATTTATTAGGCATTATATATGTTATATGTCTGAATAATTGATTATTACGTTTTAATATAAATGAATGGAACGCGGATTTACGCTGATATAGCTGATTTTCGCTGATAAAATTATTTAATCGGATGAATAAACTGATTTTAGCCCCGATAAATCGGGGCTGATTTTAAGATCTAAGTCTTTATCTTCTCGCCAAAGGCGAGATAAAATCTATATTTAATCCGCTCTATCAGCGTAAATCAGCGTGCTATTCTTTCAAACTTATATAAACTCTATTATACTATGCCTAAAAAGCTGGGAAAAAATATTATCTTTGCTTATTAAATATTTTGACAATAACTTAAATATCTAGCTGTTGTTTAACAGAGTAAAAATACGAGCTTTTGAAGAAACTTTAGCCTCGCATTCGTAAAGGCTTTTTTAGACTAATTTAGATATGCTTTTTGAAAAGGAATAATTTATCACAGGCTAATCATTAAAAGAAATTGTTTTCAGTAATCATTCCTGTTTATAATAAAGCCCCGTATGTGGAAAAAGCCATACAATCGGTACTTTCTCAAACTTATCGGGAGTTTGAACTGATTGTTGTGAATGATGGATCGACCGATAACCCCCTTCCCCCTAAAGGAGGTTACGAGAATATCTCAATGGACATACCTGTTGATATTAACTCAGGCGATATTCCCCCTTTAGGGGGTTGGGGGGTGTTAACTCAAGAAAATCAAGGGGTTTCTTTAGCCCGGAATAACGGAGTAAAAGTAGCACAATACGATTATATTGCTTTTCTGGATGCCGACGACTGGTGGGAGCCAACCTATTTGGAAGAAATGAAAAACTTAATTGAAGAATTTCCTCAAGCTGGGATATATGGAAGTGGGTATTTTCTAATAAAGAATGGCAACAAACGAGTTGCACCGGTAGGAGTAGAGCATACCTTTGAAAAGGGTTTAATAAATTATTGTCGTACATATTCTAACACTCTTTGCATGCCATTAACATCAATCTCAACCATTATTCTTAAACAGATATTTTTATCCGAAAATGGATTTAATCCTGTTTTAAAAATGGGAGAAGATTTTGATTTGTGGATACGACTAGCCATGAAATACCCGGTAATATTTTTAAATAAACCTCTGGCAAACTATAATCAGGATGTGGAATTGGCATATAGAGCCATTGGTGAAAAATTATATGAACCACATGAGCATATGCTATTTACTGATTATGGAGCATTACAAAATAATCCGGAATTTCAATATTTATATGAACGGTTGGCTGTATATGGTTTGTTGCCATATTATCTGACAGGGAAGAATAGAAAAGAAGTAACCCGGATTTTATCAGAAATTCATTGGGAAAATCATACTTTCAAATATAAATTGTATTATAAGATATTCCCAATAGTAATAGTGCAATTTTGGATGCATTTTCTGAGGGCTGGATCAATTTTGAAACAAAAAATGCTTAGTTAAAAAGCAACTCCTTTAATTAGACTAATTTTGTATTGTAATGAAGATATTCCAAATAGGATCTTTTCCTCTAGATGCCTCTTTTATTCAGGGAGGTGTTGAAGCTTCAATATATGGTCTTTCAATGGAACTAGCTAAAATAAACCAGGTTTTTATCATTGATGTACCAAGATTTGAAATTAAGAGTGATTGTATTGAAAAAAATGCTGAAATAACCATTTTTCGGTTTTCAGCTCCAAACCAACGAAATTTCACAACGATTTTTAGATTAAAGAAAATAGTATCAATAATTCGTGGGCAGCAACCCGAACTTTGCCATATTCATACTACTAGTTTATTTTCATTAATATGTTATATTTCATTAAAGTTATTGCATTTCCCATGTATAGTTACTGTTCATGGTTTAGCACATATAGAAAAGAGAAATGTTTGGCGTAAGAAGCATAATTTAAGAAATCTATTGAGATATTGGGTTCAAAGTATAACCGAATTTTTATATTTGAGTATTTGTCCAATCTTGATAGCAGATACAGAGTATGTTGCTAATACCATTAAACACTATAAGGAACAGAGGAAAATTTTCAAAATGCCAATTTGTAAAGTTATTCCTCAAGGGGTGAATTCTGATTTTTTTCAATTGATTTCTTCAATTGAAAAAAATCAGTTATTAGCCGTTGGAGCAATAAACAGGCGCAAAGGTCATCTTAATCTGATTGAAGCAATGAGAAAAGTAAAACTTCAGATTCCTGATTTTTTGCTTTCTATCGTGGGAATCGTATCCGATGTTGATTATTATAAATTGATTCAAAAGACTATACTTGAATATAATCTTGAAAATAATATTAAAATTTATCCCAATGCTTCATTCGATGAGATTCAGGTTTTATTTAAAAAGTCAGAATTATTTGTGTTGCATAGTGAAGAGGAATCGCAAGGTATAGTTCTCTGTGAAGCAATGGCTGCCGGAAAACCAATAGTTGCAACTAATGTTGGAGGTATTCCCTGGATTGTTGAAAATAATGTGCATGGATTATTATCTGATTTTGGTGATATCGATACTTTTGCGGATAATGTAATTAGATTGTTGAAAAATGATTTAATTCGGACAGAAATAGCAGAAAAGAACAGATTAGAGTCATTCAAGTACAATTGGCATTTTATATCAAATGAAATAATGAATTTGTATAAAACGATGATTTAATATTATCTTTGAACATTATATAAGGAATACTGATTAAAATATGCTCAACTTCATACCTAAATATTTTACAGAAAAGGCCATGTTACTCTATGTAGGGGGGCTACTCCTTGTAAACTTGATTTTCTTTTCTCACGCCTTACCGTTTATGTTTATAATTTTTGGCTTGGTGGAAGCAATAGGTTTTTTTTATTTCTCAAACGTACTAACTAAAAAATGGGCTAATTATTCATCTAAATTTTTCATCCGAAATCTTTTTTATACTGCTTTTTTTATTCGTTTGGCATGGGTGATATTTAGTTATTTCTTTTACTCGGCAGTATGTGGAGAACCTTTTGAGTTTGAAGCTCGTGATTCACATTTTTATGATGACTCAGGAATTTGGATTAATGCTCTATTGTCAACTCATCAAGGCTTTCAACCTTTTCTTGACTCATTAAAAGGAGGATATTCCGATGCCGGATATGCTATTTATTTGGGTATACAGTATTATTTTACAGGGAATTCTCTATTCTTTGCCCGTATACTGAAAGCGTTATATGGAGCATTAACTTGTATTCTGATCTATAAATTTGCTGTGCGTAATTTTGGAGAACAGGTGGGGCGTATGGCAGGCATATTCTGCATGTTAATGCCTAATATGATTTATTATTGTGGTTTGCATTTAAAGGAAACAGAGATGATTTTACTTACTGTGTGGTTTATGGAGCGTGCCGATGCAATGATGAGAAACAGAAATTTTAATTTTGTTGAAATAGCACCTCCCTTACTTTTGGCAGGAGCACTCTTCTTTTTTCGGACGATATTAGGTGCAACTGCCTTATTTGCCCTTTTTACATCGTTGATGTTTTCTAATACTAAAGTGATCAGTTTTGGTAAACGTACCATTCTAATAGTATGGGTGCTTGGAACGGTTAGTTATTTTGTCGGGGGCAAGTTGTCTAATGAGATAGAAGAAACCTGGAAAGAAAAAGATTCAAATCAATCAACATCCATGGAATATCGTGCACAACAAGTAAATGGGAATAAGTTTGCAAAATATGGTACTACGGCTATTTTTGCCCCCATTATTTTTATAATGCCATTCCCTACGATGATTGATACAAATCAACAGAATCCGGAATTATTAAACGGTGGTTACTATGTGAAAAACTTCATGGCTTTTTTTGTACTTTTCGCTTTGATTTGGGTGATAAAAAATAAAAAATGGCGTGATTATACCTTAATAGGTTCTTTTGTGATTGGGTATTTAGGGATTATTGCTATGAGTTCCTTTGCTCAATCGGAGCGTTTTCACCTCCCGGCTCTACCTTTTCTTTTGATAATCTCTGCAGTTGGATTAAATAAATTAACAAACTCAGATAAGAAGTATTTTAAATGGTATTTAGTATTTCTTTTTGTTGTACTCCTTGGCTGGAATTGGTTTAAACTGGCGGGTAGAGGATTGGCGTAGATAAGTATGAATTATAAATGATTAGTGATAACCCAATATCCCAATAACCATCAAAAACCTTTTAATAACGAATGAAGATATTAATTGTTTGTAGCTATCGTGGATATTCAGCTCATACTGGTTATGTAGCTCCGTTTATTTATGAGCAGGTGCAATCATTAGAAAAACAGGGATGCAAAATTCATTATATTCTTGTAAAAGGTGGAGGGATTAATGCTTATATTCGGGGAACATTGAAACTGATTAAAACAGTAAATAAGTGGAAACCTAATATTGTGCATGCTCATGGTGGATTATGTGGCTTTATTTCTAATTTACAAAGACGTGTCCCGGTCGTGAGTACTTACCATGGTTCGGATATAAATAATAAAATAAATCGTTTAATTTCTCAATTTGCAATTCACGCTTCCAAATATAATATCTTTGTTTCGCAGAAATTAATGGATTTAGCAAATCCAAAAAAAGATTATGATCTTATACCTTGTGGAATTGATTTGGATTGTTTTTATCCAATTGAAGATAAAAAGGCCTGTCGTGAAAGGCTAAATCTTGATATTGAAAAAAGATATATATTGTTTTCAAAAATGTTTTATGATCCGGTCAAAAACTATGCACTTGCAAAACAAGCTGTTGATGAATTAAAGGATGTTGAATTATTGCAGTTTATCGGTTATACCCGTGAAGAGGCATGTCTGTTAATGAATGCTTGTGATGCAGTTATAATGACTTCGTTTACAGAGGGTTCTCCACAGTTTATTAAGGAAGCAATGGCTTGTAGTTGCCCTATAGTATCCGTAGATGTTGGAGATGTTAAGGCAGTTGTTTTAGATACCAGAGGCTGTTTTATTACATCCTATAATTATAAAGATGTTGCTGACAATTTACAATCAGCCTTAAATTTTATAGGCAAAACTGATGGTAGATCCAAAATTTTACAGTTTGATAATAAAGAATTAGCAAGAAAAATTATTAGCATTTATAATGTTATAATAAAAAACAAAACAAATTGAATCCATAGAAAGGAGTAGATTTTGAAAGAACTAATTATGATGTTGAAGAATGTGTTATTTTATTTTTCTCCAAAATTTGTACAAAGGATTCTTTTGCAGGTTAATTTAAATAAGTCTGTAAAAGAAGCTAAAAATCGATTGAATGTAACTGTTTCGTATGAATACTTAACTCAAACATTTGATTCAGCAAATATTGATGGTGATTTGTTTGTGCATACATCGCTAATGGAAGTAGGTAAAATGGAGAAAGGTTATAAGGGAGTTGTCAAGCTTTTAAATGAACATGTATTAGATAAAAATCACACTTTACTTTTCTCTGCATTACCATTTAAAGGAAGTTCTGAAGAATACTTAAAAGGAATAGATGTTTTTGATTCAAGGAATGCTCCGGTGGCTATGGGCATGATAAACGAATATTATTCTATGCTCTCTGAAGCTGAACGTAGTCTGTCTCCAACGCATTCGGTTGTTGCGGTTGGTTCTAAAGCGAAGTATTATACTGTTGATCACCATCTTTCAGAAACACCTTTTAATGAAAATAGTCCATATTTTAAAATAGCCCAAAATAAAGGCAAGATTCTTATGTTTGGAGCAGGATTGAAACATTTAACGATAGTTCATGTTATTGAAGATCTTTTAGGAGATGATTTTCCATTCAGCGTATATGCAAAAAAAAAAATCAGGGTTGAAGTGATAAATAAAGAGGGGATAAGCTACCCGGGTATTTTTAAAGCTCATGCTGGATTTCAAGGAATTTTCCGTAATACTGATGTGCTTACTGATCCTTTGAAATTACTATCAAGTACACAAGTATTTAAATTGGGATGCTCTGAATTTATTTTATTAGATGCTCGAGATGTAGTTGTTAGTTTGTTGGAAACGTTAAAGGATGGTAAAACAGCTTATGGAAAAGTTAGGTTATCAATGAAAGCTCGGGAAAAAGCTGATAGTTGGATTAGTTACTTCAAATCCGTATAATAACTGCTATGACAAGATATAATTTAATTTTTACACTTGATTATGAAATACATGGAAACGGTGATGGTTCTCCATTCAATTTAATGATTGAACCAACTTATAGGTTACTAAATCTACTTGAAAAGTATAATGCTAAGCTTACTATATTCGCAGATGTTGCTGAAATATTAAAGTTTAAAGAATATTATGAAGAAACAGGAACCGATTTATTTGAATACAAAAAAATTGTTGTTCAATTGCAGGAAGCAGTAATGAGAGGACATGATGTTCAATTACATATACATTCTTCTTATTTTCAAGCCGGTTTTGATGGAAAATCATGGATACAATACTGGCCGGAATATAATATGGCTTCGCTGAAATATGATAGAATAAATGAAATGGTAAGAACCTCAAAATACTTTTTAGAAGAGATTTTAAAACCCATTAGATCGGATTATAATTGTTATGTCTTTCGGGCTGCCAATTGGTCAATGATGCCTACTTCAGATATTTACAAAGCATTGGTTGATAATGATATTATAATTGATACATCTGTTTATAAGGGCGGACAACAAAATGGAAATGTAGATTATAATTACACAAGTGCATTTAGCCATTTATACTCTTATAAAGCAAATGCTTCAGATATAAATATTCAAGATGAGAATGGATCTTTGACCGAATTTCCTATTTATACTGAAATGAGATATTTCTGGTCGTTTATTACTTTGATACGAGCATTTAGAATGATTCGTGCTAAATTTCATAAACATCAATCTAATCCCAATCAACATTTAAATTCAAAAGATGTGACTTTAAATGGACTCTCATGGAATTCATTTTTGAGAAAAAGTCCCTGGAAATTTGACTTCAATCAGGCATCTGGCAGACAGCTAATAAACGCTTTAAAACGAATAAAAGCAGAGAAAAAAAATGAAAGAAATTCGATTGATATTGTGTTGATAGGGCATAGTAAAACTTTTATTCCTTATAATGAAAAGACTTTAGAAAAATTCTTATATTGGATAAATAAACAAAATGATATTTCGTCTTCAATATTCAAACTTTCCTGAAAATCGTTTTGGCATTGTTAATTATATTTATTTTCTAATGTATATACATTCAAAATTTTCTGAAATAAACCTCTTACAATGGAATGCATTGGTTGAAAAATC
>Ga0302215_10000746_pt1 | contig 23832 bp, 33 predicted proteins | sample II_Fen_N3_1_FD_194580 | JGI IMG/M metagenome (GOLD analysis project Ga0302215, IMG submission 194580) | Peat permafrost microbial communities from Stordalen Mire near Abisko, Sweden - II_Fen_N3_1 | ecosystem: Environmental > Terrestrial > Soil > Wetlands > Permafrost | place: Sweden: Abisko... | reverse complement strand
CCCAATCTCGACACACGATGAAAATTTTGAAAATCAGTTGAGACTTTTTGAAAAACCTTAAAATAAAATGAGCTATTTGGAGATGTTGCAAGAATGACTAAAAAAGAAGTCTATAATAAAGAATTAAATAAATTAAATGAAATCTTCAAAGACGTTGAAGAATCTGATAAAAAGCTGGTCGAGGGATTAATCCAAGATGCAGCTTTTTTATATGCAGAAAATTATATATTAAAAAAGAGTTTAGATGAAACAGGCATGATTAAATTTCATCCAAGCAACTCAACAATGCAAAAGCATTTACCAGCTGCAAAAGAATATAGACAAAATCTAAATAGTTATTCTATTGTAATTAAATCTCTTAGTAGTGTTCTACAAAAGAAAATTGATGATGACGATGATGATATGGATGAATATGAATAGGGGTGATATAGTGAATCAAATAATATATAAATGTTTAAATGATAAATGTGCCTGTGAATTTAAAGAAAGCAATAAAGATGGATTAAGGTGTCCAAAATGTAAAAGTCCAATAGGCCCATTTAATCTTAATCCGACAGATGAAGAATTAGCTAAAGTATCAACTTATAAAGAATTAAAGCTTAAAATAATACCTATGGTTGATGAAAAAGAATGGAAAGAATTTAGAGATAGTGGCTTGATATGGTGGATAAATATGATACTTCACACATTTGGATGGAGCATAGTTTTAGTTGTTGAAAAAGATGGAACAATATCTGATGTTTATCCAGCAAGAGTTAAATTCAGAGGTTTTGATGAAAAGTCAAATACAGAGGGTTATATAAAAGTATCTGAATATATGAATAAAGAATCAGTGGAATTATTAAAGGAAAGTAGGGAATAAATATGTATGCATCAGTTCAAATAACATTGATAATATGTGCTACTATTGTAATTTCTCAAATAATTAGTGGCTTGAAGTTTCAATATAAGAGTGATGATAAAAATTCGATTGAAAAGTGTAAAAGTCCAACTTATCCACCACCACCAAGACCAGGTTACCCAGGATCAAGAAAACCTCCAAGTACAGGCAGTGGAATAAAATGAATATAATTGATTGCACTTATAATGGTCAATATTCATGGTTAATGCAATACATTGAGAAATGTAAAAGCGGAGAAATAATTATTGGCCATGAATTAATGCAACAATTAGATATTTTATTAACTCACTTTGATGATCCTGATATAACTATAGATTTTTCAGATGGCCATAAAAGAATTAAATTCATAGAAGAAAAATGCAAACATAGTGAAGCACCTTTTGCTGGAAAGCCTTTTTTGCTATTGCTCTATCAAAAAGCATTTATAGAAGCCATATATTCATTTAAGATATTTGATGAAGAAATAGGAAGGCAAGTAAGATTATATCAAGATGTATTATTTCTAGTTGGAAGAAAGAATGGTAAAACTCCTTTAGTATCTGCAATCTGTTTAGCAGAATGGTGGTGTGGTCCTATAGGATTAAAAATACTATGCTCCAGTAATGACTATGAATCTGCTGATTTAATGTTCCAAGCTATAAACTCAATGAGAGAGGATAGTCCATCTCTCGAAAAAAGAACTAGAAAAACTATAAAAGGTATGTTTTTTGGTAATCCTAAAACTAAAAAGAAAAAAGGTAAGTTTTCATATCAAAATAAAGGCACAATTAAAAAGATATCTGCTAAGACAGGAGCAAAAGAAGGTCGTAATATTGGAGTAGGGGCAGTTGATGAAGTGCATGAACTTAAAGATAATAGTTCTATAATGCCTATCAGACAAGCACTAAGCACACAAGAAGAACCACTATACTTTGAGTTAACAACGGAAGGAGTTGTTAATGATGGATACTTAGATGGTAGATTGAAAGAAGCTAGACAAGTATTAGATGGTGAACTTGAAAGGCCACGTTGGTTAATATGGCTTTATACTCAAGACAATGAAAGAGAAGTATGGCAAGATGAAGAAAGCCATTACAAATCCAATCCATCATTAGGAGTAGTTAAGAAAAAAAGTTTCTTAAGACAAATGATAGAGGAAGCCAAGACAAGTAAACCAACAAAAGTCTTTGTATTATCTAAAGACTTTAATATTAAACAAAATAATTCTGCAGCATGGTTGTCTACAGAAGATATTGAAAATAAAGAAACATTTAGTTTAGAAGACTTTAGAAATTGTTTTGCTATAGGAGCTGGAGACCTTTCAAAGACTGGAGATTTAACAAGTGCTAGAATAATGCTTATGAAGCCAGGAGATGATCACAAATATTTTTATCAACACTATTTCATTCCTGAATCAAAGTTAGATAATTTATCAAAAGAAGATTTGCCTATGTTCAAACAATGGATAGCAGATAGATATATAACTATATCCCCAGGTAATGAAAATGATTTTAGGTTAGTTTCAGCATGGTTTTATAAATTATATAAAGATTATAATATCAGAGTATTTAATACTGGATATGATAAGTGGTCAGCTATATATTGGGTTAAAGAAATGGAGAGTTATGGTTTTGATTGTACAAGAGTTAATCAAGATTTTGGAACCATGAGCGAGCCTATGAGATTAGTTGAAAAGGACTTGAAAAAGAAATTGATAATTTATAATAATAATCCTGTAGATAAATGGTGTCTTGAAAATACTGCATTTGTTATAAATAGCAAACAAGATATAATGCCAACAAAAGTTCAAGGGCAAGATGATAAGAAAATAGATGGAGCTGTAACCACTATAATATGTTATAGAATTTATATAGATAATAGACCTACATTCTTAGATTTGGTAAAAAGAACTGCATAAGGAGGTGATTGATTGTTAAAAAAGTATTTTAAAATAATTACAAAATGTATTGATGATATTTTATTAATAATAGGAATTATTTTATTATCTATGGGAGTATTTAGAATATTTATTCCAGCTGGATATATAGTATTAGGCATTTGCTTTATTGCATTTGCTTTTTTTATTGCAAGAAAAGGAGGATAGCAGATGTTATTACAAAGTTTATTTAACAATAATCAATCAAATAGAAATCTACAGTATGCAAAAATGCTTGATGGTAGTTATCCTACTTTTAGTCAATTTGGTAAGAATATTTACGTATCTGACATAGTTCAAAATTGCATAGATATTATAGCTTCTGAATGTAGTAAGCTTCAACCAAGACATATTTTTACTAATAGCCAAGGTCTGCAGCAGGCACCAAAATCTAGTATAAATAGATTATTTAAATTTGCTCCCAATGAGCTTATGACAACATCAGAATTTATTGAAAAGTGTATATGGTTGTTATTTATGAACTACAATGTTTTCATTTATCCAACTTATGATACTTATACTGATGTAAATGGGAATAAACAGGTTTCTTATACTGGGTTTTATCCTTTGAATCCGATACAAGTAGAATTTTTACAAGATCCTACTGGAACTATGTTTATTAAATTTTATTTTAGTAGTGGTAGAGATTATACATTACCATATTCTGATGTGATTCATATTAGAAAAAAATTCAGTGTAAATGACATAATGGGTGGTGGCTACAATGGACAACCTGATAATTCAGCACTATTAAAAGTATTAGATATAAATGATACAACATTACAAGGTGTAGGAAAGGCTATAAAAACTAGCTTAAGTATTAGAGGTATTTTAAAAATTAATACAATGATGGATGATGAAGGTCAAAAAGCAGAAAGAAAAAGGTTAGAAGAAGCTATATCAAGTGGTGATACTGGAATGGCTGCTTTAGATTTGAAAGGTGATTATATTCCGTTAGATGTAGATCCTAAATTAATAGATAAAGATACAATGCAATTTCTTCAGGATAAAGTCTTAAATTGGTTTGGAGTATCAATACCAATTTTAACTGGTGTATACAATGATGATGATTACCAGGCATTTTATGAGAAAACTTTAGAACCTATATTAATTAGATTAGGTCAAGCATTTTCTAAATGTATGTTTAGTCAAAGAGAATTAGATGTTGGGAATGAAATTGTATTTTATCAAAAAGATATGATGTATCTAAGCACTAAATCAAAGTTAGATTTATTAAATATAGCAGGAGCTCAAGGACTATTAACTGATGACCAAAAGCTTGCAATATTAGGTTATGCGCCTTTGGTAGATGGTACTGGGAATAGACGTACAATAAGTTTAAATTATGTTGATACTAATGTCGCTACCCAATATCAATTAAATAATGCAAAAATAAAACAGGATGGAGGTAATAGCAATGGGTAAAAAGTTACCGAAAACAGGTGAAAGAGCAAAACGTAATTTTGTAGTAGCAGATTTGCGAGCAATGGACCCAACAGAAAACAGTGATCAATCAATAATAAGTGGTCATGCAGCTGTATTTGGACAAATGACAAATATAAGTGGTTGGTTTAATGAAATTATAGAACCAGGGGCATTTGCAAGAACAGATTTTACAGATGTTCTTTTAAGTGTAAATCATGATTTAGAAAAAATTCCACTTGCAAGAAGTAGAAATAATAATGTAAATTCTACATTACAATTACAAGTAGATAATATAGGGTTAGCTGTTAGAGCTAATTTAGATATTGAAAATAATAATGATGCAAAAAGCTTATACAGTTCCATAAACCGAGGTGATATGGATGGTATGAGTTTTATTTTTTATGTATCCCAAGAAAGATGGGAAGGATTAGACACTGATATGCCAACTAGGCATATTGAAGTCATAGAAAAAGTAGTGGAAGTTTCTGTTGTTAGCTTTCCAGCTTACGATGGCACAGATATAGCTTCATCAAGAGATAAAGAAACACTGGATAGTGCCAAAATTGTATTGGAGAATGCAAGATCCCAAGAACTGGAGAGTTCAAATAAATCAAATAAAAGAAGTGGCATGGATTGTAATAATTGTTCCTGTGCTAATTGTACACGTTGCTGTAGTTCATGTTCAAGTTCAAATTGTAACAATCAAACAGACATGAAAGAAATGGATAATAGACAATGCAGGAATAAAGATTCACAAAACTTAGAACTAGAAAGACTTAGAACACAAACATTATTAAAATTATAGGAGAGTGGATTAAATGAAAAAGAAATTATTAAAACTATTAAATACAAAGAACGAAAGAAAAGCAACTTTAGGCAAAAAGGCAAACTCTACAGAGGATATTGCAGAATTAAGAAGCATTAATGCAGAATTAGAAAATTTAAACGTTGAAATAGCTGAACTTGATGAGATTATAAAAGAAGAAGAAGCAAGAAGTGATACTCCAGGAATTGATCCTAACATTGCAGCAATGGACCCACCAGCAGGTACAGTAATTGAATCAAGAGGAAAGCAACCAGAAGGTGGATTAAAGCCTATGGGAACATATTCAGCAGGAGCACAAATTGATGAAAATTTAGAAGGAAGAGCAGCAAAAGTAAAAGAAGAAGCTGAAAAAAGAGGAAAGGATTTACTTGAAGGTAGAAGTGTAACAATTGCTTCTAATGTATTATTAGCAAAATATACTGATACTACATTAAATCCAGTTTTTAATCAAGTATCTGGATTAATAGACAAAGTTACTACTAAACCATTAATTGGTGGTGAATCTTACTCAAAAGGATATGTTAAAGGGTATGGTACTGGTGATTATACTACTGAAGGTAGTGACTATAATTCAGCAGAACCAACATTTGGATATGCAACTATTAATAAAACTAAGATTACTTCTTACGCAGAAGATACAGAGGAATTATTAAAACTTTCAGCAGCAAACTATGATGCAGAGGTTTTAAAAGGTGTAACTATTGCATCAAGAAAGAAGATATCAAGAGAAATATTAGTTGGAGATGGTACAACTGGTCATTTAGTTGGAATATTTTCTGCCAATGCAACTGCAATAGATATAGCCACTGACGTATCTATTAGTGCAATAGATGAAGACACATTAGATAACATTATTTTTGGTTTTGGTGGAGATGAAGATGTAGAATCTGCATCAGTTTTAATTTTAAATAAGAAAGATCTTAAAGCATTTTCTTTATTAAGAGATGCTAATGGAAAGAAAATATATGAAATAGTAACAAATGGAAATACAGGTACTATAAATACAATACCTTATATTATTAATAGTGCTTGTTATTCAATAACAAGTGGAGCTACTATTGGTCAATATTGTATGGCTTATGGCCCACTTGAGAACTATCTTTTAACTGTATTCAGTGAAATGGATGTACAACGTTCTATGGATTACAAATTTAAACAAGGTATGATCGCAAATAAATCTTCAATATTTGTAGGTGGAAATGTAGTATCAGCAAATGGATTTTTAAGAGTTAAAAAAGCTTAATGAATTGGTGGGGGAAACCTCACCTTTTAATTTGAAATGAAAGGTAGGTAGGAAAAATGTTCATAGGTTTTAACACGAAAACTAATTCAAAGGTTAAAAGTGATGTAAGTGGATTAAAAATAACTGGAAGCTCAATTGTGCATTTTCAAATAGGAGGTACTTGTGCAGTTGCTGCAAGCAATACTTCAATATTAGCAGCAACAACATTAACCGCAGCAATACAAGCTATTATAAGTAATATAACTAATCCAGCAGTACCAAGAAATATAAAAATCATAGGTAATGCAGCTGGAATAGTAGGGAATGTTGTTATAAAAGGAACTAATTATAATAATGAATCAATTACTGAGACTATAGCTTTAAATGGAACTACAGCAGTAGAGGGAAATAAAGCATTTAAAACAGTAACAGAGATTGATTTACCAATTAAAACTAATGCGAGTGGTGATACTGTTAGCGTTGGTTTTGGTGAAAAACTAGGATTACCTTATAAATTACCTCACAATACTATATTAGCTGCTTGTTTTGATAATATTAAAGAGGCTACAGCACCAACAGTTGCTACAAGTGCTACAGTATTAGAAAGTAATACAATTGATTTAAATAGTTCATTAAATGGAAAAATTGTTGATGTTTATTTGATTGTGTAGGTGCGATTATGACTGATAATGAAATACTAGAAAAAGTTAAAATAGGGTTAAATGCTGATGATAGTGATGATAATGATAGTGGATTATTAATTAAAACTATAGGTGTTAAATATTATATGCTAAACAGTGGAGTATCACAGGAACAAATTGAAACAGAATTAGGGATAGCAGCACTTACTATAGGAGTAAATGACATATGGGATTTAACACCTGGTGATTTAAAGTTCTCTTCACTATTTAATAACTTTGTAACTCAATTAGCTATTAAAAGTTTACCAACTGTTTAGAGGTGATTTATGAGAAGCAGATTAAATAAAAAAATAGAAATATGGAGTAATGATATAGAATTCATAAATGAAGTTGAAGAGAAGGATCATGGTCCAGGGCTAATAAAAAGTATTTGGTCAGATATAATACCACAAACAGGAAGTTTACAAAAGCAACAGGCTAATACAATGCTCTCTAATGTCACTCATAAAATAAAAGTTAGATATGCTTCTGGTAAAAATATTACAGATAGCATGTATATAAAATATACAGAAAATAAATCAAGTATAAATCCTAAAGAACACAGATTTGATATTAAATATATTCTCAATCCTTTCTTTAGCAATGAGTTTTTAGAAATATTTGTAGAAGAAATAATTGAAAAATAGGTAAATATTAAGCTATATAAATCTATGAGTGAAAGATGTTCTTTGGGAGTGTGGGAATGGAGTAACTTTTATAAAGTTTAATATATTCATTATTTCAATTTATGAGGAGGTATATCATGAGTAATGATGGCTTTGATATAAGTGAATTAACAAAGTTCGAAAAAAAATTAACAGCTAGAGCAAATGATACTATGCCAAAGGAATCCAGAAAATTCATAAAGAAAGAATCTAATAAGCTTAATAAAGCTAATAAAGATGCATATAAAAGTAAGGGAATAGATGAAAAAACAGGTAATCTTATTAAAGGATTTAAAAGCGGTAAGGCATACAAATATAATGGTGTTTGGAGTTCGAGAGCATATAATAATAGTCCACATGCTCATTTATTAGATCAAGGATACATGTGGAAACCACATAAAGGCGCAAAAGGTAATGAAAAGTTTATACCAGGATTTCATTTTATGGAACAAGCTGCTAAACTTTTTGAAAGTGGTTATTATACAGATGTTGAAGATTGGCTTCAACAAGTATTTCTGAAAGGATTATAACTTATGATTAATCTTATACAAATTAATAAGGCAATTAAAATCATGATTCAAAATGCATTAATTGGTACAAGTCTTAGCGATGTAGAAATTAAGCCAGAGGATGATATAACAGAAAAAACTTTAAGACCATATTTAAAAATTCAAATTGAAGATAATAAAACAGGAAAATTTAATAGTTGTAATAAAGAAAGAACTCTAACATGTAGAGTTTATTTTTTTGCAAAAAATCGGTATAAATACAAAATTGATAATCTTAAAATGCAAGATATAATTGAAAATACCTTCTTGGAAGATGTGCAAGTAACAGATGCTTTTTCAATGCCAGTTCTTGAAGATGGAGTAGATAGCACTATTGTTGATACAGTTTTAGTATGCAGTTTTGATTTATACAGTATTGAAGAAATAGAAGATACTACAGATTATGAACCAATGGAAGAATTAATTTTAAACTTAGAATATGAAGGAGAGTGAATTTAATGGTTACAATGCCTATTATAGATATATTATTTAATCAATTAGCAGCTAGTTTAATTACAAGAAGCCAAAGAGGTTATGCAATTCTTATAATTAAAGATGATACAAGCGCTATGTTTAATTATAAAGAATATGCAGATATAACAGAGTTAGAAACAGATTCAACGTTATATACAGAAGAAAATTTACAATACTTAAAAGATATATTTACATTTGCACCATATAAAGTTTGTGTTGTTAAAATTAGGACAACAAAAACAATATCTGATGCTCTAATAATATTAGAAGGTAATGTAAAGACTGGTTGGGTTACCATTGCGGATGGTACAACAGAAGATTTTGCTACTTTAGCAAGTTGGACCAAATCAAAGGAAACTAATAAAAAATATTATAAATCAGTTTGTTATAAAGCAGCTACTACAGATAGTAAACATATTGTTAATTTTTATAATAGCAAGGTTACTTTTAATGATGATAGAGGAGAAGTTACTGGGGAAAAATATTGTCCGAGTATTATAGGAATATTAGCAGTTTGTAATATTAGCAGAGCTGCAACAAATTATGTTTGTAGTAACTTAAGTCATGTAGAAGAAGTTGCTGATAACAATGCAGCAGTTGGAAATGGACAATTTATACTAGTTAATGATGTTGATAAAGTAAAAGTAGGATTAGGTATTACATCATTGAAAACAACAAATGGGACTACCTTAACAGAAGATATGAAATATATAGACATAGTGGAAGCGCAAGATTTAATTTATGATGACATATTTACTGCATTTAAAGAGTATCAAGGAAGTTATAAAAATAAATATGATAATCAAATCTTATTTATAAGTGCAGTAAATGGATATTTGAAAAGTATTGCTAGTCAAGATGTATTAGATAGTGAATATTCAAACATAGCTGGAATAAATGCAGTTGCTCAAAGAGAAGCGTGGGTAGCAAGTGGTAAAGCTGAAGCTAGTACATGGAGTGATGCAAAAGTAAAAACTACTGCATTTAAAAGAAGTGTTTTTCTAAACGGAAATATAAAAATATTAGGTGCAATGGAAAACTTACAATTAATCTTTAATATGGCTTAGGAGGTGTATGAAAAAATGGTTAATGTAAATAGAATCCTTAAAGGGAATAACGGAAATGTTTGGTTTAATGGAAAGCTGCTCGCAACTGTAAAAAAAATTGAAGCAAAAGTTAAGGGAGAATTTGAAGATGATAATTTTTGTGGAGATAATGCAACATATAGCATTTATAATGGTTGGAGTGGTGAAGGTACGATTACGTTGCAGAAAATTGATAGTACAATATGGAAGTTAGTTGCAGAGGCATATAAAAGTGGAAATATGCCATCGATAAAAATAATTACTGCGCTAACAGATTCGAGTACAGGACAATCAGAAAGAGCATCAATTGAAAATGTAGTTATTACAGAATTTGCGCTAGCAAGCTTTGAAGCTAAGAAAATGTTAGAGGAAGAATATCCATTCAAATTCAGTGATTATGAAGTATTAGATTCAATAGCATAAATAACTATAAGGGGCACTCTTAGGAGTGTCTACTAATTTAAAAAATAAACTGGAGGAATGTAACATGAATAAAGAACTAGAAAAAAAAGAAGCTGAAAAGACAGAGATACCTAAAAAGGCAACGTTCCAAGATTTTTTAGCAAAAAAAGTTAAGACAGAAGAAAATAAAAATGCTACTATAGATGCTTTTGTACCAAGTATGGATAGAACAATTACATTAGTGAAACCAAGTGAGGAAAGATTATATACGTATGCAGATGAACTTGGAAGTAATGCAAATTTAAAGACTATTGTAGAGACAAATAGAAAATTGATTTATGATTGTTGTTCAGAATTACAAAATCCTGAATTGCATGAAGCATTAGAAGTAAAAGATCCTTATGATGTGCCAAGAATATTATTTGAAATTAATGAAGTCAAAGAAATAATGAATCAATTCAATAGAATTCTTAATTCAACGAAGATTGAAGAAAAAATAAAAAACTCATAGAGCATGATGGAGAAACAAATATGATAGCTTTTTACTTAGTGCGAGGTTATAAATTACAATATTTATTAAATCTAACACACTTAGAAAAAGCTTTCTTTCATTGTGCAAGAAATGAACATTACGAAGAAGAAAAATTAAAATGGAAATCAATATTATCAGAAGCATTTGGGGGAGGTGAATAAGTTTGGCCTCAAAAACTATATCTACGATTCTAAACTTAAAAGATAACTTTAGTGAGACCATAAGAAAAACTACATCAAATACAGCTACATTTACAAAGGGGATAAAAGATTCTGAAACATCAGTAGGTAAAATGAAAAACAGTGTGCTTGATGCATTTGGTACTATTAAAAATTCGGTTCTAAGTGGTATTGGATTAGGTGCAGGTTTAGATATATTTGAAGGTGCAAAAGATGGATTTTCAGAAATTGTTAATTTCGGCTCTGATTTACAAAAATCATTAAATGGAGTTATGGCTTCAAGCGGACTTGCTGAAACTGGCATGGGCAGAATGAAAAATGTTATGTTAGACATATATAATGATAATTTCGGAAAAGACTTTGAGGATATTGGGGATGCTTTAAAATCTGTAGGTCAACAAACTGGATATACTGGTGATGATTTAAAAAGTTTAACCGAAGATGCATTAGCTTTACGTGATACTTTTGGTTTTGATGTAGGCGAATCTGTTAGATCAGCATCAATGCTTATGAAACAGTTTGGTATATCTGGTGATGAAGCATTCAATTTAATTTCCCAAGGAAAACAATCCGGATTAGATTTTAGTGGTGAAATGTTAGATTCTATTAATGAATATAGTGTACAATTTAAAAAGCTTGGATTAAATGCGGAGGATATGTTTAATGTTTTAAACAATGGTTCATTTGAGGGAGCATTTAATTTAGATAAAGTTGGTGATGCAGTTAAAGAATTTTCAATTAGAGCAATCGATGGAAGCAAGACAACATCTGATGGATTTACGCAACTTGGGTTTAATGCAGATAAATTAGCTGCTAGATTTGCTCAAGGTGGAGATACTGCCAAAGGAGCATTTGAAGAAGTAGTAGCATCTTTATCTAATATGAAAGATCCATTAAAACAAAGTCAAGTAGGAGTTGAATTATTTGGTACTCAATTTGAGGATTTAGGTATAACTGCAATAACTAGTTTAGGTGACTTAAATGGTGATATGAATCAAACATATAATGCATTGCAAAATATAAATAGTGTTAAATATAATGATGTAGGTTCGGCTTTTGAAGGGATAAAAAGAAATATCAAAACAAGTGTATTAATACCGATTTCCGATGAGGTTTTACCTAGATTAAATGAATTTGGTGGTTGGTTTTTAAATAATATTCCATCCATAAAAGAAAGAGTTTCTGGAATAACTAAATCTTTTATAGATATAGGAAGTTCAATAATAGATACAGATTTACCAGCAGTAAAGGATTTAGTCGATGCTGGTAAAAGTTTAGGGAATACTATTTTTAATAGTGTAAAACCAGCTTTTGATGCAATTGTACCTGATAATTGGAATTCTGTAGGTGGTGCAATAAAAGATATTTTAGTAGAAGCTAAAGATACTTTTAATTTTATAAATGATCATTGGGGTCTTATTGCTCCAATTATAGGTGGTATTGTTCTAGGACTTGCTGAGTGGAAAATTGCATGTATTGCAGTTGAAATAGCTACAGGTGTAGTAACATTAGCTACAGGTGCCTGGAGTACAATTGAATTAATGATTTGGGGTATTAAAAATGCAACTAATGCTTGGGAAGCTGCTCAATGGCTCTTAAATGTTGCTTTTGATGCAAATCCTATCGGAGCAACAATAATTGTAATAACAGCATTAGGAGTTGCAATCTATGAGGTAGTTACACATTTTAAACAAATATGTGAATGGGCAAAAAAAGCTTGGGATGGGTTTAAAAAATTCCTTGGGTTAGATGGTTCAAGTGTAAATGTATCTATGAATGCTAGTAGAACCTCAACGATAACTGATGATAATGGAAATATAATACGTACAAATTCACCAGAAAATGCTACAGGCACACAATATTGGAAAGGTGGTTTAACTACAGTAGGCGAGCATGGGAAAGAACTTATTGACTTACCAAGTGGAAGCAAAGTTTATACAGCTAGTCAAACTCAAAAAACATTAAGTAGTGGACAAGATGTAAAAGTATATGTAACTGTACAAGGAAATGTTATAGGAAACGAAGAATATGCAGATTATTTAGGTAATCATATAGTAGGAAAAGTTAAACTAGCATTAGGGAATATGTAGGGGGGATTTTATTGGGTTATAATATTTATTTAGCAGATTATAAAAAAACTAAGGTATTAAAACTACCTATTATTCCAAGTGAATTACCTTCTATTTCTAGATCAATTAAAAATGAAGAATTTGAAACATATGATAATGGTACTTTTAATTTTATAGAAAAGGCTGGACTTAGTACTTTATCATTAGAAAGTTGGCTACCTACAAAGAATTATAATTTTACAAAAAGTTCATACAAGGCTAATGATATTATATCTTTACTTAATAATGCTATTGATAATACTGAAGCTATACAATTAGTTATTTTAAAAGCAAATGGATCAACATATATTAATGATAAATTTTCTATTGAGAGCTTTCAATATCATGTTAATAAACGTGGAGATTATAACTATTCTTTAGGACTTAAACAATATAGAGAAACTACAAGTAAAATTTATGTTTTGGGATGGAATCAAGATGCTACTGGTTGGTGGTATTGCACAAATGTTGAAAATTATACTTATTATAAAGATAGTTGGGAGCAAATAGATGGAGAATGGTATTCTTTTGATTCAGATGGATATGCTAGAAAATCAACTTGGTTGTTAGATAAGGGTTTTTGGTATTATCTAAAAGATAATTGTATGATGGCTAGAAATGAATGGGTTAAAGTAGATGGTAAATCATATTACTTTGGAGATCAAGGAGGAATGTATGCTAATACGTATACTCCAGATGGATATTTGGTAGATTCAAATGGTGCGTGGGTAGAAAGTTAGGTGTTGAATGTATAAGTTAATTACAGAAAATACAGATATTTTATATAATTCAAATAGTATTTCTTGGAATAGTGATATTGATACATTAGGAACTCAATTAAGTTTTGAAAGTATAAAGGATTTATATGAAGGTGCAGTTGTTAGTTTATTTTCAGGTTCTAGGGAATTAATAAGAAGTGTAATAATAGATAAAACTTGGAATAGACGGACTCAAACATATACAACTAAAGATTATTCACGCTATTTGAAAAATAAGGTTATAAAGCAATTTAATAATATTAAGGCTAGTGATGCTATAAATTCTTTATTATCTGAAGCTTATATAACAGGGAATATAGTTGAAATACCTACTTTAATAAGTAAGACATATAAAAATAAAAATTTGAGCGAGATTATAGATGATATTTTAGAACAAGCAAAAGGTGATCAGGGAATAGAGTATTTTAAGGAAATAGAAAGTAATATTCTTTATGTTAGAGAACTTCAGGACATGAAAATAAACCCTAATATAATATTACCTAAATCAATAAATCCTAAAAGTTCTATAGAAAATATGAAGAACAGAATACAAATAGTTAGTAATAGTGAAAGTAATAATGCTATTATAGCAACAGCTGAAAATACTGATAAGCTTGATTGGTACGGATTACTTTCAGATATGCAAGAAGTAGATGATAAAAATATAGCACAGGCTCAAAATATAGCAAATAACACTTTGAGTGAAGCTAATATGATAGTAAGAAGTTGTTCAATTAATGACATAATAGTTTTAGATGGTGGTGAAGATATAAAGGCAAATAGACTTATATATCTTAATGTAGGTAGTAGATTATGTGGTTATTATAAAATAAAAAATGCTAGTCATACATTATCTAAAGGAATTCATAAAGTTAATCTAACTATAGAATGGAAGGTGAATCCATGAATCATGATGCTATGAATTATGACGTAGAATTAGGAAAGCTATTTAAAGATAGGGAAAATCAAGATGTTGATGAAGCAATAATCGGAGATATAATTAAAACTAATCCAATTACAGTATCTTTATTTAATGGTCAAGCTATATATACAGATGGAGTTAATTGTTATGTATGTGAAAGCTTGAAAAGTATAAAAGGTACTATAATATTAGATAATATTGCAGATCATGGGACAATAACTACAGGATTTACTATAACTAGAGATTTAAATATAGGAGATGAAGTTGTTTGTATACCTACTGCAAACGGTCAAAAATATATCATTGTTGAAAAAGTTGACAAAAATATATAGATAAGGTGGTGGAATAAGAATGTTTCCAACACAAGAAGTTAGTTTAGACAATTTAACATCAAGTAAAAATGAGATTTCCACTGTTGGGAAGTCTTTTTTATTTGACTTTGAAGCTGGTGAATTTGTATTAGTGAATGGAAAACTAACAGAAATTACTGGATATGAAGCGTTAAAAATGTGGATTAAGAAAATTCTTAAAACAGAAAAGGGAAAGTTTGATATTTATTATGGTACAAGTTACGGAACGACCTTATTAGAAACAGTATCAAGTGATTATCCCTATCCTTTTATTAAAAGTGAAATAGAGCGAGAGATAAAAGAAACTTTGTTGACTAATACTGCTATTAAATCAGCAGATAACTTTGAGTTTACTAGAGATAAAAGAACATTAAAAGTAAGTTTCACTTGTCATACAGTTTATGGTGCTACGGAGAGTGAGGTGATTTTATAAAATGGCAGATAATCAAAAAACTATATTAAACAGGATATTAGCCGATATAGATGGAACTTATGATAAAACTAAAGGTAGTTTTGCATATGATTTTTGTAATGCAGTAGCAATAGAATTTCAAAAAGGATATGCAGCAAACCAAGAAGAAATAAGAAAAAAACACATAAATTCCGCAGTTGGAAAAGAGTTAGAAACACTTGTAAAAGAGTATGCAAATATGACAAGAAAAAATGCTACTTATGCGAGCAGAACAGTAACAATAATGGGAACAGTTGGGGCACCAATTATAGAAGGTGAATTAGTTTCAACAAGTAGCTTGAATTATAGGTTTACTGAATCCACAGTTATTCAAGCTAGTGGTTCAATTAATGTCACAGTACAATGTACTACTATAGGAAGTGCTGGTAATACTGATGTAGGAACAATTATATATTTTCCTAAGACATTAGCTGGACTTGTATCTGTTTCTAATTCAGAAGCTTTTGTAAATGGTTATGACGAAGAAACAGATGATGAATTAAGGACGAGATATTATGAAAAAATTGGTGAATATGAAACAAGTGGAAATGAAGCACAATACAAAGCTTGGGCTAAAAGTATTACTGGAGTAGGTGATGCAAAAGTAATATCTGGGACTGGAGCTATTGAAATAGTTCTAATAAACTCTAATAATCTCCCAGCTGATTCAATATTAAGCGATAGTGTAAAAACCTATATATTAAGTGTAAGACCTGCATGTAGTGGAACATTGGCTGTAATTGGTGCTAGTACAGTAAGTATTACTATTAGTGTTACTTTAGATATGGATACAACTAATTATACAATTGATGAAATAAACGCTAGTATTGAAGATAATATAACTGAATATCTAGCTGACATAGCATTTAATAAGGATTATGTTAGTTACGCTCAAATTGGAAATAAAATTTTTAATTCTAATGGAGTGAATGATTATAGTAATTTATTAGTTAATGGTGGAAATTCTAATATATTAGTAGAGAATACAGAAATAGCAATTCTAGGGGGTATAACTATTGGATAGTATAACTCTTTTAGATCATATGCCAACATATTATAAGGATTCGAATTATACAAAAGCTATATTAGTTGCTATTTCAAATGAATTTACAAGGTACGAAAAAGATTGTGCAAATACTCAAAATGAATTAACTTTTTATAGTGCTTCTAATACTTTAGATAGATATGAACGTGATTTTGTATTACCTATTTCAAATAACTATGAAAATTCATATAGAATCAGTAAAATGCTTAGTAAACTTAGGGGCAAAGGCATAATTACAGAACAAGTTATAAAAGATATTGCTAAATCTTTTAGTAATGGAGAAGTTGAAGTAAGTACTATTCCAATAGAATATACTTTAATTATTAAATTCACTGGGGTAATGGGTATTCCACCAAATCTAAATGATTTAAAAGAAATACTAGAAACCCTTAAGGCTGCTGATTGGAAAATAGTTTATGAGTATACTTATAATACTTATGGAATATTAGGAGCTCAAACAAACGAAGCCTTAAGCAATTTTACACATGAAGAATTAACAACACATAAATTTTAGAAAGTGAGGTGATTTAATGTCTAATCATACTCCAATTTATAATTTTGAAAAACCTTTACAATCAGAAAAGTATAATGTAGAAATTCAGAATGGTAATTGGGACAAGAATGAAGAAATATTAGCTGTTAAAGCAAATATTCCATTTGCATCTGCTAAAGATTTGATTATTAATTCTACTAATTCTCAAGTTGTTGCAGCTTATACACCTACTACAGATGGAAACTTTGAAATAAAGGCCTATTTAAGAATATTAAGTGCAGTAAATGTTACTATATTGGTTAATTATACTGATGTAACTGGAGTGCAGACAAAAGCTATTTTACCAGAAAACTTAGGGTTATCTTTTCCAACTTCTACAGGTATACAAGCTTATAAGATTGGAAGCTATGTACTCAAATCATTATTTATTAATGCAAAAGCAGGAAGTCAAATTACATTAACAGCAACCGCAAGTGTAGCTAATAAAGCGTATATATCTAGTTCGATAGTGGGGGTGTAATATAATATGGATTTAACTTTATATGCTGGAGATAGTAGAAATTTAAAAATAAGTGTAACAGATGAAAATAGTGTACCTATCAACCTAACAGGTGCAACTATAAAATGGATTTTAACAGATCAAGGTTCTGTTAAATTATCTAAAGTTATCAGTTCTGGAATAACAATATCTAATCCGACACAAGGTGAATTTACAGTATTATTAACAGCTAGTAATACTAAAACTCTTAGTGGGACATATCAACAGATGGTAAGAGTTACAACTGCTGATGGTAATTCTTCTATTGTAATGACAGGCTCTATAACAATTAAAGAATCATTAATTTAACTTAAATTGGGAGGGAAATGTGAATGGCAACAAATATATCTAGTTCATTAATTAGTTATTCTAAAATAACGCAAGAACCTGCCAAATTCAAATTCCCGTTAATTATCCCACTTAGATTCACTAACGAAAGTATAAATATTAGTTATAGTGAAGTAGCTCCATTAGTTGTTAATAGTGCAATTAATGGAAATTTAATATCAATAGTTCCTTTGAACAGTAGTTTATCTTCTACTGCTAATATTAGTGGACAATTATTATTTAATTCATTGTTAAGTTGTAATGTAATAAGCAATTCTACTATTGCTCCAACCATTTCAAATAAACAGTTATTAGCACCACAGGTTATTAATCCAACCGCTAATATTATTAGTGTAGAAACTGCTATATTTAAACTTGTAACTAATATAATTGCAAATACATCAATAGCAATTTCAGTTAACAATAATGTGAATTTAGATAGTGATTTAAGTGTTTATGAGAATATTCAAGGAAATTTAATAAATCTAATTGAAAGTGATTTAATACAAAATTCTGAAATACATTTACATCAAACTTGGGAGTTTCCTTTAGAGTTTCCGTTATTAATTAATGATAAGGAATCAATAACTTATAATATCGAAAGTGATTTAACATCAAATTCTGTAATGATTAATAATTCTATTACATCTTTGTTGAGCGTAGATCTTGAATCACAATCAGAAATAAATACAAATATTTCATGTATTTATAGTGAAATAAGTACAATTAACTCAAATACAAATATTAGTGCAAATATTAATTCTCAATTAAAAGCTACAAGTAATATTGTAAGTAACACAGTAATAAGTTCAACTATCATAAATCAATTAAAAGAAATAAGTAATGTTGTATCTAATTCAGCAGTACAAGGCTCTTTATTAAGCTTACAACAATGTATTAGTAATTTAACATCAGATAGTAATATTTCAGCTGATATAGTGGATTATTTAGCAATAGAATCAGATGTTATTACCGCAGTAAATATTTTATCATCTATTTCACAAAGTTCTAAAGTAATAAGTAATCTAAATTCTAATGAAGTAATTGCTGATTCAAATATTGATAATAGCTTGAAAGTAATAAGTTTACTTAATTCAAATACAACAATAAGAAGTTTGTCAGAACAATTATTTTCAGAAACTTCTAATTTAGAATCAGAATTGGTTGTGAATGCTAATTTATGCAAACTTATCGAAAGTTCAATTGAAAGTGAAAGTATAATTGAAGTTTTAGAAAGGATTTATTTCCCTTTAGAATTTCCTTTGAATTTTAAAAATGGACTAAATAATTATGTATCTATGGATCCTGGATTACTAGATGCAGATTCAATTATTATTAATAGCTCCATTCAATCTTTAATGACTTCAAATATGCAAAGTGATGTAGAAATAAGTGCAGATATTACTTCAAAATATTCTATAAATGAAAATGTAAATGTTAATTCTAGTATTAATTCATATATCAAGCAAGTTTCACTTTTAACTAGTAAAACACTAGGATTAAATTTAACTATTAGCAATACAACTATTAACAATAAATTGAATTTAATAGGTCCAGTTAACGCAAATACAGTAACAAATGGATTAATTAAAAGTGAATTTTTAGAACAATGCAATATAGATAGCTATTTAGATATTAACGCGGATACTTACAGTCTTATCGAGAGTAAAATTGAAGCAGATTGCTCTATTAAAGAAAGAGAAATATTTGAATTTCCATTAGAATTTCCGCTTGGATTTAATGGATTATTCAATGACGTAAGTATTAATATTGGTGTAGAAGTTGAAACAGTAATTGAAGCTAATGTATCATCGATTATTACTTCGAATATATCTGGAGCTACAGATTTAAATGCAAAAATAAGAAACAATATTTTAATAGACAGTTCTATACATGTTGAATTAAAAATTAATGATGTTATAACGGATGTAACTCAACTCTCTAGTAATATTTCAATTGGTTCAATTGTAAGTGTGTCTATAACAAGAACAAATAAATTAACTGGAAACATTATAAGCAATTCTACTTTAAATGCAGCTTTAAAAAACAATGTTGGATTAGTAGAAAATTTTGTATCTAACTCTAGTATAAACGCAAAGTTATCTTATTTATATTTCATTGTTCTCAAAGGTACTTTTATTAAAAATTCAGAAATTACAGAAATATTTGATATAAATCATTCAGTTAATTCTATTTATACAGATTGTAGTGATACTGTTATCCACGATAGTAATATATTACAAATCTTCAACATTAAAAATATAAAAGAACAAACACAATTTAATATCAATAAAGCATTAACGGTTCAACCTTTTTCAGTTAATGTAAATTTATCAACTGTTTCAGATGTACTTGAAATGGTTATTTTTAATACTCAAATATCGAGTATAGAGCAATTTAAAAAATATGAAGAAACTCAACAATTTGTTAATATTTTAATTAAAACTAAATTTTAAGGAGGAACAATTATGGCATTTACAACTTATTTAGCGGATGCATTAGTAAATGAGGTGTTTGGAGGAGTTAATTTTACTCCACCCACAACTCTATATATTGGTTTATCTTCAACTTTACCCGTAGTAGGAGGTACAAATATCACAGAGCCTACAGTAGGTACTAATGGGTATGCAAGAGCATCAGTTGCAAATAATACAACCAATTTTCCAACGACTTCAACCAATAATAAATCTAATGGTACTGCAATTACATTCCCTACATCAACTGGAGCGTGGCTTTCATCAGCTTCACTAGGATATCTAGTTTTCTATGATGCTGCAACATCAGGAAATGTTTTAGGATTTGCATCTCTAAACAATCCTCAGGTAGTTGCATCAAGCGGTGCGACATTATCATTTGCAATAGGAAGTTTAACAATCACAATTAACTAATTAAGGAGGAATGAACAATGTCAGTACAAGCTACTTATTATGCTGGTGGTACAGGTTACACACCAGCAGATATGTTACAAAGAGAAGCTGATTGGGTATCACCAGGCGTTTTATCTTCATCAGATTTAGTAGTTGCGCAGACTACAGTTGCTTCAATGGCAGTTACGGTTTCGGGTGCAGCACAAGGACAAGTCGGAGGAAATGCATGGTTACCAGGAGGATATAGGATATTTAATGATGCATTAGCTACACTGGCAATAACAACAGCCAATGCAACTAATCCTAGAATTGATTTAATAGTTGCCTGTATAGATACAACTACTTCACCTTATACTCCATCAGTTAAAGTTATTACAGGAACTCCAGCAGCATCACCAACAGTTCCTTCTATACCTGCTGGATTAGTTGCGATACCATTAGCGCAAATATATGTTGCAGCAAATGTGACTTCAATAGTATCTTCAAATATAACAGATATTAGAGTAAAAGCAGGACTAATTGCTCAATCAGGAGATGATCCTATTGCTGCGCAATTGTCAGAAAGGGTGAATAAATCAACTGTAGCGCTTACTTATTATGTAAATTCTACAAGCGGAAGTGATACAAATGATGGATTGACAAGTGGAACTGCATTTAAAACAATTCAACATGCAATAGATAGCTTACCACAAGTGATTAATCATACAGTAACTATAAATATCTCAAGTGGAACTTATAATGAAACAGTAAATATTAATGGGTTTTTAGGATATGGAACTTTGATATTAAATGGTGGAACATCTTTAACGACAGCAGTGAATTATATTGTTGGTTCTATTTCTATGTTAAATAGTTTTATACCAATTAATATAACAGGATTGACATGCAATTCAACTAGTACAACAAGTATTTCAATAACATATTGTAATTATGTAAAACTTTTATATTGTATTGCAACTGCATCAAGTTCATTTTTTGGAGTTTTTGCTTCAAGAAATTCAAGCATTATGGTTTCAAATTGTACTCTAAGTAATAAAGCAACCGCGATTAAAGGTAGTTACAATGCTCATATTATAAGTGATAGTAACAGTGGTGCTGCTAATACAATTGTATTGGCAGTTGACTATGGTTCGGTTATAGCTCAAGCAGGAACTCAACCTACAGGAACAACTGCAACAAGTGTAACTTATGGAGGTGTTATTAGATAATGAAAGTGTTGAATTTTAATAATCAAGAATTTAAAGCAGATACAATAATAAAAACTGATACTGATACTATTGGATATGATTCTAGCGGAAATGAAATATTTAGTTTTAAAGGAATATCTGATTTTAGTGGATTTACTGTTAAAAATGAAGATGGGACAAATACAAATTTTGATACTATGGCAAAAACAGAATTAGAATTATTGAAAGAAACCGTTGATGCTTTAGTATTAGCTAATTTGGGGGTGTAAATCATGTATGAAACATTATTAAGATTGTATAACGAAGGCAGATTGAAGGAAACTGGACTAGCAAAAGCGGTTACACTAGGTTGGATTACAGAGGAACAAAAAACAGAGATATTGGCAAGTGTTTCTACACAATAGGAATATATGGAGTATCAAGTAAACAAAAATTATAAGCATAATTTAGGACTTTCAGGAGTCTTTTTTTATGCTTATTTTTCATAAAAAATTAGAAAGAAGGCAGGCGAAATGGAAAATATATTAAAATATTTCAAAACAATAATTGCAATAACAGGAACAGTTTTTACATGGTTATTTGGTATCTGGGATACTCCTTTAGGTGTATTAGTAACATTTATGGCTTTAGATTATGCGACAGGAGTCTTAAGAGGATATATTAATAAAGAGTTATCAAGTGATGTAGGACTCAAAGGAATAGCTAGAAAAGTTGTTATATTTGCAGTATTAATTATGGCAGTACTATTAGATAGATTGTTGAACTCAGGAACATGGGTATTCAGAACAATGACCTGTTATTTCTATATTGCCAACGAAGGATTAAGTTTAATAGAAAATGCAATAGGCTTAGGGGTACCAGCTCCCGAGAAACTGAAAGAAGCACTAGCACAATTGAAAGATGGAGAAAAAAAGGAAATTAAAGAGTAACTTTTATGGTTGCTCTTTTTTTAATGCAAAATTCGAAGGGAAGTATGTAAAATGATAAAAGAAATCATAGTATTAATCGCAAAGGTATTAGAAAGCAAATTAGTCAAAAGTGGAGTAGAAACAGAAATATTAAAAAATCAGAATTATATTACAGAAGCTAAAAAAATATGGAATATGGTAGATGAAAACAAGAGAATTTCAAAGACAGTAGAAGAAAAACTAATATCCAAAGCAGACGGATTTGCAAAAGCTCTATTGGCTAAGTTCCCAGAATTAAATCAAAGTGATATTGATAATTTAAGACAAAGCATAGCTGGTGAAGTAAATGTAGATAAAGAGGCAGTCGTTAGTAATTCGGATTTGTTAAAGCAATTACAAGATTCTAATACTCAATTAACAACAGAAAATGCAACTCTTAAAGATCAATTAAGTAAAGTTCAATCTTTAGTTGCAATAGCATCAACAACAGAAGATGCTGCAAGTACAGTTCAAAATGTGGCTACAAATCCAGCAGTAGCATAAGCTTAATTTTTAGAGTAGCCTATATGGTTACTCTTATTTTATTATAGAAAGGAAGTAATATAGATGAGTAAATATGCAATAAGGCGTGGACATCAACGAACTGGTTCTGATGGGTGTGCTGAAGATATATTAAATGAAATAGATGTAGCTAATGCTTACTATAAATATGTTATAGATGGATTAAAATCACAAGGTCATGAAGTGTTAGATGTAACACCACCAGAAGCTAGCAGATCATTAAGTGATAGTCTAATGTATGGAGTTAATATGGCTAATAATTGGGGCGCTGATTATTTTATAAGTTGTCATGCCAATAGTTGTGATAAAACTTCTAATCCTGTAGGTTGTGAAGTTTTATATTTAGGTAGCAGTTCTGAAGGAAAAAAATTAGCAACTAGAGTAGATTTATCAATAGCTAATTTAGGTTTTAAAGATAGGGGGGCAAAATCAGATGTAAGAGGTTTATGTGAATTAAGAAATA
>Ga0302215_10000743_pt1 | contig 23882 bp, 24 predicted proteins | sample II_Fen_N3_1_FD_194580 | JGI IMG/M metagenome (GOLD analysis project Ga0302215, IMG submission 194580) | Peat permafrost microbial communities from Stordalen Mire near Abisko, Sweden - II_Fen_N3_1 | ecosystem: Environmental > Terrestrial > Soil > Wetlands > Permafrost | place: Sweden: Abisko... | reverse complement strand
TGAACCAGCTGAGCTAAACGCCCGGAAATGTGTGTGTTTTTTGATATCGAATTTGAAGTGGGCGTTGACGGATTCGAACCGCCGACCCTCTGCTTGTAAGGCAGATGCTCTGAACCAGCTGAGCTAAACGCCCGAATGTGAATTCGGATTGAAATGCCTTTCTCCAAAAGCGTTGCAAAGATACAACCTTTTTTGATATTTCAAAATCCAAATCTTCGTTTTTTTTGTTCTTTAGTCTGAAATTTGACGCAAGTACTTAAACTACAGAATTTATTATCTTGAAAAAAATAATCATTTTTACTTCAGTCGTTCTTAAATAGATTGTTTTTGATGGATTTTATCTAAAAAAATATCTATTGTGCTTCTGAATTTCTAGTTGTTTTCTGACTCAAACAGACCAAATCTTAGTTTCTATACATTTTTAAGTTTGTATAATTGAACTTTTGAGAGCCTGAAAAGTTGTTTTTAGTATCATTTTAGAGTTTTTCTTTCGCTCAATTAAGAGGTTTTTCTTGAGCGAAATATGCATGTGAACACTAGCTTTGTGATGAAGAAAAGGATAAAACACCTGGCTTTATCCTTTTTCTAGTAGTTTTATTGCTGCTTAAATGAAATGGTATAGGAAAACAATGACTCCTTCTAATGCGGATTTCTTATTATCTTTTATTTCTAATGCAACCTGAATTTCTGCTTTTGCAATGCCTCGAAGATTTATTAATGATTTGAGTTTGGCGCGAATACGAACATCGCTATTCACTAAAACCGGTTGATTGAATCGTAGGCTTTCAATTCCATAATTGACTGTTAACTTAGAGTTGTTTACATCTACAATTTGCCCCCAAAGGTAGGGTAGAACCGATAAGTTTAAATAACCGTGTGCAATGGTTGTTTTGTACGGGCTTTCGGTTTTTGTTTTCTCGGTATCAACATGTATCCATTGATGGTCAAGGGTAGCATCGGCAAACAAATTAATTTGATCTTGTGAGATGGTGATATAGTCTGATACACCCATTTCTTTACCGATATATTGCTCTAGTTCTTCGAAACTATTGATGATAATTTTACTCATTTTATTGGGGGGCTAATTATTGATTTTTATAGTTTGACTGCACATTTTGTTTAATTTTGTGCAAAAGTACACTTTTTTTATAGCTAGTGAAATAATTTAGCGTGTTTTGTTATAAATAAGTGTGAATAATTATCCGTTGTATTATTGTGTAAACTAATATAGTCCTGAAAATTAGTTGTAAAGCCTGATTTATTTTGCTTGTGCCATTTTGTGAAAAATTTTCAATTCCTGTTTTTTCTCCATTGAAAGCTCTGTTGATGGAATACCTTCAATTGCCCCTTCCAAGGCATAAAGTAGATGTATACACGCTCCGGAATCAAGTGTTTGAAGTCTTAAAAAGGCTTGCTCGGTTCCGGCAGATACTAATTCTGCAAATGAACTAATGCCGACCTTAATTAGTCTTGATTCAGTGTCTTTACCAATGTTCGGTTGTTCTGAAAGATCTGTTTTCATTACTTAATTTGGTTATCATTATCATAAGCGTCTAATGCTGTCTGCAAGCAAGAGGAAACACCTTTTAGACCACATACTGTAAGTGTGATTAAGATTGTATCTCTTATCTCATCGCGTGTTGCTCCTAAAGCTTTAGCCATTTTTACATGAAAATAAACTGCAGTGCTATCACCTGTTGAGGATTTAATACCAATATAAATGAGTTGTTTTGTTTTGGCATCCAGTCCAGTTGTCGAATTTAAAGCATCAATAAGTCCGTCAAATGCTTTTGCAACTTCAGGAGCCTCATTTTGGAAAGTGTTTAATGTGCTTTTCATGAGTAAGTTATTGTTTTAAACCAGATTGAATCTGAGGTTGTATAAATTGCTGAAATTCACCTACATACTTTGTAGGGTTGAATTCAATAATTTTGAAGGTAGCAACATCATTTATGCTAAATGGGTCTTCTGAAACGATACATTCAACTTCTGCAATGTTGTTGGCATTACAGAGTATAACACCACCTGTTCGTGGAATTTGAGCGCCCGAACAGATAAATTTATTGAGTGTATAATATTTATCCAAGTATTCGCGGTGTTCCGGCAGATGCTTTTCAATTTTTTCTATCCCTTGAGTGTAATTAAGAAGTATCAAAAACATACTATTTTTGTTTTAGCTTTTAAAACTATTAAGTTCTTCCAATAAAATTTTATTTTCTTCGGCAGTTCCTACAGTTATTCGTACACATCCCAAGCAAAGTGAAACTGAGTTACGGTTGCGTACAATAATACTTTTGTCGACCAGGTATTTATAAACAGCATTAGCATCGGCCACTTTTACCAACACAAAGTTAGCATCTGTTGGGTAGATATGTTCGACAAAAGCAAGTTTTTTTAACCCTTCGATTAATACAACTCTCTCTTTAAGTAGATTTTTAACCCATTCTTTCACTGTTGCCGCATTTTTGAGTGCGAGTAGAGCTTGTTTCTGAGTTAGAATATTGATATTGTATGGATATTTGATTTTGTTCAGTACGGAAATTATCTCTGTCGAAGCAAAAGCCATTCCCAGACGGATAGCTGCGCTTCCCCAGGCTTTTGAGAATGTCTGAAGAATGACCAGGTTTGGATATTCAGATAAGAACTGAGAGAAACTTCCTTCGGCAGCGAAGTCAATATAGGCTTCGTCGAGAACCACGATGCCATCAAAAGCTTTTAAAAGCTTTATAATCTCATTCCGATCTAAACTATTCCCAGTTGGGTTGTTTGGCGAGCATAACCATATAATTTTTGTGTATAGGTTAGTTGCTGCTAACAAGCTATCAGCCGTGAATTGAAAGTTATTGCCCAATAGTACTTTGCGGTATTCTACATCATTTATTGATGCTGAAACTTTATACATTCCATAAGTTGGTTCTATTGCAACAACATTGTCTGTTCTTGGTTCGCAAAATGCACGGTATAATAAGTCAATCGGCTCATCGCTACCATTGCCAAGAAATATATTCTCAGCAGGTACACCTTTAATTTCTTGTAAGAGTTCTTTTACCTCCCATTGCAATGGGTCCGGATAGCGATTGTATGGTGCGTTATAAGGGTTTTCATTTGCATCGAGATATACGGATGCTTCGCCTTTGAATTCGTCACGAGCACATGAGTAAGGCTGTAAATCTCTAATGTTTGTACGTAAAAGTTTGTTAATGTTCATTTTGTTAGATCTGATATTATTGATATTTGTAATACTAAGTAGAGATGTATCTACTTAGTATTTTGATAGATGGCTGTTTTTGGTTATTGTTGTTCTTTTAGAATAAACTCAACTCTTCGATTTTTCTGACGTCCCACTTCGTCAGTGTTTGACACAATAGGTTCTGTACTACCTTTACCGGAATAAACAATTCGGTTTTTTTTTATGCCATTTTGCACTAGGTACTTGTATATTTTGCGGACACGATCCAACGATAATTTATTGTTATATTGCATGCTTCCAATCGAATCGGTATGGCCTGTAATTTCTATGTCAAGTTTTGGGTTCCTTACTAATATATCTACTAGTTGCTTTAGCTCAATTATTGAAGTTTTTCTTAAAAAACTTTTGTCAAAATCGAAGTAAATATTATTCAGAATATATTTTTTGTTGGTTTCAACATCTACATTGCTATTGAATGTTTGTGTTTTCTCATTTGTATTTAATGGCTTGACAAAATCCTGAAAGAAAGTTGGCAACCCGAACATACATACATTTTCATTCAGAAACACAGCGTTTGTTCTAAAATGGCAATCCAATCCCATTTTGTTGGGTTCGTCAATTACTGAAAGGTATTTTGATTGATATTCAGTTATATATATTTTCCCGTCAACGCTCAGTTGTAATGCGCCTATATTCTTCTTGCTTTTACATTGACCAATTATGCATAGCGATTTTTGAGTTGCTTGCTCGCTACCAGCATTTAGATTTGCCTGTAATATCATCCCTTTAGATACTATTCCAATATAGAGGAAGGCATTGTTTGGCGAAAACTCAATTCCGTACGGACTGCAATCGACATTCAGTTTTATTGTTGTGGCTTTTGATAAAGTTCCCTGTTTTGTATCAAAGTCAAAAACCTGAACGATATTATCACCATTTATTGCTACAGCTAACTTTTTACTGTCGCTTGTAATTTTCATGTAGCCAATGGTGTTATATACAGATTTGTCGTATCTCAATCCGATATTGGTGACAACTGGCTTAAGATTTAATCCTTTCTCAGTTAATAAATAGGCCACAAAGGAATCTGAACCATACTCATGAATGACTATCCAAATATCTTTATTGTTGGCGTGTCTGACTGCAACCAACTTTTCGGTACAATGTGCTTTAATTGGCTGATTTTTTACTATTACATCGCCTAAACCATTGTTTTTTGATAAGTCAACTATTGAATAACAAAAACCACCTTTATTGGCTTCGGAATCCATTGTGAAGACATACAAAATTGATTTACTTCCGGGCAATGGTACAATTATAGCCGATTGTGTGGAAGATAAATGCCCATTCAGTTTTTTCCCGTTAGGCATCACTTCATTCTTCTTATTCCAAACCGAAACTCCGTCGGTATAGAAAAGTAAATTGCCTTTACTATCGGAAACATTTGAACAGCCTTCTGATGTTCTGATTTTACTTCCGGTAAATGCTGTAGGCATACCATTTGTGAAGTCGACGCCCGCACCGTGCCCAAAAACCCATTTGCTGGATTCAAGTTGAGCATTTATCTCGGCTCGAAATACAAATAAGAGGCAAAATATCAAGAATAAATTTGCCTTTGTTTTAAATTGTCTAGTTGTAGACATGGTGCCTTCTTAAGGTGATTTTACATATCTTTTAAATCCAAAATAAAAAAAATGGGTTGGCTTAATTTGTACTTTCTAGTTGCAGGTTTGACAAAAAAAATGTCGTTATTTAATTATCTTGGGTGTCTGCTTTCTCTTACTTCTACCTCTTTTTCTTCGTTAATTCTAATTTTTACAGCATTGCTATGAGCCATAAGATCTTCGTTTTCAGCCATTAGAATGATAGCGTTACTCAAATTAGTCAGACCCTCTGGGGTGATTTGCTGGAATGTGACTTTTCGGATATAACTGTCCAAATTTACGCCATTATAAGCCTTTGCGTAGCCATTTGTAGGCAATGTGTGATTAGTGCCGGAAGCATAATCGCCAGCACTTTCGGGTGTGTAGTTTCCAAGAAACACCGATCCTGCATTAATTATGTTTGCAGCTACTCCCATGTAATAACGCGTAGAAATAATTAAATGTTCTGGTGCATATTCATTAGTTAAATCCACCGCTTCTTCTAATGTTTTGACTAATATGATTTTACTGTTTTCCAGTGCTTTCTTTGCAAACTCTTTTCTGGGTAATTGTTCCAGTTGGATTTCTATTTGTTCCAATACCGGTTCTATAATTTTTTCGCTAACAGTTACCAAAATTGATTGGCTATCAACACCATGCTCGGCTTGCGAAAGTAAGTCGGCTGCAACAAATGCCGGGTTTGAAGTCTCATCAGCAATTATTTGTACTTCAGACGGGCCTGCTGGCATGTCGATAGCTACATCTCGTAATGAAACCAATTGCTTGGCAGCAGTTACATATTGATTTCCCGGGCCAAATATTTTATAAACTTTTGGAACGGATTCAGTGCCGTAAGCCATGGCTCCAATAGCTTGAGTTCCACCGATTTTAAAGATTTTATGTACGCCGGCAACTTTGGCTGCATAAAGCACGGCCGGATGAATTTTACCTTCTTTGTTTGGTGGAGTACAAAGTATAATCTCTTTACATTCTGCTATTTGTGCTGGAATTCCAAGCATAAGCACAGTGGAAAACAATGGTGCAGTTCCACCGGGAACATAAAGTCCCACTTTTTGAATGGCGATAGCTTTTTGCCAGCAATAAACTCCCGGAGATGTTTGAATTTCAGGTAGCTCCTGTTGTTGCTCAGAATGGAATTTCCAAATATTTCTTCTGGCCATTTCAATGGCTTGCTTGAGATTAGCCGGAATCAGTTTTTCGGCTTCTTCTATCTCTTCTTTAGTCACTTCAAGCTTCTCAAGATCAACCTGATCGAATTGCTTAGTGTATTGCTTTACAGCTTTATCACCGTGTTTGCGAATATCATCCAATACTTTTTGTACCGTGTCGAACAGCGATGTGCTGTCAAAAGTAGGTCTGGCAATTAATGTAGCCCAATCTTCACGTGACGGATATTTGATAACTTGCATATATTTTATATTTTATTGTTTCTTATTGTTTATAGTCAGTTAGTTAAGAGAGAATGTCCTCCCAATGGTCATATAGTTCTTTCATTCCGTCAAGAACAATACTCGCGCCACTTTCTGCTAGGACTTCGGGCTTTAAAGGCCCGGTGTTAACTCCAATTGTAAATAATCCGGCAGCTGTTGCTGACTCAACACCTAAAGGTGCATTTTCGACAACTATAACTTCCCATGGGTTCAATCCTGATTTTTTGAGTGCAATTAAATACGGTTCCGGATGTGGTTTGCCATATTTTACATCAAATGCAGTTACCATCTTTTCTTTTTGAAAAATATCCGGGAAGCTTGAGTCTAAACTATCCAGTAGCGTTGGTTGACCTGAGCCGGTAACAACAAATATTTCCAGTTTTTTATCTTGTATTTTTCGTAACAGTTCTAACGCAAAAGGGATTGGTTCTGTTTTACCGCACAATTCAAATATATTGGATTTCAGTTGATAAATTTCTTGTTTTTCCTCTTCTGTGGCTGTTCTTCCGTGGACTTGAGTAAAAACACCATCTATGGTTGATGACCCTGTACGTCCTTCGTTCATGTACGCTTCATACTCTGTGAATGGTAATCCAACTTTGTGTAAAGCTTGAACCCAGGCTGTTGCATGATTTTTCATTGAATCAAATAAAACGCCATCCATATCAAAGAATATTGCTTTGGGTTGTAGGGTCGGGTAGTTTTTGCTTTGAATAAATTTTTCTATTTCACTTGAAAACATGTAGTTAATTTTTATGCAAAGATACTTATTTTGTCAATTACTATGGACTTTTCGGTCGTGTTAAATGACTTTTTTATACGCAAAAAGAGTTTTTACTGTAGTGTATTGCTTAAATAATGCGAATTTGCTCGATGAAAACATTTATTTTTTAAGCAAATAATACCTTAACCCAAATAATGTTGTATTTTTGTACCTGTCTTATTTTGTCGGAATGAACGCAGTCAGTAGTGTTACGTTTGGGATATAGAGGTCGTAGGTTCGAATTTTGGCATTCTGATTAAGGGATTGTAAATAATGATAAACCACCAATAGCTTAATTTATACTGAGCAATATTATATTTCTATTGATTTAAGTTGTAGTATTGTTAAATCTGGCATTACTTTGTGTAGCTTTAGATATAATTCTTATATTTTTTTGAAAAAAAACAATCATGAAAACTTACTTTTTTATTTTCGTTGGTCTAATTGTACTTGCCTTTAGTTCTTGCAATATGGATAGCGTGTCAAATAATCAGCCGAGTATCCTGTTTTATAAACAACCGGTTTTGAATGGAAAAACTACTCTTGGAGGGGTCGTAACTACTGATTATTACTTGCTTGACACTATCTCTGTAGGAGACACTGTTTCACTCTACATGTACCTTGATGGATATACAAATAATTTGGTATCATACACAATGACTTTGTCCGGTGATAGTGTAACTAAACTTGTTTTACCCAGAGTAAGTGCGATGGATTCTATTTTTCTATCAACTTCAAATTATAATAAAGGAATTTTTTATTTTTCAGGAAAGGTAAATTCTATTGTTTTCCCGTTTAAATATGTTGCAAAAAAGGTGAATTCTGAGGCTAAAATTGTGTTTAATTTGGTTTCAGATGCCAATTTTGAATATAATGAAAGAACATTTATTATTAAGACTCCGATTGTTGCCAAAAATGATTCCATTAAGGTAAATTAATACTTGTCGAAAACCTGTTGAAAGCCCTTTACAGTACTGTAAAGGGCTTTTTTGTATTTGTTACAATTATAATTAACCACATAGCTTCATGGTTTAAAAATATAATTGTATTTTTACAGCATATTTAGAAATAATGTAACTATCACGCATAAAATTTAATTGTTATGAATCACTTATTGTTTATAGACTCTCCGGTACTTATTGTTATTGCTTTGATATTCTTGCTGCTATTTGGAGGAAAAAAAATTCCTGAATTAATGAAAGGATTAGGCAAAGGTGTCAGAAGTTTTAAAGAAGGGTTGAATGAGGTTGAAACTGAAATAAAGGATGCAACCAAAGAAACGCCCAAAGAAGAGAAAAAAGAATCTGACAAAAAAGAATGAGTAAGCCCGAAAAAAGTGAAATGACTTTCTGGGATCATCTGGATGATTTAAGAAATACTTTGTTTCGGATTGCCGGGTTTGTTGGAGTTGCCTCGCTTGTGTTTTTTGCGTTTATGAAAGACATATTCAATCAGGTTGTTCTTGCTCCCGCCCGAAGCGATTTTTTTCTATATCAGTGGTTTAATCAACTTAGCAAGAAACTACCTTATTTCCCTGAATTTATAACTGGTACTTTTAATGTGAAGGTTATCAATATTAACCTTGCATCACAATTTTTGGTACATCTCACATCTTCTTTGTGGTTTGCTTTGGTGTTCAGTTTCCCTTTTGTTATTTATCAGTTTTTCCTGTTCATTAAACCGGCACTATATGCCAATGAAAGAAAAAATGCCGGTGGGGTGTTTCTCTTTGGTAATATCTTGTTTTATTTGGGCGTGTCAATTGGATATTTGTTTCTGTTTCCATTGACATTAAGGTATTTGGCCGGATATCAATTGAGTAAGTATATTGAGCAAAGTGTTTCATTAGATTCATATATGAATACTTTCTTAATGGTTTGCTTTTTTATGGGCTTGGTATTTGAATTACCCATTGTTGCCTGGTTTTTATCTCAAATAGGAATTTTGCATCGCGGATTCTTTAATAAATTCAGAAAACATGCATTTTTTACCTTATTTGTAATTGTTTCAATTTTTTCGCCTACAGGTGATCCACTTACAATAATGCTGTTCTTTATACCAATTTATGCCCTATGGGAATTGAGTGCATTAGTTGTAAAAAAGAAGCCAAAAGAAATTGAGGCTTAATTCTTCCGTTTTTCCGAAATACACATTATTTATATTGTAATTAATTCATTATGAAACGCAGAGACTTTTTTAAATCAGCAGCAGCTGTTGGTTTAGCATCCGTTTTTAGAACCAATGCACTTGGCTCTACTCTCAATTCAACCGCTTCGGGTAACAATATGGCTGTACAGTCAGCCCCCGACCTAGTTGCCGTAATGGGTGGTGAGCCTGCAGCTATGTTAACTCGTGCGCTCAAAGAACTTGGAGGAATAGGACATTTTGTGAAAAAAGGCTATAAAGTTGTGATAAAACCTAATATTGGTTGGGATAGAAAGCCTGAACTGGCTGCCAATACTAATCCCGAATTAGTTGGTACATTGGTGCGCTTATGTAAAAGTGCCGGTGCTTCTGAGGTTGTAGTATTTGATCATACTTGTCACGACTGGAAGAAAAGTTATACAAACAGTGGAATTGAAAAAGCAGTAACTGATGCGGGCGGAAAAATGGTCCCGGGCAATGATGAAACCTATTATACTGAAATAGAATTACCACGCGGCCTGAATTTAAAGAAAGCGAAAATTCATAAATCCATTGTAGAATGCGATGTTTGGTTTAATGTTCCGGTGCTTAAACACCACGGAGGAGCAAAAAACTCCATTGCAATGAAAAACCTGATGGGAATTGTATGGGAGCGTGGTTTCTTTCATGGACATGACTTGCATCAATGCATTGCTGATATAGCTACCTACCATAAAGCTCCGACATTGAATATTGTTGATGCTTACCGTATTATGAAATCTAACGGACCGCAAGGAAAGTCTGAGTCTGATGTTGCCATGCTTAAATCGTTAATTATATCCTCCGATTTTGTGGCGGCTGATACAGCCTCGATGAAATTATTCTCGCAAGTTCAACCTACAGAAATTAAAGATGTACGATACATTGCATTGGCCGAAAAACTAAAGGTTGGAACTCAAAATATTGAGAGTTTGAACGTGAAACGTATAAAAATGTAAGTCTTAAATTATCGTTTTGTGGTTTGTGTTGATGAATTATTCTTCATTTACTGCTGTTTTCAAGCTTCTTCTTTCTCCTAATTTATTGTTCAATATGAAATTTCTTAAAAAAATAAGGGTTGTTTTATCCCTATTGTTTTTTATTCCAATACTGCTGTTCTTTCTTGATTTTACTGGGAAATTGCCAACTCAAATGCACCAGTTTCTCAGTATTCAGTGGGTTCCTGCACTTTTATCATTGAATTTTGGTGTAATCGGTATTTTGTTTCTTTTGAGTTTGTTATTTGGGCGTATTTATTGCTCAAGTGTTTGTCCGCTTGGAGTTTTACAGGATATTATTGCCTGGAAAGCTTCTTTCTTTCGCAAAAAGAAGAAGAAATTTCGATTTGACTATAAGAAACCGCAAAACATTCTTCGATATTCAATTTTAGCTATAACTATTTTAGTTTTCATTGTCGGAAGTTCTGTTTTGGTATTGTTATTTGATCCATACAGTGTGTTTGGGCGTATTGCTTCTCAACTTTTAAGGCCAATTATCATTTGGGGTAATAATGGACTTGCAGCATTGCTCAATGGTTCTGGAAACTACAGTCTTTACAAAATTGAACAGCTTGCATTTGTGCCACTTGCTTTTATTCTTGCTGTAGTATTTTTTTTGATTATTGCTCAACTATCAGTTAAATATGGTCGCTTGTATTGTAATACCATTTGTCCGGTTGGTTCGTCTCTAGGACTTTTATCAAAAGTATCACTATTTCATATCTCAATAGATGAATCGACTTGTAATAGTTGTTCGGCTTGTGAGAAACAGTGTAAATCGCATTGCATCGACAGTGCTGCTAAGAAAGTTGATGATTCCCGATGTGTAACTTGTTTCAATTGTCTTTCTGCTTGCAAAAAAAATGGCGTGAAATACGGTTTCCGTTATAAAAAGCAAACTTCAGAATCATCGGAAGGTCCAACAGATAACAGCAGACGAACTTTTTTAATGGCTTCAGGAGCTGTATTGACAACAGTAGCATTTGCCAACGTAAAATCGGTAGTTGGAAAAAAAGATAGTATGCAAAGGCGGAAGCCAATTATGCCTCCGGGTGCCGGAAGTCGGAGCCATTTTAATACGCATTGTACAGGTTGTCAACTATGTGTTACCAAGTGTCCAATGCAGGTATTAAAACCGTCTGTTCTTGAATATGGGTTTTCCGGAATTACTCAACCGCATCTGGCTTTTTCGACGCATGTTTTTTGTAGCTATGATTGTAATATCTGTAGCACAGTATGTCCTACAGGAGCGTTGAAGTTGCTTCCAATAGAGGAAAAGAAACTTACTCAAATTGGAGTGGCGAAATTCAGAAAGGACATGTGTGTGGTTTATACGCGTGAAACAGACTGTGGAGCATGTTCCGAGCATTGCCCGACACAGGCTGTACACATGATTCCGTATAAAAATGGACTAACGATTCCTGAAGTTACAGAAGATTTGTGTATTGGTTGTGGGGGGTGTGAGTCTATATGCCCGGTACGTCCTTATACAGCTATATATGTGGAGGGAGTGGAAACCCAAATTAAAGCCAGAAAGCCTGAAGAAGCTAAAAAATTCAACAAAAAAATTGATGATTTTGGGTTTTAATTTCATTCTTTAGTTGTAAAAAATCCTCAATAATTAAACCTAAATTTCGGATTGAAAGCAAAAAAAGCTATCTTTGCGATGGAAACAATAAAAGTAAGGAATGTTAGAAATTATTCTTAAAGGAGTGTTAATTGGATTGTGTATTTCGGTACCGCTTGGACCAATTGGCATGCTTACCATACAGCGCACGCTTACCAGAGGGCAGCGATATGGTATTGTAACCGGACTAGGAGCAACTACTTCCGATTTAGTGTACACCATTATAACTTTATTTTTTCTTAGTTTTGTACTGGATTTTATTGAACAGCATCGATTTATAATTCAGCTAACTGGAAGCTTAGTAGTCTCCGTTTTTGGTTATTATATATATAGAAGTAATCCTTCTACTCAACCAAAACCTAATGAGCCGGTAAGACACAGCTTATTAGGGGATTTTTTTAGTTCTTTTGCCCTCACTTTTTCAAACCCATTGGTTCTTTTTGTGCTGATTGCACTTTTTGCTCGGTTCGAATTTATTGGGAATAAGACCACCTTGTGGGTTTCATTTGTAGGAATTTCGTCTATTCTTGGTGGTGCCTTGCTTTGGTGGGGGATGCTTACATTTTTAGTTAGTCGTTTTAAGAATAAATTGAATATGAGGGAGTTGAAGATTATTAATCAAATAACCGGCATTATTATTATACTTATCGGTTGTGTTGGTTTTATTCTTAGTATTATAAAATAGCGAAGCCAATTCATTTACTGATGAACTGGCTTTGTTGCTAATATCTCTAAAGATTAATCAAGAAGATAAGTTGCTGATTTTTGCCTCCTTTTCATGATTTTTCATCATCGCCTGGCTCATTTTCATCTGTGTCAGTTGAGAAACCAGATACCATTTCACCCTTTCCAAGCTTACCGCTATTCCAGATCAGGCTTATTTCAGTTTTTGTTTTAGCTACAATAAGTTGATCAGCATTATCTTTTCCCAAAGTTCTAAAGTAAATATAAGTACTCTCACTTTTATTGCGTGTTTCGAGTGTGGTTATAAATTTACCGGCTTCGATTACTGCATTTAATTCTTTTTCAAATGCTTTCATAATTTGCGAATCACTTGCTGCTTTTAGAGTGAGAATCTTTGTTGATTTCATTTTAGGGCCAGAATTGGGATTACTAGTTCTGGCAACATTACCTTTTGAAGATGCTACCATCATTCCATTTCCTCCAACCGAAACATACTCGAAATGTTCGTCCTGACTATACTTTTCGAATAAGCTTTGCAGAGTTTGCGCCTGACTTGCTACTACTATAAATAGCAATACAATTACTAAAATTATTTTCTTCATTTTTTTTAATTATTAATGATTTGAGTTTTGTCTGATTTAATTAGTTCATTCCTATTAGAGCTTCGGATATTCTCTTTAAGCATTTCCATGTCTCTTAGCGGTTTTAAACCATTCTGTACCATCTCGTGCACAGCATTTAATTTTTTTCTGGCGTATTCCTGTGCATACTGTGGATTATCTATTCTGCGTCCATTTATAATAGCATAATCGTTCTCTTGTTGTGGACGTTGAATCCATAAAGCCAAAAAGAGCGCTGCCGCTATACCCGAATAAGAGAAAGTTTTAATCCAAAAGCGCAATGGTTTATGTTGTAAGAGTAATACTCTAGATGATGGAACAGAAGCTGTTTCCTTCCTCTCTTCGTCAAAAGCAATAAATAATGCTTTGTAAACTTCGTGTTCTGCTTTTACAGTTTTTTGGGACGTGAAGTATTGTTTTAGCTCATTTTCTTGAGCAAGAGTAGTTTCGCCCCTAAAATATTCTTCTAATAATTTGTTTATCTTTTCCATGTCGTCTCCTCTACGTGCTTTTGTTCTGACAAAATTTTCTCTCTTATTTTTTGCCGTGCTCTTGATAGGTTCACGGTTACAGCATTTTCAGTAATTGAAGTGATAAATGCTATTTCTGCTATTTCCAAGCCTTCTACATCACGCATTCTGATAATTGTGCGCTGAAGTTCAGGTAAATTATCAATCAATTTTTTTACTCTACCGGCCAAATCTTTATGTTCTGTTTGTTGGTAGGGATTAAGCTCTTGAAATTCAAATTCAGCAGGCAATTCGCCTTCAACTTTTTGTTGGCGTATTGTGTCGAGACATAAATTTCGCATGGCTTTCATGGTAAATGCCTGTACATTCTCAATTTCGTTGAGATTTTTCCGCTTTTCCCATAATTTCATGTTTAACTCTTGAACTGCATCCTCAGCGGCTTCTGTATTCCGTAGCATTGACTTTGCTAATCGGAATAATTTGTCGGAAAGTGTGAGTATTTGAGTGTTAAATTGTTTTGAATCCATACACTTTCATTTGCCACAAATAATCGAATATCAATTAATTGTGAATGTCTTCTTTGTAACGAGTAATCAGATGTTATCCATTGGAGAATTCTCTATATATGGTAAGACGTGGAAAGAGAAATAATATTACATGGGAGTTGTAGAAAAAAGTGTTCTTTTTGATAGTGATAGTAGATGTTATATTGTAGTTTTACCGGTGAGGTTATAGTAACCGTTTAATAACCCGAAGCTTATGCGTGTATTCACCATTTTGAGAAGATATTATGCCTTGGTAATCAATTGTTTCTATTTTAACGTGTCCAAATGTATGAATAATTTGATGTGAGTTCAACATAATGCCAACATGAACTATTTTGCCTTCTGAATTCTCGAAAAATGCTAAGTCGCCCGCTTTTACTTCTGATAGGAAATCAATAACTTCGCCTTTTTCCACTTGTTGCGAAACCTCGCGTGGTAAAAGTATACCTCCAATGGAAAACGCAACTTGAACTAGTCCTGAACAGTCAATACCCAGGATTGTTTTTCCGCCATTCAGCTGAGGAGCATTCAGATATTTTTTTGCAAGCTCACACAATTTATCACCATCAATAGGTTCTGAAAAGTATTCCGGTTCCGATTCTGTTGAAAAAACTTCTTTCCCAATTGACCAGTGAGGTATAAGGCTTCCACCGGGTATATAAAAGGTTTCATTTGCACTGTTTTTACAGATAAATAAAGGAACTGAAACCCGCTGAGGTGTTATATTCTTTACTGTTTCATGTTCAGTTAATGGGGTAATCATTTTTCGATCAACCCAGCCGGTAAAACTATCGTTCAAATTGCGAACCAACAACCAACGTTCCCGTGTATCAATAATTTCTACTTGCTCACCGAATAATAGTTGTGAAGTCATTTCACTTTGTTCGCTGTCATTATTTCTAAGCGGTACCAGTGGTAAGGTTACAATTCCTGTCATGAAAATTCGGTATTTAGTAGTAAGTCCTTGCAAATAAAACTATTGAATTTTGTTTCTGCAGCCTGGATAGTTACTGTGGTTTTCTTTAATCATAGCATGTTGATTTACAAAAATACTGAAAGTTTGCTGATAATGCTTCAGTTAGGTATTTTTTTCGTAATTTTCGGCTCTTTTAGCAACAATCAATCACTTTTAATATAGCTATTCCGCTTATGAAAATAAAATTTACTCCTGTACAACTACATCATATTTATAGAATTGGTCTGTTTTTGTGTGTTGTAGCCATAATAGTTGAACTTTTTCCTAAGGAAAATAAATTCAAATATCAGTTTGAAGTAGGCAAACCATGGAGCTATGAGTTAATGACAGCTTCGTTTGATTTTCCAATTTATAAAAGTGAACAACAGGTAACGAAAGAGCGTGATCAGATTTTAAAAGACTTCAGCCCTTTTTATAAGCTTGATACGGTTTTTTTTGATATTCAGGCTAAGAAAATGATTGTAGATTTGCAAAAGGAGAATGGAAACAATTTAAAACTCCAGAATTTCATCAAAGCGAGATTTAAAGAAATCTATTCAAAAGGTATTATCTCCATCGAAGAATATAATAAGTTGTTGAAAGATAGCAGAACTTCTATTTCCTGTGTTTATCCTAACCATGTAACGCACACTGTTCAGATTGAGAATTTATATACTCCACGTACAGCTTACGAAGAAATAATCCGAAACGCTCCAGATGTATTGAAATCAAGTAATTTGAATGTTTATCTGGTTGAAAACCTTAAGTTTGATAGCTCAATGACAGCGCTTTCAAAGGCTGATATGCTTAAGGGCTTGTCTCTCACATCGGGTATGGTACAAGTTGGTGAACGTATTATCGATAGGGGCGAAATTGTCAATCATGCGAATTATCAGGTATTAAACTCGCTTAAAATTGAATCTGAAAAACGTAATGCATCTATTCAAAAATCATCAATAGTGGTTGTAGGTGAGGTTATTATGATTCTCGGACTTATGACTTTGCTTTTCTTGTATATTTATCTTTTCCGTCCGCGTATTTACGACAGCATGAGTAACCTGATGCTTATTTTGTTGCTCGTACTAATGTTGGTAAGCGTAACTGCAATTGCCATTAGATTAAATGCTTTTAGCTATTATATGTTGCCATTTGCACTGTTGCCAATTATTATTCGCGTATTCTTCGATTCGCGTACAGCATTATTTGCACACATCATTACCATGTTGATGATTTCATTCATGGTTGATAATTCATTTTTGTTTGTTCTTTTGCAAATAACAATAGGAATGGCGGCTGTTTCAAGCTTAAAGGATATGTCGCAGCGATCTCAATTGGCTCAAACGGCTTTGTATATCTTTCTGAGTTATTCGATAGTATTTGTTGCATTTCAATGTATCTCGGAAGGTGATGTGTTCCGTATAAATTGGGGATTCATAGTCTACTTTGCCGTAAGTAGTGTGTTCTTATTGTTGGCTTATATTTTAATTTACCTGTTCGAAAAAATATTCAATCTGGTCTCCAGTGTTACCTTAGTTGAGCTTACTAATATCAACAGTGACTTAATGATGGAGTTCTCCGAACGTGCTCCGGGAACATTCCAACACTCACTGCAGGTATCTAACTTAGCAACAGAAGCAGCAAAAAAAATTAATGCCAATAGCCTTCTTGTGCGTACTGGTGCCTTATATCATGATATTGGAAAGATGAAACATCCGGAGTTCTTTATCGAAAATCAGATAGGAGGGAAGAATCCATTAACTCAAATTGACTTTGAAGATGCTTCCAGAATTGTAATAAACCATGTGCTTGACGGTGTGGAGATTGCCAAGAAAAACCATCTGCCGGAACAGATAATTAACTTTATTGGTACTCACCACGGTTTTTGCAAGACAAAGTATTTTTATAATTCATATATCAATGCAAATCCGGATAAAAAACCAGATGAGGCTATTTTTACTTATCCCGGTCCGCTGCCTAATAACAAGGAAACTGCTATTTTGATGATGGCTGATGCTGTGGAAGCTCGTTCAAGAACTTTAGAGGTTTACTCCGAAGCTAGCATTCGCGAAATGGTTGAAACTATGATTGATGGACAAATAGCTGATGGACAATTTAAAGATGCGCCGATTACTTTTCAGGATGTGGAAACGGTAAAAACAGTTTTTGTGGAAAAGATAAAGAGTTTTTATCATACAAGGATTGTATATCCCGAACTAAAAAGATAATTCATTTTTAAAAACAAAGCGCCGGGAGTTTATTTCCGGCGCTTTGTTTTAAAGGAAAAATATCGCGATTGATTCCCTGTTTTGAATTCATTAGCCGAACTCTATATTTTGATTATTAGCCCAATAGTTGGAAGTATCATTCCATTCGAGTTTTCAATGGTTCGCAGAATGTATTTTGATGCATCGGCAGGAACAGTATTCGTGTCGTTTGAATCTACAGGCGGATTTTTTAAATTAGTGTAAATAGGTTCACCTTTCGTTTTGAAGTTGTAAACATTTTGCACGTCGGCATATAAGTTTAGCACCCATTTTTTGAAATAAAACTCTTTATCAATACGCATGTCGAGTTGGTGTGAATTAGGTAAGCGTTCGGAGTTGAATTTAGAATAATCCAATACTGCCTGATTTGAAACATCCCAAACTGCTTTCTGAACGGAAGCTGCTAAATCAACCGGTGTGTAAGGCGCACCACCAACAAAGCGCCAACGAATAGCCACATTCCAGTTTCTAGGCAATTTATAACTGGCTATAAGGTTTAGTAAGTGCTTGGTATCCCACGATGATGGCACATAGTTTCCAGCTGCATCGGTAAACTCACTTCTAAAATAAGTGTAAGTGAGTGTCATGTTCAGCTTTTTCATTTCCATAATTTTGGCTAGTAGCTCAACACCATACGCATGCCCTTTACCTGTTGAAACAATTTCTTCATCCCCAACCTGTCCATAATTTGTTCCTTTGCTGGCAGTACTTAAACCATCAGCTACCGAAAACGGGTATTTTTCATAACCTTTATAAAAGCCTTCTATGCTCATTCTTACTTTCTCCATCGGTCTATATTCAAATCCGGCTATGGCCTGGTTCGAGATTGTATAAGTCAGGTTTTCGTTTTTATTTACAAAAACTCCGGCAGCATCTTTATATCCCAATGTAGTGTAGGCTGGTTGTAATGCATAACGACCTACATTTGCATTTAAATCGAGTTTGTTGGTTATACCGTATGAAGCAGATAATCGTGGCGAGAACTGATTGAATGGGTTACGCATATTATTGTTATAATCCAGTCCGACAAGATTTATTCCCAACGAAAGTTTCAATTTCTCGTTCATGATTTTTTTTGAGGCCTGAATAAATGCCTGATATCCAAAAAGATTTATTGCAGTGTTGTAGTTAAGCTGGCTGGTAATACCATTAACATAAATGCTCCGCTCTGTCTGGTTTGTATAATGCGAGTATTTTAAACCACCACCAAACGATAATTTTATTGGTAAATCAGGATAATTTCGTTCAAAGCGAAGTTTATTCTCGGCTTCGTCCGACTTGTAATCGGATGTCTTACCCTGCGTTTCATCATTGTTCAGGTATTTAAAATTGGTATTCCGAAGCATATTCCGGCTCAATACCCAGGTGTCGAAATGAGTATCGGCATAGTGTTTATATACTGTTCCAACTGTGTAGTTCCATTGCTTATAAGTGGGAAGATACGACAATTGGTAGCTTTGACTTTCGGTAGGGTTTTTTATGCCTGTGTTAAGTACCATATCATCTATTGCGCCTATACCAATGAAATAGATTTCATTTTTTTTGTCAATCTGATATTTGTATTTCAATTGGAAATCGTTGTAAGTTGGCAGAAATGGCAGACCTATTGCTGCAAATAGAAACTGCAAATACGATTGGCGGGCTGAGACAATAAAGGTCGATTTTTTACCTATCGGGCCATCGAGTGTTAACGCTGCATCTGTTGCACCGACAGATATCTTGGTGTGAATACGGTCCTGACTTCCATCTTTTTGTCTGATTTCCATAACTGAACTAAGCGCATTGGCTCTGTTGGCTGGAAATGCACCGGTGTAGAAATTTATTTCGCGTACAAAATCGGGATTGATAACGCCTACCGTTCCTCCCGACGAACCTTGTGTGGCAAAGTGGTTAATTACGGGTATTTCTACGCCATCGAGGTAGAACACGTTTTCCGAAGGACCTCCTCCCCGTACAATCAGGTCATTTCTGTTGGGATCTGTTGCACCAACTCCCGGCAAGGCCTGTATTACTTTAGATACATCGCGGTTAGCGCCGGCACTTTTCTCAATTTCCTGAACTCCAACTGATAGCACGGAAATTGGACTCTCAATACGTTTTATATTTAAGTTCTGACGAACTGTAACTTCTTGTAGACGAATAGAACTTTCATTCACGGGTATATCTACAAATACAGTTTGATTTCCCTGCACCTGAATTTCAGGGGATATTGTTTTCTCAAAACCAATAGATTGTACCAATAGTTTTTTAAATCCGGGTTCTACAGCGGTAAAAATGAAATTTCCGTCAACATCCGAAGTTGCCCCATTAACTGTTCCTTCAATCTGTATGGTTGCAAATTCCAGTGGAGCATTCGTTTTGGCATTAAATACACGCCCTTTAATTATTCCTTTTTGCGAAAATGCTGAAATTGAGATGGATATGGTGATAAATAGCAGTATACTTTTATTTTTCATATTACATTGTTGTTTTGTTCGTTTTCATACAAAATACAACATATGTAATACAAATAAGTTCTAAACAAATATTCTTTTTGTTGTATTATTTGCTGATAATTTATACGGATAAACTAAAGTGTTGTTTTTGACTCAATTTTATTTATGGCATCGAACAAGGGTACTAAATAACCATTTTCGAAACGACAAAGTAAACAAATGTTTCCAACAGGTTTTCCACTAACCCATTCTATGTTATGCTCTTCTCCGTCATAAATAATTTTAGAAAGGAATGATTTCCCAACTTTGAAAAGTAAATCGTAGTCCTGGGTTTCAAAGAAAAGTTTGTTCCTGTCAAAGTTTTCCGTCTCAAAACTACATTCGTAAACAGCTTGTTCAGCACACTCTGTACGAAGATATAATGCACGCTGTACGAAAATTGGTGAAACACTTTTTTGAGCATTTATATGATTTGAAGGAATTAAACCGGTGAAAATTACCTTGTCATCCTGTTTTATTTGAATTTCAGAGATGTGTTCGGTTATTAATTGGGACACATGAATCAGATCATTATAATGATAAAAATCTTCCCAATTATTCATGATGGTTGGGTCAGTTGGCATATAATTGCCAAGCGTAAGTTCGGCAGCAACTCCTGTAAGTTGGATGTTAATCTGAGGCATAAAAATTAAATTAGAGCACAAAATTACAAAAAATAAATCCAACCCTTGTAATCAAAGATTAGGATGCGATATTATTCGCTGATATACAGGTGACTCTGGCCTATGGTTTGATGACAATCTCTTTGAATCCTAAATGATGCATCACTTCACGTAGAATCAATAAGTAGCGGCAAATGAATTGTCGGTTGGCAACGTATCTGTGCTGGCAGGACGTCCTGAAATAATTGCTGCTAATCGGTTAAAAATGTTCTCCATATCGCTACGGGAAAGTATAACTCTGTTTTTTTGCTCCGAAGAAATAGTTTGCGTGGCAATTTGGTGAATGCGTTTGTCAGAGCTATATAAAATCGATGTTGGATCAAGTAATTTGTGCAGTGGCATTACCTCATCTTCAACAATTGCGATAGCATTCTCTACCTCTCCGGGAGTTGGTGGATTGTGTTTAAAGAATTTATGTGCGGATTTTTCCGTTCCAATGTCTAATAACCAGAGTTTTTCGGGCTTCAGATTATCTGTGCCCTGTGCTATAAGCGTGTAATTGTCAGCTATATGAAGCGTTGTTATAGAGTCGGCTGCAGGATTTTCTTGTCGGATCGTTCTATAAATAAAGTTGGCAATTTCTTGAATTTCTGTCGGAATGTTGGTGCTCATAATTAATCAATGAAACTTGCTTGTAAGTCTTCAATTATAACTGAAATGCCTTCGCTTTGCAATAACGCTTTGGATTTAGAGCAGATATTTGAGGTGCAAATTAATGAAACATTCATGGTTGGCTCAATACTTTTTATTTGCCGGGACATTTCCACAATTATAGCAGCATCTTTCCTGATAATGCGGCTTTTGATTAACTTCACAATTCCAATTTGGTTTTCGCCAATGTAATGCAGTTTTGTTTTACCGGGTAGATTATAGCTTTGAGGATCGAATTTCATGTTTAATTTTTAGGAGTGAATTTTGCTAAATGCCTCCAACCGTTCTTCCAGAACAGCCATTTGATTCAGGCGAACAAACGACACACAGGCACGGAGTCCGTTTGGGTTGTCGCTGCCGGTGATAGAGAGCGATATGGCACTTATGCCAAAGTATAGGAATTCTTTCATTAATTCGCCACTGGTAAGGCCGGGGTAGGCGATGGTGAAATAGAATCCGTCAGCTAGTTCGCGGTCTTCGTCGTTGTACACAATGTAGAAGCCATATTTCAGGAACAGAGCTTTCATTGTTTTAGCTTTTTCGCCATAAGGATGCAATCCGGCCACAAAATCTATCTCGCCATCATTTACCGCTTTAAGTGTTGCGGCCAGCGCATATTGTGCGGTGTGCGAAGTGCCTGCGGTAGTGGCATACAGTACGCCGTAAGGAATAAAATGCCCCAGCACATCGCTGGTGAAATAGTTTTTTAGGTTCGGGTAGCGACGGGTGCGTAGTTTCTTCGAAGTTATCATCATGCCAATGCGCTGTCCGGCATAGCTAAAAATTTTTGACGCCGAAAGCAATAATATGTAGTTGTCGGTGTAATTTGCCACTGTTGGTTGAAATGGCTCAATACCTGCCTGTCCGTAGTGTTGGCGGAAATCCATGCCAAAGTAGGCGAGGTCTTCCACCACTATCACATCGTATTGGGTGGCCAGTTCGCCTATTATTTGCAGTTCACGTTCATTGAGGCTAATCCAAGACGGATTATTAGGTGACGAATAACAAATGGAGCAAATGTTGTTTTCAACGAGGTATGATTCCAGTTTGTCCTTCAGTTTTTCGCCCCTGAAGTTCAGGATGTCGAACGACTTGAACGGAACACCCATAAGTTGCAGTTGCGACTTGTTCACCGGAAATCCCGGATCGATAAACAGCGTGTAAGGCTTATTGGGATTGGTGCGCGCAGCCGCCAAAAGTGCTGCAAAGCTGCCTTGCATGCCGCCTACTGTTGGAATACAGTTTACAGGCGCAACATCCAGATTGATAAATAATTTAGCAAAGCGGGCTATTTCATTTTTGGCAAATGGAATGCCTTCGATATGTGGATATTGCGAAGCAAGCCCATTATCCAGCGCTTCTTTTTCTGCAGCAATGGCAATAGCCGATGCCGGTAGTCCGGGAACGCCCATTTCCATGTGTATAAATTCCTGTCCGCTTTCCAGCTCAATCTGAGCTACCAGTTTACCAACTTCGCGAATGGATAAGCGGGTTATGTCGGCCTGCCCAAATTGACTGAAAAGTGAATCGACTAATTCGGTTGAGATGACAGAAGTCCCCTTGCCCTCCATAGGTTTTTTTGAGGTTGTATGATCTGGTTTGTTCATTTTTACTTTTTTCTTTAAGTCCCCCCGAGAGGGGATTTAGGGGGCTTTACTTTTTTCTGTTATCTACCACTCTCACAGCTTTTCCTTCGCTGCGGGCAATGGTTTTAGGCTCTACCAGAGTTACTTTTACACTCAGGCCAATGGCGCTGTTGAGTGCGTGTTGAATTTTGCGCGATAGTACTTGCAGATCGCGGATGGTTTCCACCATGCGGGTTTCGTCCAGTTCCACTTTCAGTTCCAGCGTGTCGAGGTTGTTTTCACGATCTACATACAGCATGTAGTGTACGCTGGTTTCGCCCATTTCGAGCAGGACGTGTTCAATTTGTGATGGGAACAGGTTTACGCCGCGAATAATAAGCATGTCGTCGCTTCGTCCGGTGATTTTTTTCATGCGTACTGTCGTTCTTCCGCATTCGCATTTCTCACAGTTCAGTGTCGACAGGTCGCGGGTGTTGTAACGCAACAACGGAATACCTTCTTTGGTAAGTGTGGTGAACACCAGTTCGCCTTCTTGTCCGTCGGTCACGGGTAGTTTTGTATGTGGGTCAACTATTTCAGGAAAAAAATGATCTTCGTGAACATGTAGTCCGGCATGTGCCTCGCAGTCGTTGGCCACACCGGGTCCCATAATCTCGCTCAGGCCATAAATATCGTAAGCTTTTATTCTCCATTTCTTTTCCAGTTCCAGTCGCATGTTTTCCGTCCATGGCTCAGCACCAAAAACGCCGATTTTTAATTTCATGTCGCCCAGCGAATAGCCGTTTTCAGCAAGCGCATCAGCCAGGTGAAGCGCATACGATGGTGTACAAGCCAAAACTGTAGAGCCAAAATCGGACATTAACTGTAACTGCCGACGCGTATTACCACCCGAAATAGGAATCACGGCGCAACCAACCGTTTCAGCGCCATAATGAACGCCTAATCCGCCTGTGAATAGTCCATAACCGTATGAAACCTGCATTACGTCTTCGTCGGAGATTCCGGCCATGGTAAGACAGCGGGCCAGCACTTCGCGCCAGTTTTCTATGTCGTTTTTAGTGTAGCCGACGGTAGTTGGTTTTCCTGTTGTTCCGCTCGAAGCATGCACGCGTACA
>Ga0302215_10000742_pt1 | contig 23918 bp, 21 predicted proteins | sample II_Fen_N3_1_FD_194580 | JGI IMG/M metagenome (GOLD analysis project Ga0302215, IMG submission 194580) | Peat permafrost microbial communities from Stordalen Mire near Abisko, Sweden - II_Fen_N3_1 | ecosystem: Environmental > Terrestrial > Soil > Wetlands > Permafrost | place: Sweden: Abisko... | reverse complement strand
TTATTTGAAAAAATCAAACTTACACGTGTCGGAATTTATCCACAGGATAATGAGCGATATGCCATTTTTGATTACACAATCGGAGAAAAATATACACAGTACTTGATCGTCATCACAACAGATAAAAATGGAAAAATAATTGATGTAACAACTGAAAGTTAGTTATAATACAAAAGTCTTCAAAACTCATTAAATGTAAAAATCCTCTCTCAGAAACTGAAAGAGGATGATATTTTATATCCGAAAAAGATTATTTCTTTACTCCGATTTTACTCCACGTATTCATGATGAATAGTACAAACAATCCTACAACGCCACAGATAATTGAAATTACATACTTCATATTGTCTTCTGACGAAATCTCTGAATGCCAATCTATTGCATAAATATTAATTGCAATAACTACAATGAAAATGATTAAAAATACTTTATAAAACTTCTGCATGACTTAAAAATTAATATAATTCTGCACCAATTGTGCAAAGTTTGCTGTAAATAATTTAATTGAAATTGCTAACAGGATAATTCCGAAAACTTTCTGTAGAATCGACAATGTAGCCTCTCCCATTTTCTTCTCTAACCACGGAGCTGATTTCAGCACCAAATATACGAAAATTGTATTGAGAATGATCCCAAGAATGATATTGATATCATGAAATTCTGCACGTAATGATAAAGTGGTTGTCAAAGTTCCTGCTCCCGCTACCAACGGAAACGCAATCGGAACAATTGACGCAGCTTTTGCCTCGGTCGTTTTGTTGATTTCAATCCCCAAAATCATTTCTAAAGCGATAATGAAGATAACAACCGCACCAGCAATCGCAAAAGAATTGACATCAACACCAATGAATTTCAGGATCTTATTTCCCACAAAAAGAAAAACGATCATGATCAGTCCTGCCGTAACCGATGCTCTTTTGGCCTCAATCTGCCCAAATTTCTGCTTCAAACTTACAATAATAGGAATAGATCCGATGATGTCGATCACCGCAAAAAGCACCATAAAACAAGTCATTGTTTCCTTTAAAGAAAAATCCTGAAGAACCTCCATTATTCAATAATTATTAATTTCGCAAAATTATGAATAAAAAATGATTATTTGCTAATCTGAGAATACAAATTGATAATATCTTTCAGAAGTTCACCAATTCCTTCCTCAGATTTTACCGGTGTATATTTTTCCATCTGAATTCTTTGGGAAAGATTTCTGTATTCTTCAGCTAAAGAACTTCCTTTATAGCTTTCCAAAAATTGTCTGAAATTGTCTTTTGAACTTTGAAAATACTGATTTCTAACTTCAGAATCCAATTCATCAACAGTTTTGAAAAACTGATCGAAGCTTTGACTGTCTTTTAGATTTTCCAGATAGGTAAAGTAATCTCCAACATCTGTTTTTAGACTTTCTCTTATTTGTCTTTCAGTTTCAGCAACTGATCCTAGATCTTTTGGAGCTGATTTTTCTTTAACTATAATGCGTTTCTTTTGCCAATTTTTAAACAACAGATAAGCAACCACTAATCCTAATAGAATTCCAAAATTGATGAAGAGAACGCGCCAGTTGAATCTGCTTTTTTCTTTTACTTTAAAAGTGGTAGTCTTCAAAACAGGACTGTTGACTGTTTCCAAAAGGGTGTTGGTATACTCATTTACTTTCTCTACCGTTGAGCGTGCTTCTAAAACCTGATCGTGAGAAAAGGCTGTAAGACTCAATGTTTCCTGACCTAAATTGACATATTCTTTCTCTGCAGGATTAAAAAAAGCAAATTCTTCAGTTTTGATATTAAGAATTCCTGTTTTATTGGGAATTAAAACATAATTAGCCAAAATATAACCTTTCATCCCTTCTACACCTGCCTTTACTCTTGATGTGATTTTCGGGGCAAAGACTTCATAATCTGCTGAATTTTCAATCTTCGGCAATTCCATATCAGATAAATTACCTTCACCAGAAACTCTTAAAACAACATTTAAAGGTTTTTTAGCTTCAATTTTTTCTTTCGATTCGTGATAAACGTCTACTTTAAAATTCCCGACAGCATTTTTAAAAGATTCCGGTGAACCTTCAGGAAGCTTTTTGACATTTAATTTTACTTTGTTGGAAACAATTTTATTTTTGTTCGAAAAACTATTGACAGAAGCTGAAACAGACGGAATTTCTACAGATCCCGATTCATTTGGAAACACAATAAACATCGCAAGAATCTGCGAGGGCATATTTCCGTAACCTGAAGGATCAATTTCAGATTTATGAAAATTAATAGGATGTACGTTTAGATTCTCCTGCGCTGGAAGATGTATGTTTTTTACCTTTCTTAGGTTATCAATACTCTTAGAATAAACTCTTAAAACAGCGACCGTCGGTTGATCCTGATAAACTTCTCTGTCCTCAATCTCCATATTAAGGTACACATCATTATCAGTATTTTTTGCGACAGGTTTTTTCTCAACGTCACGGATGAAGATATCGAAAGGTTCTGTTTTATAAATTTTGTTGTTGATTGTAACCAGTACAGAGCCGATTCTTATTTTCCCTTTCTGCTTTGGTTCCAGAGCGATTCTGGTGATATATTGTTCTACAGCAACGTTGGATTCGGGATCTCTTACCCCTTGATTGAAAGATCCGTTACCAATCATGTTGAATTTTGAAAGATCCGGAAGCTGTATTTTACTCTGTTGTACAAGATTATCACCATTCAGTTCCAGAATGATGGTAAGATTGACGATCTCTTTACCGTTGTAGTCACTTTTATCAGGCTTCATGGTGAGTTCTACCTGTCCGTAAGTAATTACGGATGCAAAAGTTAACAGTATGTAAAATAATTTTTGTTTCATCACCAATCTTTCTCGTTGCTTTGAGGCATCGAATAAGAATTTTTGTTTAAAATTCTTCTGGCGGTTTCTTTTTCTTTTTCGCTTACTTTATTCAATATAGCGTTCTCAATATCTTTAGGCATCTTGCCCTGATTATTTTTATTCGGATCCGGATTATCTCCTTCCGGACTATTTCCATCATTTTCCTGCCCTTTTCCCTGATCCTTTTTGGGATCGCCATTTTTGTCTTTATTCTTCTGCTGATCGTCTCCTCCGCCGCCTTTACCGGATTTGCTTTCCTGATCTTTCTGCTGCTTTTCTTTTTCCTTCAATTTGGCAATCTCAAAATTCTTTCTTGTTGCTTCGTTGTAAGGATCCTGTTTCAGGGATTGTTTATAAAAATCAGCTGCCTTTTCTGGCTGATTCATCTGCATGTAAGTATTTCCCAAGTTATGCAAAGCCGCCGCTTTGTCTGGAATCGTTAGTGAGAGACTTTTTGCTTTTTCAAATTCAGCTTTTGCCTCTTCGTATTTTTTGCTCTTGTACAAAGCATTTCCTAAATTATAATGTGCCGTAAATTCTTTTTCATTAGATTTTACAGCCTCCATATACCGTGATGATGCACCATCATAATCTTTACCATTGAATTTCTGATTGCCTTCGTACACCAAAGTTTTATAGTTTTTCTGCCCAAACAATGTGCTTGAGAACGAGAAAACAATCATCAACGATAAAAATAAAATTTTAGTATTCATCACTTGCAAAATTATTCCTTTATATGTTAAGAAACAGTCTCTTAATTGTTAAAATTGGGTTAAAGTATTCACTGTAGTAAGATTTTCATAAATGTAACTAAACATTAAAATCTCTTTTAAGATTAAAAAGAAAAATAATCAGAAAAAAGAAGATAGAAACCGCTAAAAAATACTGATAATAATGGTTCGCATTTTGAGATTTCACAATACTTTCAGTGGAAGACGCTTTTTTATTTAAAGCTTCTATAATTCTGTCGGGTGCTTCGTTAATGTTGTTTCCATCAATGTAGCTTCCTCCCGTAGATTCTGCAATTTTATGTAAAGCTTCAGTCTGTCTTTTTGAAATCACGGTTTGTCCGTTCATATCACTTTTATATCCCATTAATTGTCCGAATTCGTACTCCGGAACAGGTGCCCCTTCATCAGAACCAATTCCGACAGACGTTACGATAATGCCTTCACTGTTTGCTAATTTAATAGCTGCATTGTCATTTCCTTCATTGTCTTCACCGTCACTCAATAAAATAACTTTTCTTGAACCCTTATTAATATTTTTAAATTTATCAACAGCAGTTTCCATTGCCTTTAAAAAGTCTGTACCCTGAATTTTTATTGATCCGGTTTCTACGCCATTAATGTAAGTTTCTGCCGAATTATAATCAGTTGTCAAAGGCATAATTGAAGTTGCCTGACCCGCAAAAATAATCATCCCTACTTTATCATTTCTCAATTTTTGCATGGTTTGAATCACGAGATTCTTTGCTTCAACCAGCCTATTTGGTTCTATATCTTCCGCATTCATTGAATTTGAAACATCAACCATAAAAATCACATTATTGAACTTCTGATTGGTCGTCACTTCTTCAGAACCACTTAATAAGTCAATAATCGAAAAAATTAAAAACAATGTCGCTACAAAATACAATACAGGAAAAACTTTAATAAAACCAGATTTTTTCTCAAATAATGCCTCCTGAAAACGATTTTCAGCAAACACATCTCTGCTTTTCTTCTTCCACCTCAAATATCGGATGAAAAAAAAAGATAAAACCGGTAAAAGCAGTAAAAGTAGTAAGTACCAATAATTTCCTAAATACAGATCCATCAGCTTAAAAATTTATATAATACCCATCTTAATAATGCATCAAAAAACAGCATTCCCAAAGCTATCCAAAGGAAAATTTTAAAATATTCCTGATAATTGTAAAGTTTAGCCACTTTCACATCAGATTTTTCAAGCTGATTAATCTCGCTATACACTTCTTCCAAACTGCTGTTTGATGTAGCACGGAAATATTTACCTCCGGTTTCCTGAGCAATTTCTCTCAAAACAGGTTCATCAATCTGTACCTGCGTTTCAGTAAAAACCAAATCTCCAAACACATCAACCTGAGTCGGCATCAGTGCAATTCCGTTTGTTCCCACACCAATAGAATATACTTTAATACTGTTATTTTTTGCCAATTCTGCTGCGACTTGCGGTGGAATTGCATTTTCAACATTATTCACACCATCAGTCATCAAGATAATAATCTTACTCTTCGCTTTGCTTGTGCGAAGGTGATTCACCGCAACAGAAAGTCCTTCTCCTATTGCAGTTCCGGGATATAGTTCGGCTGTATTCAGATTTTTAAATTCATCGATAACGACTTGATGATCTGAAGTGACAGGAACTTTGGTAAATGCTTCAGAAGCGTACGTCACCACACCAATTCTATCATTAGGTCGTTTTTCTATAAATTGAATTGCGAGTTCCTTCAACGCAGTCAATCTATCCGGTGAAAGATCTTTTGACAACATACTGAGCGAAACGTCAACTGCAAACATAATATCTACCCCTTTTGTATCATCTCTATCCTGAGAAATCGTAAACTTCCTCGGTCTCGCCATCGCAATAAAAAGACAAGAAAGAATAATGTATTTTGAAATTTTAAGCAAAAACAATACAGGTAAAATTCCGCTGCTGCTGTCCATATTCTGGACGGTAGGAACTTTAATTCCTTTCAGTTTCTTTCTGCTAAAATCTCTGATTAATAACGGAATAAACAAAAGAAACAAAAATAAAAACCACGGACTGTAAAATTCGAAATCAAACATCTTTTCTCAGGTTTTCAAATTCTATATCCTTTGATGATCTTTTCACAAAGTCAGTGATTTCGTTAAAATCCTTTTCCATTGTCTGCTGATCAGGGAAAGTTTTGGCAAATTTCACCAGATCACCTCTGAAAAAGACATCTTCAATGATTTTCTCATTATCCTGAGAAATCGTATTGTTTTCTTTCATTAAATGAACCAAATCATCCGTCAGCAAAACATCAGCAGGAATTCTATATTGTTTCGCAATAAATTTTCTTGAAATATCGATCAGCTCCACATAAAATGAACGGTAATTTCCCTCTTCGATATATTTTTTCTTTTTTAAAGAATCCAACTCTTTTAAAGTCTGATTGGTTGCAACTACCGGAGAATCTTTTGATTTTCTGCCGTATTTCACCAACATAATAATGGCGATAATTAAAGCAATTAAAGCCAATGCAGCCAAAACATACCACTTATAAAGCTGCCAATAATCTGTAACATCCAATTCGACATCTTTGTTATTCATAATATCATTGATCTCATCACCTTTTTGGGCAGTGTTTACCACTTCAACTTCGTAAGGAATAGTTTTTAAGATTTTGTCTCCAACTTTAAACTCTAATTCCGGAATGGTATACGTTCCTTCCTCAAAAACTGAAAAATCAATTTTTCTTTGATAAGAATTGGGCTGAGTTCCAATGCTGTCGTTAATCTCTTCAAAATGAAAAGGCAGCAACTGATCTTTTGCAGCAGCTTTTACTTCCTGATTGTTGAGATTATCAATCTTTACGGTAAAGCGATTGACCTCGCCAAGAGCTAAAGTTTTCTTTTCAAGATTCGAGGAAAGTATCTGTGAAAAAGCATTTGCACAGATGAAAATTGATAAGAGTAATACTAATTTTTTCAATTCTTAATAGTAAGTTTTGGCTAAAGCCTATTTTTAATTCTTCATGTGAAGCGGACTAAAGTCCGCTCCTATTGAATATTTATTTTTTCTGAAAATATTGATACAACAACTTTGAATAATCATCGCTGGTATTGATATTCATAAAGCTTGCCGAACTGTTGGCAAAATCTTCTTCCAAAACTCGAAGTTTCTGTTTCTGAGCTTCTGCAAATGTATATCTCCATCTCGCATTGGATGTATTGACCCAAATTTCCTTTCCAGTTTCGGCATCATGAAAAAGCGTATAACCCACGTCAGGAATCTCATTATCTTTTTCATCGAAAATCCTCATCCCCAAAAGTTGATGTTTTTTTGAAGCGACACGAAGCATTTTAGAATCGTAATCATCTCCAAAATCTGAAAGCAAAAACACCAATGATTTTCTTTTGAAAATTCCCATCATGTATTCTAAAGCCTTATCAATTTTAGAAACTGCAGGAATGTAATCAGCTGTTAAAATATTACTAATAATCGACAAAATATGCTTTCTTCCTTTTTGCGGTGGAATCACTTTATACACTTTATCTGCAAATAAAATCAATCCCACTTTATCATTATTTCCGGCTGCCGAAAATCCTAAACTTGCGGCAATTTCTGCAACATATTCTCTTTTTAGTTGGGTTTTCGTTCCGTAATCCATCGAAGCGGAAATATCAACCAAGATCATCATCGTCAGTTCACGCTCCTCCTCCATCACTTTCACAAAAGGTTCACGGAAACGAGCAGTTTTATTCCAGTCTATTCTACGGATTTCATCACCAAACTGGTAAGGACGAACTTCAGAAAACGTCATTCCCTGCCCCTTAAAAGCACTGTGATATTGCCCCATCAAAGAAGCTTCCGTCTTCTTGCGAGTACGAATTTCTATCTGCTTTACTTTTTTTATGATGTCTTTTATCTGCATAACTTCAATATAAATGATGATTGATAATTGATGATTGATAACAATTTAATATCAATTAAAATAATCATTTATCAATCATATTTTACGGTGCCTGTATTTTAGCTAAAATTCTATTCACAATTTCCTCAGAAGTAATTTCTTCGGCTTCTGCTTCAAAAGTCAATCCGATTCTGTGTCTTAAAACATCTTTTGCCAATTCTTTTACATCTTCTGGAATTACAAATGCTCTTCCTCTCAAAAATGCATAAGCGCGCGACGCAATCGCTAAATTGATTGACGCTCTTGGTGAAGCTCCGAAACTGATATAATTTTTCAATTCAGAAAGTCCGTATCTTTCCGGAAAACGGGTTGCAAAAACCATATCGAGAATATATTTTTCAATTTTTTCGTCCAGATAAATCTGGTTGACAATTGATTTTGCTTCCATAATATTCTGTAAAGAAATCACAGGCTTTACGTCATACTGATGGGAAGTTGAAACCATTCTCATAACCTTTCTTTCATCCTCAAATTCAGGATAATCGATCGTACATTTCAGCATAAAACGGTCACTTTGCGCTTCCGGTAAAAGATAAGTTCCTTCCTGATCAATAGGGTTTTGCGTTGCCAAAACTAAAAATGGTTTTGGAAGAAGCATCGTTTCATCACCAATGGTGACCTGCTTTTCCTGCATCACCTCCAAAAGTGCCGATTGAACTTTCGCCGGAGCTCTATTGATCTCATCTGCAAGAACAAAATTTGCAAAAACAGGACCTCTTTTTATGGAAAAATCATTTTCTTTAATATTATAAATCATCGTTCCCACAACATCTGCAGGAAGTAGATCCGGAGTAAACTGAATTCTGGAGAAATCACCATGTACAGCTTCTGCCAAGGTTTTTATCGCCAATGTTTTTGCCAACCCGGGAACACCTTCAAGCAAAACGTGACCATTACCCAAAAGCCCAACCAAAAGTCGGTCTATCATGTATTCTTGTCCTATAATTACTTTATTGATTTCCTGCCTCAAAAGTGAAAAGAAATAATTCTGTTCTCTTACTTTTTCTGTGAGCTGACGAATGTCTTCTGCTTGATATGAATCTGACATAGTTTAAATTAAAATAATTGGTAAATTTCTAATAAATACTTGCATTAATCAACACAATGAATGCCATTTTTGAGTTAAAATTTGTTAAATATTCCGGTGGCTCTGACAGATTCGGAATCGCAAATAACATCATTTGGATTTCTTTTAATTCTAAAATCATAAAAATACATAAATTTTGCCGTAAACCCCTATTCAAAAATTGTCATTTTCAGTTTATTAAACTATTTTTGGTGATTAAATTTTTGAAATATGAATTATCATTTTCAAGCTCACAGACAGGTTAGAAAAAACCTTTTGGGTATCTTGCAGGACACTTCTCACGAAGACCTTTTATTAATCCCCGATGGTTTTAATAATAATATGTACTGGAATATTGCGCATACCGTTGCCACACAGCAATTATTGCATTATTACCTAAGCGGAAATCCTTTCAGAATCGATAAATATTGGATCGAAACCTACAAAAAAGGAACAATGCCCAACCTGAATGTTCAAAAATCTGAAGTAGAAGATCTTGAATTTCTTTTAACCGAAACTTCAAAGATTTTGATGAAAGATTACGACAGCGATTTCTTTTCAGATTACACGCCGTACACCACAAGTTTCGGGATGGATCTGAAAAGTATTCAGGATGCAATTATTTTTAACAATATGCACGAAAGCCTGCATTACGGTTATGCAATGGCACAGAAAAGAGCAATTTTAGGAGAAAAATTTTAAAAGAGCTAAGCAAAAAATAAGTTTGAATAATTAATTTTATTCATTAAAAATATAAAAAAAATAAAATTTTGGAAGATTTTCAACATAAGAACTCAAAACCTGAATTCAGGAATTCAGAACCTAGTAAAAAAGACGATTTCATATTCGGACTACGTCCCGTATTGGAAGCGATTGAAGCAGGGAAAACAATTGATAAAATCTTTGTACAGAATGCTTTGCAGGGAGAAATTTATGCAGAACTGAAAGCCGTTTTAGCAAAATATAAAATACGTCCCAACTACGTTCCTGTTGAAAAACTGAACCGTTTTACAAGAAAAAATCACCAAGGCGTTGTAGCCTTTATTTCAGATGTACCTTTTCATAAAATAGAAAATATTATTCCTGAATTATTTGAGGAAGGAAAAGTTCCTTTTATACTGATTTTAGATAGATTAACTGACGTCAGAAACTTCGGAGCAATCTGTAGAACGGCTGAATGTGTAGGAATTCATGCAGTTGTCATTCCTGAAAAAGGCGGAGCGCCGATTAATTCTGATGCGATAAAAACTTCTGCGGGAGCGATGTATAATATTAAGATTTGTAAAGAAAATAATTTAGCTCACGTTGTAGATTTTCTACAGCAAAGCGGAGTTTCTGTGTTTGCAGCAACTGAAAAAGCGCAAAAATTGATTTACGATGTCAACTTTACCGAACCTTGCGCTATCGTGATGGGTAATGAAGAAACAGGAATTTCAAAAGAAGTCCTGCATCATGCTGACGAAAAAATCAAACTTCCGATTGAAGGAAAAACTCAGTCACTGAACGTTTCTGTAGCTTGTGGAGCAATTCTTTACGAAGCAATGAGACAAAAATTGGTGAAAATTAATTAAAATTTATACAAACAGAAATTTCTTTTATCTAATCTTTCTTAGACAAGCTCAGTATAAAAAAGAAATTTCTCAAAAATCGAATATTATATATGAAAAATATAGCAGCAATAGCACTCATCTCTTTAGCCATCATTTCTTGTAAAAAAGAAACAGCAACAATCACAAAAGTAGACCCGAAAACAGGAAAAACCATTACAGTTGAAGTTCCTGCAGATTCTGTGGCTGAAGTAAAAGCAGACCCTGCCATTAAAGACTCTCTAGGAGTTTTTACGCAATCTTTTAAACTTGAAAAAGGAAAAACTTACCCTTTGACGACTTACCAGAGAGATGTAAAAACAATGACTGATCCTTCAGGAAAAACCTTGAACGGAACCAGTGAATCTACCGACGAAATGACTTTTACAGTCAATGATGTGAAAGGTGGAATTTACGACATCACTATCAATCTGATCGGAAAAAGAAATTCTCAAAGTGCAGACGGAAAAACTATTGTTGTAGATACAAAACAGGCAATTCCTAAAGAAGATAATCTTAAAATGATATGGAATGTAAACCGTGCTTTGACGGGAAACAAACTGAATATGAAAATGGACAGCAAAGGAAATGTAATCTCTATTACAGGTTTTGAAGCTGTTTACACTAAAATAGGAAATGCACTTGGAACGCTTATAAAAGATGCTAACCAAAAAGCAAGTGCCGTTGCAAGTCTTAAACAAACTTTTAATGAGAAAGTTTTAAAAGATCAGTTTTCTAAAAACCTGACAATCATTCCTAAGAAAGGAGTGAAGATTGGTGAAAAATGGACTACAAGCGAAAGTGCAGATGAAACCGGAAAATATAAAGTGACCTCAAATTACGTTTTGAAAAGTGTAGGAAACGGAATTGCTGAAATTTCTGTAACCGGAGGAATTCCAAAAAAAGCAGAGAAAAAATCTCAGGGTGAAATGACACACAGCATGAGCAGCGAACTTGCTCAAAATGGAACCATTAAATTTGATCAAAATACAGGCTGGATTACCAATCAGAATATCACTGTGAAAACAACGCAGATAGAAACGATCTCAGACGGAAAGCAGTCTCAGTCGATGAAGAGTGTATCTAATTCATCAGTAATGGTAAACCCTGCTGCAAAATAGAGTATAAGAGTTTGAGGGTTTAAAGTGTTTTTGAATCTTAAACATGATAACCTCGAACTTTTGAATATTAAATAATATTGATTATGAAATTCATTCTTGAGTTAGTATTCGCTACAATTATTATTTTTTTTATTTGGAATATTTTAAAAAGAATCTTCTTTAAATCTTTTTATAAATACACAGGCTTTAAACCTAACAATGTCCCGAATCAGGAAACTAAAAGCTCAAACACGAATATTGAAAAAAAAGTAAAATGGGACGCAGAAACTGTGGACTATGAAGAAGTGAAAGATAAAAATAGTGCGAATCATTAAAGCATAACTTTTACTGCAAAAGAATATTTTTACATTTTGTAAACTTTGAAAATCTAAAAAATTCAGCAAAATCTTTAGTTTCTTTTGCGGTTAAAAAAAATAAAAAATATCAACTTAATAACCAAAATGGCAAAAAATAAAAACTTAATTTACATTGCAATTTCCATTATTGCATTTTTAGTTTTAGCATTTTTATATTCCACTCCTGTTTTTACAGGGAAGCAGCTTTTCCAGCATGATATCGTACAATATCGAGGCGGTGCGAAAGAACTCATCGATTACAGAGACAGTTACGACAAAGAAACGTACTGGAGTGATTCTATGTTTGGAGGAATGCCAACTTATCAAATGGGAAGCCGTTTTGAGGGAGATCTTATTAAAAAATTAGACAGTTATTTGAATATTCTTCCGAGACCTGTCAACTATCTATTTCTTTTGTTTTCAGGCTTTTTCCTTTTGGGAATGGTTGCCGTTAGAAACTGGAAATATGCGCTTTTGGGAGCTACATTTTTTGGTCTCTCAACCTATTTTTACATTATCATTGCAGCAGGACACAATGGAAAAGTGAATACCATTGAATATTTTGCGCCACTTTTAGCCGGAATTTTATTGGTTTATATCCGAAAAAAATATGTCCTTGGTTTTATTGTCACTACCCTATTCTTCGGATTACAGATTGCAGCCAATCATCCGCAAATGACATATTATCTGTTTTTGGGATTAGGATTTTTATTTCTTTCTGAATTAATCAGAGCTATCCAAAAGAAAACTCCGATGAAGCATTTCCTGATCTCATCAGGAATCATCGCTTCAGCTTTAGCCATTGGGGTTGGAATGAATTCCCAGCGAATCATGGCAAATTCTGAGTATATTAAAGAAACCGTAAGAGGAAAACAAATTTTAAATACAGAAAATCATACCGCAGGAAACTCCGGAATGGATAAAGAAAGCATCCTGATGTGGAGCTACGGTAAACTGGAAACTCTAAATCTTTTCATCCCAAGATTAATGGGAGGCGGAAGTCAGGAACCTGAAGCAGCAGAAATGATGGCCAAAGTTCAGGAGCTTGTACAGGAAAATGTAACTTCTCAAGCAGAATATGACAGAATTTCTAAAGGTTTTGGAAGCGTTACTTATTGGGGCGATCAACCTGGAACTTCGGGACCAGCTTATCAGGGAGCAATTGTGTGTTTTCTAGCCTTATTAGGTTTCTTTTTTGCCTGGAAAAAATACCGTTACTGGATTTTAGGAGCTACGATTCTTACCATTCTTTTGGCTTGGGGAAGCAATTTCATGCCGCTTTCAGATTTCTTTATTGATTATATTCCTTTTTATAGCAAATTCAGAGCGCCGTCGTCTATTTTGGTTGTGATAGAATTATTATTCCCATTGATTGCGATCATTGGATTGTATAGATTTTACACCGATTCAAGTTTAGAAGAAGATTATAAAAAGAAAGTTCTGACGTATGTAAGCGGTGGAGTTTTAGTTTTAACACTACTATTTATTCTTTTCGGTAAATCTTTATTAGGTTTCCATACCGATAATGAAAAGACCTATTTACCACCATTTTTACTTGATTATTTAACGGAAGAAAGATTCAAATTATTCAGAATTGATGCGATAAAAGCATTGCTTTATGTAGGAATTACCGCAGCAGTTTTATTCTTTAGTTTAAAACAAAAATTAAATCAGAACGTTGCTTTAATCATTATTGGAGCAGTAAGTTTATTTGATCTTTGGACAGTCAACAAACGTTATCTGAATGACGAAAATTATGTCGATAAAATCTTTGCTGAAAATCCTTTCCAGACAGAAGGTTCAGATTATTTAGCTGAAAAAGTAGGTGATAATCCAAATTTACAATCGATTTTAGCAAGTATTCCTGTCAACAAAACCTTGGAGACGATTGCTGAAAAAGATAAAAAACATTACAGAGTTTACAATCAGGTTTTAGGAGTAACGAGCGAGACGAATACCTCTTACTTTACCTCTTCCATTGGTGGTTATCATGCAGTAAGACTGAGACGTTATGATGATTTGTTAAATGAATATATTACAAATGCAGATAGTGTAAAAACACCGAAAATTCTAAATTTACTGAATACCAAATACATGGTTTTCGGAAATCCTCAAGAACCGCAAGTTGTTCCAAATCCTAATGCAAACGGAAACGCTTGGTTTGTTGCTGATCTGAAATTTGTAAATACTCCGGATGAAGAAATTAAATCACTCGGAACTATTGATTCTAAGAAAACTGCCGTTATCAATGCTGCTGACAAAGCGTATTTCAATGGAAAACAAGTTCAGGCAGATTCTACAGCTTCCATCACTTTAACAAAATATGAAGCGAACGAATTGGAATTTAAATCCCAATCAAAAACTCCACAGTTAGCTGTTATTTCAGAAATTTATTATCCTCACGGCTGGAAAATGTTTGTGGACGAAAAAGAAGTTCCATACATCAAGGCTGATTACTTATTGCGTGCAGTACACGTTCCTGCCGGAGAACACAGCATCAGAATGGTATTTGAGCCTCAAGTAATTGCTACAGGTAAATGGATTTCTTTGCTATGTTTCGGATTATTTATCGCTTTAAGTGCTTTTGGAATTTATTTCATTTACCGCAAAAGAGACAAAAAAGAAATTTCAACTGAAAATATTTAGTCGTTCAAAAGCTTACAATATATTCTGTATGATTACTCAAAAATACATTACAGACTTAACCTATCGCATTAATGGGGCTTGCATTGAGGTTCATAAAATATTAGGCTCAGGATTGGCAGAAATTGTATATCATAAAGCATTAGAGAAAGAATTAAATTTAAGGAATATTGAATATAAATCAGAATTTCAAATTCCTGTTATTTATAAAGATGAAATTTTAAATTGTGACTTTAAATGTGATTTTTTCATTGAAAATTTAATTGTTTTAGAGATAAAATCGGTAGCGTCAATTTCTGATATTCACAAATTTCAGGTCATTAATTATATGAATTTATTAAAGGTGCCAAAAGGAATACTGGTAAATTTTAATGTAAAAAATTTATACCATTTTGGACAGGAAACTTTTATTAATAAATATTTCGATCAATATGACTGATTTGAACGCTTTAATTTTTAACCGCAAAAGAAACAAAATACATAACAATAAAAAGAAATTCAAAAGTTTGTAAAATGTAAATCTCTTATAATTTCCTGAATAATAAATTATTATAAACATTTTGTCGACTTTTGATTATCTAAAAATCCAATAAATCTTTTGTCTCTTTTGCGGTTAAAAATAATGAATACAAAAAAAATCCTTATCATCACCTATTACTGGCCACCTGCAGGTGGACCGGGAGTTCAGCGATGGTTGAAGTTTGCGAAATATCTCCCCGAATTTGGCTGGAAGCCTATCATTTTCACACCCGAAAATCCGAGCTATCCTTTGATTGATGAAAGCTTGATAAAAGACGTCCCCCAGAATTTAGAAATTATAAAAACTAACATCTGGGAACCTTATCAATTGGCAGAGAAGCTCAACAAAAGCAATAAAAAATTCAAGGCCGGACAATTTGATGTAGGAAACAATCAAAGCTGGAAATCAAAATTATCAATTTGGGTTCGTGGAAACTTTTTCATTCCTGATGCGAGGGTTTTTTGGGTAAATCCTTCTGTGAAATTCCTCGAACAATATTTAAAAATAAACAATATTGATGTGGTTGTCACTTCGGGACCGCCACACTCTTTACATTTGATAGGTTTACAATTAAAAAAGCAATTCCCCGATATAAAATGGATTGCTGATTTCCGTGATCCCTGGACAGAAATTTCGTATTATAAACATCTAAAACTAACTAACAAATCTGATAAGAAACATCGTCAACTTGAAAGTAATGTTTTCAAAAATGCAGATATTACTTTAGCAACAAGCTATACCGACGCTGAAAATTTTAGAAAAAACGGAGCCAATGCAGTTTGTATCACGAATGGTTTTGATGAAAGTGATTCTTCAAAAACCCTCAAACCCTTAAACTCTCCAACACACTTTACACTCAGTTATATCGGCGTTCTCGAACAACTCAGAAACCCTGAAAATCTTTGGAAATCGCTTGATGATTTGGTGAAAACAAATAGTGATTTTGCGGAAAATTTCAGGTTGAAATTTGTAGGAAAAATTGACGATAAAATTTTAGATTCTATTGAAAATTCAAGCTTAAAAAATCACATCGATAATCTCGGTTATCTTTCGCACGATAAAGCGATTGATGAAATGGCAAATTCTTCGATGCTGCTAATTACCAATTTCCCTACTGAATCTTCGAAGGGAATTATTCCCGGAAAAATATTCGAATATTTGGCAACTGGGAAACAGATTATTTCTTTTGGTCCAGATGAAGCTGATGTTGCGAAAATTTTAGATGAATCAAAAGCCGGAAAACATTTCAGCTATAAGGATTCTGAAGCCATTAAAAATTTCATCATTGAAAAATTTGAGCTTTGGAGAAGTGGAAATCTTTCAGAAAACACTGGAAATATTGAGCAGTTTTCGAGAAGAAATTTAACCAAAACATTAGCTGATATTTTGTAAACTACCTCGTCTTCAACTTCGTTGAATCCACCCCTTCAAAGAAGGGGGATATCATATAGTCCACTCATCGTTAATGACTGCAACAATATAATATTTCCCGTCAAACTCTTCGAAGACAAAACGTAAAGCATTCCAATCCATTCCGCTATATTTTTCTGAGCCTGAAATATAATTTTCTGTGAAATACGTATTTGGATACATTTCTTTTAAATTGTTTAAAGAATTTCCTCCGCCGAGAAACTTATTATACGCATATTCAGATTTCGTAAAGTCTTTTTTGAATACCCAATCTTTGAGATATGAATTGAGAGTTGCTTTATAAATTGCACCCGACCCGTCTCTTGATCCCCATGTAAAAATAGTTTTCGAAGGTAAATATTTCTCAAAATCTGCTTTCGAGAATTGCTTGTCCTCGTTTTTATTAACGAAAGCGTACATTGAAAATCTCACTCCTTTCTGCGGATGAATGTAATTGGCGAAAATATCATAATAACCGACTTTCAAAGCTTGTAAAACCTCATCATTGGTCTTTTTCAATGCTACTTCTGTGGAAAGAGCATCTTGTTTTGTATCAGTTCGCTCGTTTGATCTTTTTAGATTATCTGTAGAAACGACAGGAGTTTTATCTTCCTTTTTTTCACATGAAAATATAAATAGAATTAAAAGTGCTGCAAATGCTTTTCTCATTATAGAATTTTTATAAAAAGTCCAAAATAAGTGCCAAGCTTGAGTTGTAATGTTGGAGAGTTTTTTTGAAAGAATTCATTGAGTCTATGATGGTCATCAATACAACTTTTAGTAAGTGTATTTTCGTAAATTTGTTAGATGGAAATTCTAGATATTCTCATCATTGGAGCAGGACCAATCGGTTTAAATTGTGCACTCGAAGCCAAGAAAAATAATCTCAGTTATTTAATTATTGAAAAAGGGACGATTGTCAATTCATTGTATCATTATCCTTTGTACATGAGGTTTTTCTCGACTGCCGAAAAGCTTGAGATTGCTGAAATTCCTTTTATCTCAGCTGCTCCAAAACCCGGAAGACAGGAAGCTCTGGAATATTATCAGGGAATTGCAAGACAGAAAGATCTGAATATCAATTTGTATGAGAAGGTTTTAAATGTAAATAAAAACGAAGAAATATTTGAAATTGAAACTTCAAAATCAAAATATGTTGCAAAAAACGTCATCATCTCAACAGGATTTTATGACATCCCCAATTTGATGAATATTCCCGGGGAGAATTTAGAAAAAGTAAAACATTATTATACTGAACCTTATCCTTATGCAAAGCAAAAAATTGTCGTAGTAGGATCGAGCAATTCCTCGGTTGATGCTGCATTGGAAACTTACAGAAAAGGTGCTGAAGTTACGATGATTGTCCGCCATTCTGAGATTTCAGAAAACGTAAAATATTGGGTAAAACCGGATATTGAAAACCGAATTTCCGAAGGAAGTATCAAAGCACACTTCAATTCTCAATTAGTAGAAATCAAAGAAAACTCCGTTATTTTTAAAGATGAAAACGGCAAAATTCAGGAAATTGAAAATGATTTCGTTTTGGCGATGACGGGCTATCTTCCAGACTTTGATTTTCTAAAAAACTCGGGAATTGATCTTCAGGGAGAATGTTTAAACCCTGCCTATAATCCAGAAACTATGGAATCTAATATCCCGAATTTATATTTAGCAGGCGTTGTTTGCGGTGGAAAAGACACCCATCTTTGGTTTATTGAGAACTCAAGGATTCATGCGGAAATGATTGTAAAAAATATACTTTCTGGCAATCAATAATTTTCATTAAAATTAAACAGATTACTGATTTAATACTTCAATATAAAGTTACTATTTTTAGGCAATCAAATTTCTAATATGAGAAAACAACTTTCAATCATCTTGGCTTTAGTAAGTACAATGAGTGTTTCGGCGCAATCAGATAGTATTCAAGTGTATGTTACCAATGCATTGAATGTAATGAAAGAAAAATCTGTAAATAAAAAGAAGATAAATTGGAAGGAAGTTTATGATAAAACTTTACATGAGTCTTTGAAAGCAAAAACTCTTGCAGAAACTTATCCCATCATAAAAAATTCTTTAGCTTATTTAGAGGACTCGCATTCTAATTTCTATCCCAAAGATGTGGTAAAAGAGTATACATTAGGTTATAAAGCTACTGGTCAAGAATTTCCGGTGATTAAAAGCGAGCTTTTAAAAAATAACTATGCCTACATTAGTTTACCAGACATTGGATCTTTTAACAACGATGACTGGAACACGTACATTAATAATTTTTACAGCAAAGTAAATGATTTACAGAAGCACAATCCCAAAGGCTGGATTATTGATCTTAGAGGAAACTTTGGTGGAATGCTTTATCCGATGTATGCTGCAATTGCGCCTTTTTTAGATAAGAAAAATGTAGTTGGGACTAAAGATTCTGAAGGGAACATCACTTATTTCAATTACAAAAACGGCAAGTTTTATGAAGGCTCAAAGGCGACCCAACAATTTAAATTAACAGAAAAAGAAACAAAACAGCTCAATAAACCTGTTACGATATTGATTGACAAAGTAACCGGAAGTTCTGCGGAATTTATTGCAGCCGCTTTTGTTGGTCAAAAAAACGTGAAATTAGTTGGCGTAAATTCACAAGGCTTAACATCCGGAAATCAAGAATACAAATTGTCTGACGGATCTTTCCTCGTTCTGACGATTGGTAATATCGTTGACAGAACCGGTAAAGAATATGCAAAGATTGGCGAAGGTATTTATCCTGATATCACGATAGAAAAATCAAGCGATAAAGGAAAAATGAACGAGCTGTATCTGAATAAAGCATTTGAATATATTGATAGTGAATAATTATCCGATTTAAAACTCAACTTTCGCACCCAAAACAAAATTTCTCTTCGCTGCAGGATTGTAATATCGATTTCCAAAAGCATTGATATCAAAGCCTAAAACATAATCTGTGTTGTATAAATTCTGAATCTGGACAAATAAATTCAACCTAGTCTTTTCAAATGCTACAGGATATCTGAACTGGATATTTCCAATTAAATTTGAATCTGACAAAACAGTGTTTGCATCATTCAAAGGCATTTTTGAAGTGTAAAAATGCGAATAATCTACTGTTAATTTGTTGAAAAATGTAAAATTCAGCAAGCTGTTAATCGTCGTTCTTGGCACTCCAGTCAAATCATTTCCTGAAAAATCTGTTTCTCCCTGCTGATAATTTTGAAATTTAAAATCGTAAAAACTTCCTGAAAATCTAAATTTGAAATTGCTTAAAAAATCATTTTTAAGGTTGAAATTTTTAGATTCTAAAAGAACTTCTATTCCTTTTTGAACAGTCTCACCCGAATTCACAAAAAATTCTTGTCCGCGATCATTTTGTCTTCGGACAATGGCATCTTTCATTCGAAAATCAAAATAATTAGCTTCTGCAAATAGTATATTTCCAAATTGTTTTCTAATTCCTATTTCTTTGTTCCAACCATATTCGGGAACAAGATTGAGGTTAAATTCCTGATTCGATGAGCGGATTTCCTCATTGGTAGGAGCAGAATTTCCTTTTCCAATTTTTCCTCTTACTGAAAATCCTTTTCCAACAATATAAGTCAGTCCAAAATTGGGAAGAAATTGATCTTTAAATTTCGTTTTTCCGTTTTGGGAAGTTGGAAAAATCTTTTCCCATTCGTAAGCATTTGAATTTAAACTTAATGAAATATCTGAAAACAGTTTTTCATTAAAATTTAATTTCTGCGATACAAAAAAGAATCCCGAATTATTTTTAAGCTTATCAAAATTCTGAGGATTACCTTCAAAACCGTTATTGTTATCAAAATTTTTAACAAAAATATGATTGGTTCCGCCTTCGAAACCCAATCTCCATTCTGCTGAAACTTTTTCCCAATTCTGTTGATAATTTAAATGAGTTCTTAGTGCAAAATTACTCTCAAAACGGTTTTCATAATTGGTGATAAAAGGATTTTCAAAATCTACATAAGAACCCTGAACCAAAACAAAATGCGACAGATTTGGTAATATTTTAAACTCATGAGAAATTCCTGCTAAAATCATTTTGTTGCGAATTCCCGCATCCTGTTCTCTTGCACCCGGAACCGTTACCGTTTTTGGTCTTGCTTGTTTTCTATTGATCTGCATCTGTTCTAAAGTCAATCCTCCCGGAGTCTGATAATCTATATCTGAAAGAAGAATCATTGCTTTCAGTTGTGCATTTTCCGAATATTGAAAATTGTCTTTAATGAAAATCTGTTTTCTTTCCACTGCAGATTGTTCACGGTAAGAATCTATTCGATAATAATTCTGGAAAATCTGGAAAAAATGCTTTCCTGATTGTTTTGAAAAATTTATACTCTCATTAGATGTTCCATAACTTCCCACCGAAAGATTAGCTGAAGTATTTTCTGCATTTTGCGTCTGTAACAAAACCGTTCCACCGGCTGCAGCTCCAAAATCACCACTTTCCGGACCTTTGAATATCTCCATTCTGTTGATCAATTCAGGAGAAATTACATTAAAATAAGTATTTCCAGAAGCATCAGACAAAATAAAATCATCGAGATACACCTTCACATTACGCACACCAAAAGGTGATCGCAAAGTGCTTCCACGAAGAGAAATCCGATAACTTCCGGGTGAACGTTCTTCCATTCTTGCTCCTGCGATCTGATTGATTGATTCTAATAATCTTTCTGGCGGATTCTGATTGAGTAAATTTTCAGAAACTACAGAAACTGATTTTGTAGAAGTGATAAATGAAGTTGGTTTCTTGTAAGCATCAATTTTCACTTCCGAAATCAATGTTGCGGAATCCCTCTTTTGCGAAAAAACTATTGTAGTATAAAAAGTAAATGCTAAAAAGTAAAATTTGGTCATGAAATGGTTTGTGTACTTGCATTAGCAAATATTGTACAGTTTTTAGATTTGCTGCAGTTTAATTTAAATAAAAAAAGCTGAAGATATTATATCCTACAGCTTTCTTATATTTTGATTTTAACTTAAACTTTTTTATCCTTTATCATCCAGGGAACGACAAAATAAAACCCAATTGCGATGATGGTTGCTAAAATGCCAGTTCCGATCCATAAAATAGTAAATCCGAATTTTTCTGCAATCAATGTTCCTAAATAGGGTGTTATAATAAATGCAATTGAAAACGAAATTCCATTCAAGCCCATGTAAGCTCCTTTATTATTTTTCCCGGAGCGTAAAGCCGTAATTGTAGACATAAAAGGCATTGTCCAGATTTCTCCGATACAAAGCAAAGTCATGGAAACTAACAACGCAAGTAAGCTATAATCGAAAGCCAACATTGCATAGGAAAACCCACAAATGAAAGTTCCGATAAGCATTGTAATGGCTAAACTGAAGTATTTCTCAGCGATCTGCACCAATCCCATCTCCAGTAAAACCACTAAAAATCCGCTGTAACCCAAGATAAATCCGATATTTTGCTGACTCAAATGAGCGGTGTCTTTATAAAAAATCGTCAGTGTACTGAATAACTGAGAGAAGCAAATGAAAAATAGCATACAGAAGAAACAGTAAATCAAAAACTTAAAATCACGATAAGGCGAATTTTCTATTTTAATTTCTACAGCTTCTTTTACTTTTTTAGCCTTTATTTTTGCTAATTTATTTCTTTTGTAAAAGAATGAAATATAGAGCAAACCAGCCAAAAAAGCGGCTAAAGCATTGCTGTAAAACAGAAATTCATAAGAAATTGCAGACAGAATTCCACCCAAAGCCGGACCGATTGAAAACCCTAAATTCACCGCCATTCGGTTGAGTGAAAACGCTCTAGTAATATTTTCGGGTTTTGCATATTTTGTAATTGCCACCGAATTGGCAGGACGGAAAGCATCACTTACAATACTTTGAAGCAATATAATTAAAGCAACTCCAACCTCAGTTTTAAAAATCGGAATTAGGCAAAATAAAGGAACACTGAGCAACAAACTGATATACTGCACTTTGTACTCTCCTACTTTGTCTGTAATGTAACCACCAAGCCATGAGCCGATGACAGAACCGATTCCGAAAAAACTTAAAACAATTCCTGTATTTTCTATGCTGAATTTAAGATGCGCAGTCATATACACTCCCAAAAACGGAAGTACCATCGAGCCGGAACGGTTGATGAGCATTACCAAAGCGAGCATCCAACTTTCTTTTGAAAGTCCTTTGAATGAACTTGTATATATATGTATGAGTTTCACAATTTTATTTTTTTTTAATTTAAATTAATAGGGTTTTCATCTTCTTTTTCACCTTTTAATTTGATGGGATTTTATCCTATCCTTTATTAAGTCATCCCTTCGGGATTTTTTCTTATTTAAACACAGATAACACGAATTTTGACACGAATTTGAATTGTGAAATTTGTGAAAGCATTTGTGTCATTAGTGTTTAAAGCAAAAAAACAGGGCTTAAAAAATTAAGCCCTGTTTCATTTATAATGATATAAATAAATTTTTACTCCGGCTTATAGGAGTCTTTTAATGTTACGGTTCTGTTGAACACAAAATTTGTATCAGTGGAGTCCTGATCTTTTGTAAAATACCCAATTCTCTGGAATTGAAGCGGTTCTCCTACTGCAACATCCTTCAAACCTGGCTCAGCAAATCCCTGAATCGTAGACACAGAATCTGGATTAACGAAATTTAGATAATCTACATCCTTCTCAGCATCCGGTTGTTCTACAGTGAATAAGTTATCGTAAATTCTCACTTCCACAGGAATCGCATGTTGTGCCGAAACCCAATGCAATGTTCCTTTTACCTTTCTTAAACTCTCCTCTGTACCGCTTCCTGACTTAGATTTTTCGTCATAAGTAGCGTAAATCGTCGTGATTTCTCCATTTTCATCCTTCTCCACTTTTTCAGCTTTGATGATGTATGCAGATTTTAAACGGACTTCTCCGCCTAATTTCAATCTAAAGAATTTATTATTTGCTTCTTCTTTGAAATCTTCACGCTCTATATATAATTCTCTTGAGAACGGAACCTGTCTTGTACCAGCATTTTCCTGCTCAGGATTGTTCTCAGTGTCTAGCCATTCTTCTTGCCCTTCAGGATAGTTTTCAATCACCAATTTTACAGGATCTACAACTGCCATGACACGTTTTGCTACTTTATTAAGGTCTTCACGCACGCAGAAATCCAATAACTGAATTGAAATTAAATTTTCTCTTTTGGCAACACCTACTTTATCGATAAAATTCCTGATGGAAGTTGGGGTAAATCCTTTTCTTCTCATTCCGGAAATCGTAGGCATTCTAGGATCATCCCAACCATTGACTACATTTTCAGCGACAAGCCTTTGTAGTTTTCTTTTGGAAGTGATCATATAAGAAACATTCATCCTGGCAAATTCTCTTTGCTTCGGTGCCACTTTAGATTCATCATAAACCTGCTCCAGATACCAATTGTAAAGTGGTCTGTGATTTTCAAACTCTAAAGAACATAAAGAATGCGAAACTTGCTCAAGATAATCAGATTCACCATGTGCCCAATCGTACATTGGATAAATTTTCCAGTCTGTACCTGTTCTGTGATGTGGCTTATTCAAAATTCTGTACATCACAGGATCACGCATATTCATATTTGGTGAAACCATGTCAATCTTTGCACGTAGAGACATTGAGCCACTTTCAAACTCGCCATTTTTCATCTTTTCGAATAATTCTAAAGATT
>Ga0302215_10000741_pt1 | contig 23942 bp, 21 predicted proteins | sample II_Fen_N3_1_FD_194580 | JGI IMG/M metagenome (GOLD analysis project Ga0302215, IMG submission 194580) | Peat permafrost microbial communities from Stordalen Mire near Abisko, Sweden - II_Fen_N3_1 | ecosystem: Environmental > Terrestrial > Soil > Wetlands > Permafrost | place: Sweden: Abisko... | reverse complement strand
AAATGTGCACTGCAAAAGTAAACAAAATTGCCGTTCGAGAATCGGTTTATGTTTATTTCTGTATAAAATTTAATTACTTTTACAGTCGATAAGTGATTTCAAGTTGTTATTTAGTTGTTTCGGGAAGTGAAACATAAAACTGTTAAACGATAAAACGACTAAAATAGTTTAAAAATAAACAAGACAATTTGTATTTTAATTTGTTACTTGTATATTGATTTGATTCAATTGAACATAATAATACCAATTCCATGAAAAAGCTATTCCTGATTGATGCATACGCCATCATATACCGTGCTTATTATGCGTTTATTCGCAATCCAAGGATTAATTCCAAAGGATTGAATACCTCAGCCATATTTGGCTTTATCAATACACTGGAAGATGTCCTAAAGCGAGAAAAGCCGACACATATTGCAGTAGCTTTTGATCCAAAAGGAAAAACCTTTCGTCACGAAGCCTATGAATTATACAAAGCTCAACGCGAATCAACCCCTGAGGATATTCGCCTGGCAGTCCCGATTATCAAAAACCTGATTAAAGCCTACAACATTCCTGCCCTGGAAGTACCCGGGTTCGAAGCTGATGATGTGATCGGTACAATTGCCAAAGAAGCGGAAAAAGCTGGATTTGAAGTTTATATGCTGACTCCTGATAAAGACTACGGACAACTTGTTTCAGATCATATTTTTATGTACAGGCCAAAACATACCGGTGGATTTGAAATCATGGGACCCGATGAAGTGAAAAATAAATATGAACTCACCAGTCACGAACAGGTCGTTGATTTGCTCGGGTTAATGGGTGATGCTTCCGACAATATACCAGGTTGTCCAGGCGTTGGTGAAAAAACAGCTGTTAAACTTTTACAGGAGTTTGGTAGCATTAATTCATTGCTCGATCGTACCGGAGAATTGAAAGGAGCATTGAAGAAAAAAATCGAAGAAAATAAAGAACTCATTATTTTTTCAAGGTTTCTTGCCACAATACGAGTTGATGTTCCAATTACATTTGATGAAAAAAGTCTTGAACTAGAACCACGAAATGAGCCTGAACTTCGTGCATTATTCGATGAATTAGAATTCCGGACAATGTCTGCGAAAATAGGCAAACCGTTTACCTCACTTCCACCCGACCAGCCGGTGTCAAGTATCAGAAATGTAAAACCAAAACCATCGTCACAAATGTCTTTATTTGATGCTTTTGATAATGAAGAATCGGATACTATGGAATTGGAAACTGAAAGCACTGTTGAAAATGTGGTGCCTTTGGAACCCGTTTCTTCAGGTTTGATTTCATTGGTAAACATTCCCCACAAATATATTTTAATCGATACAAAAATTAAAAGGTCGGATTTAATATCAAGGCTCTTTATTCAAAAATCAGTATGTTTCGATACTGAAACAACCGGATTGGACATGTTCCTGTCGGATTTAGTCGGACTTTCATTTTGTTATAAAGCCGGTGAGGCCTATTATGTTTCTCTTCCCGAGAATAAAGACGAAGCCAAAGAAGTGGTACATGAATTCAAGGCCTTTTTCGAAAATGACCGGATTGAAAAAATCGGGCAGAATATCAAATTCGACCTGAGTATGTTGACACAATACGGGATCAAATTAAATGGAAAACTTTTCGATACCATGATTGCCCATTACCTTGTTCAACCCGAATTAAGGCATGGCATGGATTATCTTGCTGAAATTTACCTGAATTACAGGACCATTCATTTTGAGGATTTAGTGGGAGCAAAAGGTAAGAATCAGGCTGACATACGTTCGGTCGATTTGAAATACCTGTGCGATTATGCTGCTGAAGATGCTGATGTTACCTTTCGGTTAAAACAGATTCTTGAAAAAGAATTGATAACGAATAACCTGGAAAAGTTATTTTACGATATCGAGATGCCGCTGATGAAGGTATTGGCTACCATGGAACATACCGGAGTTCGTCTCGATACGGAAGCATTGCGTCAAAGTTCCGAAATTCTGACAACCGACATGTTGAATTTGGAAAAGGAAATTCATACGCTTGCGGGTTATGATTTTAATGTCAGTTCACCGATGCAGGTAGGTGAAATATTATTCGACCGGTTAAAACTGGATGATAAAGCCCGTAAAACTAAAACCGGCCAGTACTCAACTTCGGAAGATGTACTTGAAAAAATACAATCGAAGCATCCTATTATTGGGAAAATACTCGAATACCGGGGTTTAAAGAAGTTATTAAGTACCTACATAGATGCTTTACCACTTTTGATAAGTCCGATTACAGGGAAAGTACATACTTCTTACAACCAAACGGTTGCAGTCACAGGCAGGTTAAGTTCCACCAATCCGAATTTGCAGAACATTCCGATTCGTGATGAAATTGGGAAAGAAATCCGCAAAGCGTTTATCCCTGATGCAGGCAGCCTCTTCCTGAGTGCAGATTATTCCCAAATTGAATTACGTATTATGGCACACCTGAGTGGTGATGCAAATATGACGGAAGCATTTGTTAACGGACTTGATATTCATACTGCCACCGCAGCTAAAATCTACAAAATACCTTTAAATGAAGTGACTTCCGACATGCGCCGGAAAGCAAAAACAGCTAACTTTGGAATCATTTACGGAATATCGATTTTTGGTCTTTCAGATAGACTGGGCATTCCAAGGGCAGAAGCCAAGGAATTAATCGATGGATATTTCATTACATACCCGGATGTAAAAAAATACATGGATGCCAGCATTCAACGTGCTAAAGAAATGGGATATGTCGAAACTCTACTGGGTCGTAAGCGAACACTTCCGGATATCAATTCCCAGAATGGGGTAGTGCGCGGTTTCGCCGAACGAAATGCTATCAATGCCCCGATACAGGGAACAGCGGCTGATATCATTAAAATAGCAATGGTACGGATACAAAACAGAATAGAACATGAAAATTTGAAAGCTAAAATGACCATGCAGGTTCATGATGAGTTGAACTTTACTGTTCCAACCGATGAACTGGAATCTGTCAGGAAAATAGTAACTGAAGAAATGGAAAATGCAATTCAACTCAGGGTACCCCTAATTGCAGATTGCGGTGTAGGTGATAACTGGCTGGAGGCGCATTGAAAAAATAATTTTTTATAATAAATTCCTGAAACTGCATTATAAAACAATGCAATTTCAGGATTTTTTTTGGATCTACTCATTACCTGTTGAATATATATTTAATTATCTCTCATCCTATTAATGTCTTTGTAATTAATTCCTATTCTGAAATTGTTAAAGTACTTTATTGCATTTAATTTAATCTAAACTTTAATTTCTCCATTCCTCTTTCCATAAGTGGCGAGTTAAAGAGTATCTGATTTGATTTTTACAAATATCAATATTTACAGGAATAGTTCAAATTATAGTTTTTTAATACATCTGTTTAAACTTTCATATTAACCTGTTTTATTGCGTTTTACATATTTAAAACAAATAGAATTTATAAATTAAGTTTAGAATTCCCTCTATTTTAATGATAAGCATCCTACCAAAGTGATAGCATTCAATTATTTTTTTTATATTTGCTGAAATTTTCATCCACTATGAGAGTCAATACAAAAATACGTTACGGTTTAAGAACAATAATTGAAATTGCAAACACCACTGAACCAAATGGTGTGTTGCAAAAAGACATTGCAAAAAATCAGCACATTTCACTAAAATATCTGGATAGCATAATATCTGCATTAAAAATCAAGGGCCTTGTTGCAAATTCTAAAGGTAGAGGAAGTGGATATCGATTAACCCGTGAGCCAAAAGACATCACAATGTTAGATATTTACACTGCATTTGAACAAATTGTAGTCGTGGAATGTATTAATAACAAAAGCTTTTGTGAAAGAGCGACCCATGAATGCAAAGCTAAAAATTACTGGATGGAATTTAGCATTGAATTCAGACAACTTTTATTTAAAAAGAATCTTGAACAAATTATTCAGGATACTTTTTATGAATGTAAAGATCTTGAACCGGTAGTTTAAACAAGTTGTCTGACAATTTGTTATAAGGATAGAAATCAAATCTACATTCGTTTTTCAATATTTATTTTTTTTAGATACCAATGCTACTAATGTTATAGCATTTATATATTCAACAAGATATACGTGATGAATACTTTAAAAACTACATGTACAATTTTTTTAAATACTTTTTTTATATATCTATATGCTACTAATGTTATAGCATTTGTTTCTATATCTTAATCTTTCGGAAATAATTTATTTTCAATTACAAATTATTTAAAAACAATTTTATGATCAAACATCAGTTTTCAAAACCTTTTATGTTGCTTTTAGTAAGCTTCATATATATTGCCGGATTTACTCAGGCTCAGAGCTTTCGGATTAATCCTAAAATATCAACTATGACCATTTATGGCACTACCAATGTTCACAATTTCAAATCGAAAGTAGAACAGATAAAAGGTGTATTAGTAGTTGATAATTCTAAAAAAATTCAGTCACTCAGTGTAGAAATTCCTGTTCATTCTATTAAAAGCGGTGAAAAAGGGATGGATAATAAAACTTATGAAGCTTTCAATGACAAGAAGTATCCTACTATTTCCTTTCAACTTGTCGAAGTAACGTCTCTTCAAATTAAAGGAGATGATATTAATGCTACGGTTACCGGGAATTTAACAATGGCAGGATCAACCAGAAAGATAAGCTTTAAAACTTCAGGCAAAAACACAAAACCCGGCGCCTACGAATTTAAAGGTAATATTGCACTTAAAATGACTGATTATAAAATGAAACCTCCTACAGCCATGTTAGGAGTTATGAAAGTTGGTGATGCTATTACTCTCCAGTATGATATTAACGTAGAATAAATAACAATAATCGAAAATTAAATAACCGGATAAAGAATATATAATTAAATAGTATAAACATTACCAAAAAACAATCTAAAATGAAAAGATCAATAATGACAGTAGCTGCTGCTCTATTTGTAAGTAGCATGATGTTTGCTCAATTGCGCCCAACTGACCAATCTGGTATTAATGTGTTTGAAATGCCAAAAACTGATAATCTGTTTACAGGTCCAAAAGTTGAATTTGGCGCAGCAATTGCGATGCCCTATATTGCGTTGAAACAAAGCAACAATGTTATAGACACTAATCCTGTAACTAACTCACAGGCTTTATTTAAAAATACTCCTAATTTTGCTTTGTCAATGGCAAATTTGTATATCAATAGTTACCTCGCTGATGGAGTGACCCTTAATATTACCCTTTATCTGGCTTCCAAACATCACAACGAAACTTGGGTTAAAGGTGGTTATATTCAATTTGATAAAGTTCCATTTATTAAACTGGATCTTTTGGACAATATAATGAAATATACGACAATTAAAGTTGGACAAATGGATGTAAACTACGGTGACTCTCATTTCCGTCGTTCGGATGGTGGCAATGGAATGTACAACGCATTCATGGAAAACTATATCATGGATGAATTTGCAACTGAAATCGGTGGTGAAGTTGACGTAAACGTCAATGGTTTTTTAGGATCTGTTGCGGTAACCGATGGTGAGTTGAATCCGAATTTAGCAGCTATTGATACTTCTCTTGTGAAAAATAAATATTCAAATGGCGTACGTAATCCATCTTTTATTGGAAAATTGGGTTTTGATAAACAGATCACAGATAAATTCCGTGCACGTTTAACAGGTTCTGCTTACTACACTGCCGGTTCCGGTTCTAATACATTATTTGGCGGTGATCGTACCGGCTCAAACTACAGTGCTGTAATGTACAACCTTGCTCCAGGAACAGGAACAGCATTTAACGGTCGCTTCAATCCTAGTTTTGCAGACAGATTAACTACTTTTATGGGTAATTTATTTCTGAAATACAATTTAATGGATGGTCTTTCAGTTGAATCATTTACTACTGTGGAAGCTGCTAAAGGAGCAAAAGCTTCTGAAGCAACTGAACGAAAAGCAAATCAGTTTGCTACTGACCTGATCTTCCGTTTTGGTAAAGCAGATAACTTTTTTCTGGGTGCACGATATAATACTCTTAGTGCTGACATTCCATCTGCAGCGCCTGTTTCTGCAGCTTCTTTAAATACAGCAAATAACACTTCTTACACAATTGGACAAGATGCTGTTCCTGCATATAAACAGGATATAAGTCGTTTGGCAATTAGTGGAGGTTGGTTTATGACTAAAAATATTATGGCCAAAGTTGAATATGTAAATCAAAAATATACTGGTGTACCAAATGTCAACTATATTTTGAATGGTGCAGAATTCCACGGATTATCCGCAGAAGCTGTAATAGCATTTTAAAAAATAATTCTTATGCATTTAAACCGGTACGATGATAACGTACCGGTCTAAATGTAAATTTTTCCAACTCATTTTGGGCATATATGAAAAAGTTAGTTGTATTGCTTCAAATTTTACTTCTCCTCCTTGCAAATACCTCAATTTTTGCACAGTCTACTTTTGGGATTGACCTGCAAAAAAGCAGCTCCATTACAATTCACGGTACAACAAATTTAATTTCATTTAAGCTGACACAAAAAGGAGATAAATTAACCAAAAGGAATTTCATAATCACAGCGACACAAAATCAAAACAAAATTCTGTTAAGTCAAAACGAACATACTATCCAGGTAAAAGACTTTACTTCGGACAACAAGATGGCTTTGCGTGACTTTATGAAACTTGTAAAAGCAACTGTATACCCCTCTTTCTCCGTAAAACTGGATTACTTTGAAATTGATCCGAAAGGAAACAATAAGGATTTATCAAAAGCTACTGTCTCAGTTGATTTAACGATAACCGGTAAAACGAAACATTATTATATCCCGGTAAAATCAATCCATGAAGGTGATATTTACAAATTAAACGGGATAAAAAAGATAAATATCCGTGATTTCGGTCTTGAACCTCCTGTTGAAATGTTGGGGTTAATCCGGGTAAATGAATGGATCAATATTGATTTTGATATCATTTGTAAAATTACTATCGATAAAGCATCACAAGAACTAAATGCCTCAAATAGTCCGGTTACGGGTCACGGAAGGATAACTGATTATCCATTTTAATTAATTACTGAATATCCTTTAAAACACCTGGTATAGATTTTACTATCTTAAGAGCCCCCTAATATTCATATCTAATTAAGAATTGTGTTGAGTTTCCAATCCAATTCTATTTTGTTCAATTTAAAAAAGTCAGATTATTCGAACCGTTTCCAGATTCATGATTTCATCAAAATTAAATTAGAATAAATTGAATTTACACCCTCCTGTATCTTGATTTATTAATTCCATTGACTCCCCGTTTGTTCAAATTACAAATTTCATAAAGCAAGTCTCCATCAACCTGCCGTAACTGAGTATGTATTTCAGTAAATTTATTAATCCATTAGAGTACATTTCATATTTCTGTTTCCATTCGGTTTGCTCCACATCCCATTCGCATCCGGTCCGGTAATTATCAGTAAATAATCAGTACATAATCAGTATATAAACTGTATATAAACTGTATTTATTTAGAAACTGATTATTTACCGATTACATACTGATTGCAATTTAAATACTTTTTATTTTACGGTAAACCGGATTCGAATGGAAAGTGGAGGATATGTGGATAATACTTCCTGTAGAGGTGCGAATGGTTCTCTTGATTGATCGGAATTCAGGATGAATTACGGAAGGATGAAAACGATTGTATATCTTAATTTACAAATCAGGATAATATTTCAGTCAGGTCTTGAATCATCGCTTTAAACTAAAATTCAGTTTAGTTTAAAATAACCATATCCAAATTTTGACGAATAGAATTTACACGCACAGAGTTATTAGAGGCAAATTCTTCCAATTCCTGTTATTCCTGAATATTCAGAATCCACAAAATATTTTTTCCAGCAGCAACTCTTTATTTATTCAGAGCACGTGAGTCTGTTTAAGGAGATTTAATAAACTTTCGATACCGTCTTTGATAAATTGCCGCTTTAAAATTATGAATTTAAATTCCGGCGCTAAAACGAGCCTGTCTGAAGATGTACATTATACTGAATGTATGGCAATCTAACTAAAAACGGATTTACTGTTGACACGGAAATATTTGAACACATGATAAGCAATAAGCCGAATGGCTCTACTTATTAATCTCGAATTATAGATTTGTTCTATCAACAAAGAATGGATAAACAGGTGGGATGACAAAAAAGCCCTTTTCCAATTGGAAAAGGGCTTCTGTATAATTTACAGGAAGCTATTAAGCTAATTTGTTAACAAATACTGTCAACTTTGATTTTAAGTTGTTAGCTTTGTTTTTATGTATAATACTACGTTTAGCTAATTTGTCAAGCATAGCACTGATCTTAGGCAACATTTCGGTAGCTACAGTTTTATCGGTTGTAGTACGTAAATTACGGACAGCGTTACGTGCTGTTTTAGCATAATAACGGTTGTGTAATTTCTTCTTGTCAGCCTGACGAATTCTTTTGATAGATGATTTATGATTTGCCATCGCTATTCTAATTTTAAATACTTTAAATTTTTTATTTTCTGTAGCCCATAGGGGAGTCGAACCCCTCTTTCCAGGATGAAAACCTGGCGTCCTAACCGATAGACGAATGGGCCTTTCGGCTTAATTTTGCTTTCTACATTGAGATAATGTTGACCTCAATTGCGGGTGCAAATATACGGCTCTTTTTTGAATTGACAAGGGCTTTGGGATAAATAATTCTTTTTTTTCGAGAAATGTCATTTTTCAATTATTCAGATTGAGTTAACTATCAGATTTTCTGTATCAATAGTGGTTTATGCTAAAAAAATTATATTATATTTGTCATCTAAACAGATTTAACATGCTAGTAAAAACATCAGGAATCGTTCTTCATTCGATAAAATATACCGATTCAACGACAATTATTACCGTCTATACACAGCAATTCGGGAAAGTGTCGTACATGGTTCATGGTATAAATAAGAAAAAGTCGGTCAATCCCGCTGCATTTCTACAACCTTTATCGTTGGTAGAAATGGATGTTTATCATATTCCGGGGAAAAACATACAGCGATCCAAAGAAATGAGGATGGAACATCCGTTTAAGGGGATCCCTTTTGATCCGGTTAAAAATGCGTTGGCTTTGTTTCTTTCGGAAGTACTTTATCGTACGTTACGCCAAACCGAACCGGATGAGAATTTATACCTGTTTCTTGAAAACTCGATTCTACAACTCGATTACAGCGAAAAGGGAATTTCAAATTTTCATTTGATTTTTCTGCTTAAGCTTACCCGCTATCTGGGTTTCGAGCCGAATCAGGATGATGAGAAAGTCAATTATTTTGATTTGATGAACGGGGTGTTCTTGAATGAGAAACCAATCCATGTACATTTTACAGTTCCGGAGATTTCAGCCGATTTAATCAGCACTTTAAATGCCGACTATTCAACCATGCATAATTTGTCATTTTCGAGGGCAAGGCGGGCGAATTTACTGCAAAGCATAGTTGAGTACTATCAGTTGCACATCCCCGACTTTCACGGGCTCCATTCGCTTCCGGTACTTCAGAGTTTATTCGACTAAAGAAAGGTCTTTTTTACTTGCTTTCTGAAAAATAATTATTTTATCGCCGGCTTTTATCTTACTTCCTGATTTTCGATTCCACACTTTTAGATCTCCAACCGTACAACCATACGATTTGGCAATAGTATAAAACGATTCGCCTGATTTTACCTTATACTGTATGCTTTTTGAATCAAGATCTGCATTTTTATTTTTTGGAACATTGATTGCCATTGATTGGTTGAGCACCAATTCCTGACCCGGTTTAATTTTCGAATCGGTCAGATGATTCATTCTCTTCAATTCTTCAACCGATATATTATTGTTTTTGGCTATACTCCCCAGATTTTCGCCTTTTAATATTTTATGTGTAATAGCTAACTCTTTATTTTCAACCGGAGCATCCTGCTTTTTAGTTGATCTGTCAGCAAGATGGTTTTCATTTTTCAATTCATTAATTTGAACAATTTTCAGGTTCTGACCTTCATGTAATCTTGAGTCAGCAAGATTATTCATTCTTTTCAAGTCTTCAACTGAAATATTATAGTTTTTAGCTATACTCCCTAAATTCTCTCCCCTTTTTATTTTATGCTGTATTGTGTTTTCTTTACTTTCAGCTTGAGCAAGGATATTTTTGTTTTTTGATTCATCAGTTTGAATTATTTTCAATTCCTGACCTTCATGTATTTTTGAGTCGGCAAGATTATTTATTCTCTTCAATTCCTCGACCGTCGTGTTATTCTCTTTTGCAATTGCACCCAGGTTTTCGCCTCTTCTTATTTTATGAGTAATTTCTTTCTCAATTATTTCAGTCTTACTGTTTTGTTTTTTATCTGTCTTTGTGGCAAATGTTGCGCTATTCCTTGTTTCTTTCTCCTGATTAAACTTCAGCTCCTGCCCGGGACGTATTTTACCATTGGTAATGTTATTGATTTTCATCAATTCGTCAACAGAGATATTATTAATTTTCGCAATGCTATACAGTGACTCACCTGAAATGACTTTATGTGTAGTAGTTTTCGGAGTTTCCAGGCTTTTTGCGGAAGATTCGTTTTTAGCCAGATTGACTGGTTGAGAAATTATCAATTCCTGTCCCGGATGAATTTTTCCTTTCAGAATCTTGTTGATGTTTTTCAATTCATCTATTGAGATGTTATAGATTTTTGCAATACTGAACAGTGTCTCTCCCTTTTTTACTTTGTGGGAATTACCGGTTTGGTTATCTGCAATACGTTGATCAGAATTTAAAGATTCAGTTTTTTTGGAGTTTTGTCCAACTGATTTAGATTGATTATCAGCTAGCTGAACTGACTGAACGACAGACTCAATTTCTTCGTCTTTGATCATTAAGTTTTGTTTCAGACTTAATTTGTTTCCTTTAATACTGTTTTTACGTTTCAGTTCAGCTACAGTCATTCCATATTTTTTGGAAATGGAGGAAAGTGTCTCACCGGACTTCACCCGATGATATTCAGCAGGGATTACTTTTTTTATTGTTTGTGTGCGGGAAGAAGCGGAAGCTAAAGCGAGTGTATCTTTGGTGTGTTTTTCACCTTTTGAAACAAACTTTGAAACGGCAAGCATTTGAGATGAACCAATGACACGGCTTGCTTTTAAGTACCGTTTGGTATAATACATTTCATTCGAACTAGAGATTGTAACTCCACTATGAACCGCAGCATGAATAAAATCGAACTCTCCGTTTTCTTTAGCAGAAACAACAATTCCGACATGCCCTACTCTCTTACTTCTGTGGCTTCCTGAGAAAAAAACCAAATCACCTGTTTTCAATTGATTTCTGTCTACTGAATCGAATTGTTTGGATTGATCGTTTGATGAGCGTCCTAAATCATATCCGAAATTACGGAAAACATGGGAGGTAAATCCCGAACAATCGAATGAAGATATGCCCGGTGATCCATAATGATAAGGAGTATTAAGAAATATCTTACCGAAATTTACGACAGAATCATTGATTAAAATATGATTAGGAACAAAACGATTCATTTTTATTGAATCCACAGCAGAGGAATTATCAGGTTCAAAATGCGTACGAGCCATCGAAGAAACGGATAATAAAAGGAGAGAAGAAAGTAGCAGGATTTGTCTTTTCATAGGCATAATTAGAAGGGATCTTATAATTAGTGTTATGCAAAGATATGATTTTTGGTCAATAACAACGGATCAATTTTCTCTTTTTAATAAAAAAAGAGATTCTTTAAAAAAACACCTAAAGCGTTAATATAATCCATCAAAATATAAGTTTCGCCTCATTTTCTGATACATTTAAGCTCACTTCGGCACCTAAAATGATTGGTAAATTGTAATCCACATGTCCGGCCGGAAAATTAAAACAAACCGGGTAATCGTACTCATTTACAGCAGCTAAAATGATTTCCTGCATAGTTTGCATCATGGATGGATCTTCTTCACACTCGCTGAATTGACCAACAATCAGACCTGATAGTTGACCAAGGATGCCACTTAACCGAAGATTTTGAATCAACCGGTCGATCTGGTACGGTTTTTCACCCACATCTTCAATAAACAGAATGGCATTTTGATATTTCAAATCATATTTACTACCTCGTAACCCTGTAAGAACGGATAAGTTACCTCCGATTAATATTCCCTGCGCTTTTCCGGTCCTGTTATTTGGCTCGCCGGGAATGTTGTAAACAAGAGGTTTTCCGAATAATATATTTTTTAAGTTTTGAACCTGGTCCGATTCAACCGGTAATTTCGAAAGATGCATACCCATGATACCATGAATTGATGCAATTCCAAGATTTGAAATGGTACTGTGCAAAATGGAAATATCACTGAAACCGATCAACCATTTTGGTGAATTTGTAAATGCAGTAAAATCAATCCTGTCTATTATCTGGGCCAGTCCGTATCCACCACGGCTACATAAAATTGCTTTAACCGATGGATCATCCAGTGCAAGTTGCAAATCGGCTGTGCGCTCCTCCTTCGTTCCTGCAAAACGGCCGTATTCTGTACGGGCATATTTACCTTCCGTGACTTTTAAACCCCACGAACTTAGAACCTTTATTGACCCATCGATAAAATCGGGATTTATTATACCTGAAGGAGATAGTATACGTATTTGATCGTTAGGTTTGAGAAATGAAGGTGTCATAATTATTATTCCGGGTTTAGTTGTTCGTTAAATGGTTGAATGGTTGGAAGAGCTGTTTTTTGATTTCTGTCCTGTGCTGCTTCTTACGCGCCTTCTTATATTTTTAATTTAGACTTAAATTAAAAGATCTATTGACCGTTTTAGATCTGAATCACTCCTATTCATTATGAGATACTGAGTATAATGGATTTTAAAACAGATTTTCTAAATGATGGACTAAAACTTATCATCACTGTTTATCAAAAACCCAATTGTTGCATTTACAGCTGCAATCAGATCCGCTGGTGTAATTAAAAGTTGCAACCCTCTTTTCCCTGCACTGACATATATCTTTTCATATTTCAGGCAGGTTTCATGAATATAAGTCGGAAAATGTTTCTTCATTCCAACCGGAGAGCATGCCCCACGAATGTATCCTGTAACTGGAAATAGCTCTTTCATGGGGATCATGTCACAGTTCTTATTCCCTGAAATCGAAGCTGCTTTCTTTAAATCGACTTCTTCAGCTCCCGGAATGACACATACAAAAAAGCCTGTTTTATCTCCTTTTAGGACAAGAGTCTTGAAGACCTTTTCAATGGGTTCATTCAATTGTGCAGCAACATGTACTGCACTCAAATCATCTTCATCCACATCATAGGGAATGATTTCATAGTATATTTTACCTTTATCAAGGATTCTGGCAGCATTTGTTTTTTCTATCTTCAATTTTTTAATTCTGTAATAACAACCATTCAGACATCAATAGTTCAACCATTTCCACATTTCCTTCCAGGTTACTTTCTTTCCATACATAAGGATTCCTGTTCTGTATATTTTTCCGGCCATCCAGGTCGTTCCAATAAAGGACAGCACCAGAATAGACAAAGATAATACAATTTGCCATGCCGGGACATCAAACGGCAGTCTGACCATCATTACGATCGGCGAAGTGAACGGTATCATGGAACACCAAAAAGCCAATGGTCCATCGGGGTTTTGCGCACTGTAAATAGCAGCATATATGGCAAAAACAATCGGCAATGTTAACGGCAATGAAAATTGCTGTGTGTCTGTTTCACTATCAACGGCAGATCCAACAGCTGCAAAAAGAGAAGCGTACAATAAATATCCCCCCAGAAAATACAGGACAAAAAGAATAATGATCTGCATAAAATCAAACCCGTGAAGCATTGCCAATACCTGTTGAATTTCACCGGGACTTTGCGCACCGGCCATAGATTGCATTCCCATTTGGTTGGCCTGTTGCATGGCATTGATATCTATTTCTCCACCAATAAAACGGGTCCCAATAAATAAAATGCCACCTGTCAGAATAATCCACATAAAAAACTGTGTCAGTCCCACCAAGGCTATACCAATAATTTTGCCCATCATCAATTCAAACGGTTTTACCGAGGAAATAATAACTTCCACGATACGGCTTGTTTTTTCCTGAACAACTCCCGCCATTACCTGTGCTCCGTAAATGATGATAAACATATAAATTACAAAAGCTGAAATCATACCAATCACCAGTGCTAATTCAGCCGAGCCCTCTTTCTCCTGACCGTTATCACCCCATTTAATAGTAGGAATGTCAATATTGGACTTTGATTTTTCAACCATTTCTTTCAGATTTGGAATGTTGTATGCCTCCAGTTTCTGCTGTTCCACATATTTGTTTAAAGTTCCTGAAATATAGCTTTTTAATTCCAGGTTCACCTGTTTATCAGAATAAAGTGCTACCGCTTTCGGATTTTTTGATAGGTCATCGCTAATCAATAACAAGGCGGTAAATTCTTTTTCGTCTTTATCCGTATTTTCCTTTTTTATCTGATCAACGGGTTTGTCGACGAAGTCAAAAATATACGTTTCGTTATTTTTAAGCACTTGCGAGTAACTATTTGTTTTATCGATTACCACAATGTGTTTTTTATTGCTGTCTTTGATACTCGACAGCCAAAGGGGCACAGTGATCATTCCTGCGAAAAGCAAAGGAGTAAGAAATGTGAGAATGATAAATGATTTTTTCATCACCCGGGTGGTATATTCCCGTTTTATAATCAGAGATATTTTTGACATAGCACTTATTTTCTTACTGTTTCAATAAAAATATCATTCATACTGGGTAAGAGTTCTTCAAATGAAAGGATGCTTGTCTGAAGCATTAATTCGTTTATCAAAGAATTATTTCCTTCAGGAGTTTGCTTTTTGATGATACTTTCCACTATCCCGTTTTTGTCGGTTTGTGAGATTAAATTAAAAGCATTATTGCCAATCACCGGACTTGAGGAACGGAGAACATATTTTTTTGCAGCATATGATGCACGGATTTCAGCAACATTCCCCTGCAGCACTATTTTTGCATTATCCACCAACGATATGTTTTCGCAAAGATCCTCCACTGTTTCCATATTGTGGGTTGAAAAGATAATGGTGGCACCTTCGTCGCGTAAATTCAGGATTTCACGCTTCATCAAATCTGTATTTACAGGATCAAAACCACTGAATGGTTCATCAAAGATCAGTAGCTTTGGACTATGGAGAATCGTCGTGATAAACTGCACTTTTTGTGCCATTCCCTTGGATAACTCCTCCACTTTTTTGTTCCACCATTCCTGAATTTCAAATTTTTCAAACCAGTATTTCAATGCTTTCAGCGCATCCTGTTTTTTCATTCCTTTCAGCTGAGCCAGGTACAGTGCCTGCTCTCCCACTTTCATCTTTTTATACAATCCACGTTCTTCCGGCAAATAACCGATATGTTCGACATCCGAAGTCGTCATTCGTTTTCCATTCAGTCGCACTTCACCACTGTCGGGAGCAGTAATACAATTGATAATACGGATTAAAGTGGTTTTTCCTGCACCATTTGGTCCCAGCAATCCATAGATTGTATTTTCCGGAACAGTAAGACTCACACTATCCAATGCCAGATGTCCGGCAAATTGTTTCACTACATTTTCTACTTCGAGTAGTATCATGTTAATTGGTTGATTGGTTGACTGGTTGATTGGTTAATTGGTTGATTGGTTGATTGGGTAATTGGGTAATTGGTTGATTGGTTGATTGGTTGATATGTATATTTGAAATATTGACGTATTTTTAAAATCTATTTTTTAAAACCGGAACATCATTAATCTATCTCATGTTCAAATTTTCACATCATCACATCATCACATCATCACATCATCACATCTTCCCTTCATCACTAAAGCTATAATAGTTGCCCCTGGCAATGATGATATGATCGAGTAAAGTGATGCCAATTGCTTCACAACCTGTTTTTATACGTCTGGTTATTACTTCGTCTTCGTGACTGGGACGGTTTTGACCTGAAGGATGATTATGGGCAACTACAACAGCCTGTGCCGATTTTTCAAGTGCTATTTTAAGAAGCATGGGAACATCCACGACTGTTTGTTTGCTTCCCCCTTGTGTCAGGCGTTTTATTTCAATCACTTTGTTTGCTCCGTTGAGTAACCCCACCCAAAATTCTTCGTGTGACAAATCCACCAGTTGTGTTTCAAAGAGATCAAAGAGATCATTGCTCGATGTTATTTGCTTTCGTTCGAGTATTTCACTGGTCTTCCGTCTTTTGCCCAGTTCCAGGGCTGCGGTAATGGTAATCGCTTTCGCTTGCCCAATACCTTTAAAACGTTTACATAATTCTGTTATACTTAGTTGTGCCAGTTCATTGAGGTTATCCTGACAATCATTTAATATCCGGCGGGCCAGCTCAACAGCCGTTTCATTCTTGTTTCCTATTGCAATCAGTATAGCCAGTAATTCAGCATCCGAAAGACTTTGTGAGCCTTTCCGCATCATCTTTTCACGAGGGCGGTCATCTTCAGCCCAGTCGCGAATGGTTAATCTTTTGTCATCGGTTAACATGCCTCAAAAATACAAATAATTTTTATTCTCACAACCAATCTTAAAGAATAATAAAAAAAGCCGCTTCAAACAGGATGTCAAAGCAGCTTTATCAGTCTCTTTCAAGAAAATGGATTTTAATTCTTTTTCAACTCCCAAATGGTCGCAACGATTTCATTCGCGGCAAAGAATTCATTCCAACCTGCCGGTGCCTGCCCTTCAATTGCTTTAGAAAATAATTTTGTCCCGGAACAATCATATACTTCCTGGTTACTGTATTCAACGACTTCAGAACTTGAATAACTTATAACATAATGATTTTCTCTTGTAGTTTTATTAGCATAGATGGAAATTGTAATGGTTACGCTTGTAAAATTCGCTGGTGTATGGTTTTTACGGAACTCCGAAAGCCAGTCAACATAATACAATGGATCAACAACACCACATGCCGAAACAGTCCGATTCTCGGTAATAATATAATTGGGAGTAGAATCAGAACAACTTTCCATTCCGGAAAATGTGACCAGGCACATTAAAATCAATACTACATTTCTTATTTTCATTTTTTATTTGTTTTCTGTTGTATCGGATTAAAAATAACATTTTGAGAAGTACTCATGTAAGAGTTTAAACAATTTAAGTCTGTTGAAAATTTTCATGCTTTAATAATCACCAAAATATTTGTTAAATATTTATCATGCAGTATTGATGCAAGATAAACTTAATCCGTTGCATATGCCTTTACTGTAATTTTTCTCAAGTTATTTGTTTAAAATCATATCACCAATCTTTTGATGAAACAGATTTTATATCGATTACAGATTTAAATATCTTTCATTTTAAATGGATTATACGATATTTTATTATCAAATACATTTGTATTTTCAATTTTTTTGACTCTTTTTACTATGTAATTCGTAAGCGGTAAAGCAATAATTTCATAAGCGGTTTTTAATGCCGTTTGAGTCAGAATGAGAAATAACAGTTGATGCTTGTTGAGAATACCTGAAAAGGCAATGGTAAAGAAAACCAGTGAATCCGCCCCTTCGCCTACGATGGTTGAGGCAACAGCACGAACAGAGAAATGCCGTCCATGTTGCAGTATTTTCATTTTACTCATCACATAGGCATTCAGGAAGGATCCAAACAGGAAAGCAATAAAACTGGCTACCGTGATACGTTCTGTATTTCGCAATATCAATTCAAAAGCCTGTTGATTCAAAAAATTGTGGGATGCCGGTGCCCAGATACTGATTCTGAAAATCAGAACAACAAAGAAATTCATAAGGAATCCGGTCCAAATGATGAGTCGCATTTTCCGGTAGCCCCATACTTCGGCTATCAGATCATTAATGATGTAGGTCACCGGGAAAATTAGCAAGCCGGCTGTAACATCGATTCCGCCTACAGTAATCAATTTCTGCCCGACAATATTGGCCACAATCAGGCATACTGTAAAGAGAATCCCGAAAATCATAAAAGTAACTGAAACCTGTTTATTCATCTATCTTAATTTTTCGAGTACAAAGATAAATGTTTTATTTGAAATACAAGAGAGACAATACGATATGTACTGTCTCTCCTGATTGAACATAAATTGCCGGTTGAATCCTATTGTTGTACAATTTCAACAACTCCCGAATTACCCTTACCCGCTGAAGGAATCCGGATAAAATAAGTTCCTGATGGAATTCCTGCAACATCAACGGTTGTAGTTGACTGTGTTCCTAAAGTTATTGTTTTTATTATTTTACCGGTTAGATCCATCAGGTAAGCAATCGTGGCAACATTGGAAGATGATCCGTCAGCTGTATTACGAATCATGAGTTTCCCATTTTTTATCGGATTAGGGAATATTCTAATTTCAGGTTTATCTTCCATCAAGCCGTTAACCGATGTGATGGATGTCGGGGTTGCCAGCCAGATTGTTGCATTCATTAACAACGGCCTGTGGTTTCCTGCAGCATCATGGGTATACCCGTTGTAGAGGTTGGTATCACCCGAATCGCCCGTACCATCATCGCAGGGTGAACTGTCACCAATGGCAGCAACTTTCCCCTTTCCGTAGCGGGCGGTTGCAAACATTACATTGGTTGTCCCGCTTAAGGATGAACCGGTGGTAAATATTTTACCTGAAACCGATGCATTCTTTGATGGATTCAATGTCATGGTGGTGCCGTTAAACCATTCAGCTTCTTTTACTTTTCCCATTACTCCGTTCAGGATGGAATCATTCGGGTTTGTGGCTATATTGAAGCTTGCCCCGGATATGTTTACCAAATCGAAAGCAATCCCGAATGGGTAGTTTTCAATGGTATTGTTGGTCAGTAAATCATTCCAGATATGTGGAGAATCCCAGGTATCATTATTCCGGTCGGAGATAGTATGATCTGAAACCATAAACAGCCCGCCGCCTTCTTTCACAAAATTCAGCATTGCTTCTTTTTCACTTGCTGAGAAAACAATATTCGGTTCACAAACAATAAAGACCTTGTACCGGCTTAAATCTTGTGAATTACTAGTCAGTCCGTAGGTTATTTTTCCATTATAAGTGAGCGTTTCTACCTGATAACCCTGTTTCACACAATCGATGCCCCAGGACGATAAAGCCCCTTTCCAATACGTTTCGATAGTTGTGCCAGTTACTGTTGTTTGATCCGGCGTAGGGAATTGCTGTGGATTCGATTCAGAACCGCTGCCTGCTGTAGCAACAGCACCGTTAAAACCGAGGTTATTCTGGTCTGTATCAATCACCCAATCGGCATTTGAGGCTGATTCAGCTTTAGTGGCATCAAATAAAATCCTGGTTTGTGCGGAAGAAAAAGTTGTAATAAAGAAAAAAACAAGAGGAAAGTAAAATTTCAATCTCATGAGGCATGGATATTTTTTTGATAGAATTATCAGGTGCAAAAGTAGCACTTAAAAAGGAGATGTACTTTCAATCTAAAAAATTAAACAAGGAAACAACCATCAGTCATTCCAATCAATCAAACAAAGAGAATACCTGGTTGAAGTTATTTTAGTTAACCGGATGTGAAGAAAGTTCAACTGTGATAACAATCCCAATAATCTGTCATAAGCCGGTTCAATTTATCCTCCCTGTATAAATCTCAGATGGTCATACTTAAATAAACATCAATTATTTTTCACCCCTTTTTTATTAAAGAAAGCCAATACCGTTTCATTAAATAAAGCCGGATGCTGTTGGCAGACATGATGATAGGAATCGGGAAAAATACACAATTCTGCGTTTGTCAACGACTGGTATATTTTTAAGGTGTGTTCTGGTTTAATCATGTCACGGTCACCCGCCATCACCAATACCGGGCACTGAATTTTCTTTAAATCTGAATACGGAATTTGTGGCTGATATATCATCATTCTGTTTAATATTCTGTCAATGGGTTTAGAAGTGCTGCTAAACGCAGTGTTTCTCATTCCTTCCAGGTCATCGGCATTCAGAGCTGTTGTATCCGGAACGATATTAGCTCCTGTTTCGGCCAGTTTCTTTACTTTTTTGGGATACTTCATTGCCAGGATCAACCCATTGATCCCACCATCGCTCCAACCAAGTACATACGCTGAATCAATATGCAAATAATCGAGCAACCCTGAAAAATCGGAAGCCATCATATCATACGACAGAGTATCGGCAGAACCGCCGGATTTACCCTGTAACCTGCTATCAATGGCTATCACTTTATAATGCTTTTCGAAAAAGGGGATTTGATTTTTAAAAGCGGCAATCGAACCTCCATTGCCATGCAACATGATTAAAGGTTCACCATTCCCATAGGTTTCGTAATACATCTGAATTCCATTGACAAGTGCATAGTGTCCTGCCATTGCATTATTTCCATAATCAATAGATGTTGTTTGAGCAAACATATTCATATGGAGCGGAATTAATATAAAAAGAAGAAAAAGTGATTTTCTCATAGCCACTAAAAATGAATGGTTGATAATAAAATAATTGTATCTGAGAGTTGAACAGGGAATCAGTATCTTCAATATGATACATGTTGTCCAATAATTAAAAAATTGATTCCTGGTTTTTCTTCATAAACTCAACACGAGATGTACAAAGTTGGACCATTGAAAATAATTGATTAACCCTGTAGAATGTCCAATCAACCAATTATTTTAAATGGTTTGTTTGATTGCAGTTACCGTTATATCGATCACCCGGGTTAGAAATGAAAATTTTTCTTTCATCATATTATAGGTATCACCCGATTCAATATACGTGGCAGTACCTTCAATCAGAAATCCGGTTCCCTGATAGTCTTTATATCCCAACACCTCTTTACTGCCCAGAGTTATTTTCACCCGGTTATTTACCCTGACGTTTTTTTCTGTTTTACGCATACCATAAGCCGGAATTAAAATATGCCCTTCTTCGGTTATAACCAGATACGAATTCCAGGTATTCACTACATGCGGCTCATTATCTCCCCATGATACAATTGCAACAACCCCTTCATGTTGAAGTACTTCATAAAATTTCTCTGGTAGTCTTTTTTCTGTTTCCATTATATTCATTTCTATTTTTAAATTAGGTAATATGTACTTTCTGCAACGACTTGTACTTTCGTGGACAAAGTTAAAGCAATCGTTCGGGAGTAACTATTAAGCCTGTTTAAGAAATAAATAATTTATTTTCGCTTTCTCAATTCACTCATGTATTCGGGAGTTAATCCCAGATAGGATGCAATCATGTATTGCGGAACCCGTTGAAAAAATTGCGGGTATGAACTGTTGAAATGCCGGTACATTTCCTCTTTAGAAAGCTGATAGATCATCTTCACCCTTAATTGGGATGCTGATAAGGCGCGTTGCATCATGATCCGGAAATATCGCTCCATTTGTGGGATAGCAATAAAAAGATCATCCTGATGATGATAGTCAACTGCCACTATCACCGACTTTTCAACTGCCTGAATGGAATACTCAGAGGGGGATTGCCGTGCAAAACTGAAATAATCGGATAACCACCAGTTCTCAATGGCAAATTGCGTGGTTTGTTCAACCATCTTATCATTGTTGAAAAACATGCGCAGGCAACCTTTTTCTACAAAACAGTTATACCTGCAGACTTCCCCTTCGCGTAAAAGGAATTCCCTTCTTTTCAATTCCATTGGCCGGAGATAAGGTTCCAACTTTAAAACTTCATCATCACTTAATTCGACATAACGCCTGATATGAGCTATAAAACCCGGATATTTGGTTGTCATAATTTAGCTGGTTAGTTACAACCCTTCACAAACAAAGTTTATTACTATTTAGGAACCGATAGAAAAAAATTCATGTACACCGGGCTATCAGGATTTATCAGGCTGAACTGTTTTTAAAAATAATATCCCGGTAAGATAGTTTACAAATTACTTTTTAAATTGTTTTAAAATTTCACGATAGTCCAACGGTTTAATTCCACGTTGAAGTCGAATGTTGCCCCTTTCACTATAGCTTCATCCTTTGTCTTTGCTTTTACTGTTTCTTCTATGGAAGTTGGCTTCATAAATTTTATCCAGAAAGGGAACAGGCTGTCAAATGTTCCCGTTGCTTTGGTAAAGGAGTATTGAGGTGTACCGGGGTTAATTCTATCATCGGTGCCTCCAACATAATTAATTCTAAACATCACCACAATGGAGTCACTGACATCCGATTTATTAATATAGGTAATTACGTAATAGATTCTGTTATCTTCCGGTATTCCCTGGTTATCGAATTTAAAGGGTTCTCTGGCATTCAGGGCAATATTATCCGAGATCTGACGAACGTCTTCTAAATTAAATGTCTTGAGTTTGAGCCATGACTGGGCGTTGCAAATAAATGCAAACGCAAGGAACAGTAACGTAAGTCTGGTTTTCATTATGAAGTGTTAAGTTTAGTTTTATAACCGGTTAAAATTCTATCTATAATTGATTCATCCTTTAAAAGTATTCAAATACAGTAGAATAAATAAATCTGATTCAAGTGAATTATAACTACATAGAATTATTTTGATAAATATACTCTCTGCAATTTCATTCTACTTCTACAAGAATTATTGCATGAATTATTGCATTTTTTTTGCATTTACTCCTGTCAAATCCAGGTAATCCAAAATAAGTCTGACACATTTATCAATATCATGCTTGCTTGTATCTATCGAAAGATCATAATTCCGGGCATCATTCCAGTCCCATTTTTTCCCGGTTACGATCCGGCAATAGCGGGCTCTTTCAATATCGCTATGTTCGATCATATTTTCTGCTGTATCCTCCGATACATGATACAGGCTCCGGATTCTTTTTGTGCGGGTAGGGATATCCCCGTGTAAAAATATTCTGATATTATTTGGATATTCCCGCAGGATGTACGATCCACACCGTCCGATAATGACTGCTGAACGTTCATTTACAATATGCTCGATAATATCAGCTTCGGCCTGAAATAATTCACGGTCGGTTGGTGCCTGTAACTTAGGTGGGACATATAAATCCGTAGATATCGTATTGAATTGTAAAAAGGATTCCCAAAAGGAAATGATTTTTTCATCGTTCGAGACTACATCTTCCTCAAGGACAGCATACTGCCTGGCTACCCGGTCAATAATTTCACGATCCGCATAAAATATATCCAGTTCTTTTGCCAGTTGTTGCCCGATAAATGCACCCCCACTCCCCAGCTGACGACTGATGGTAATGCTGAAATTCTTTGTCTTTTTCATGGTTTTACCTCCAGATTATAATGTTTGTTTTTCCGGTTAGATAACGATACAAATATAAATATTTTTTATTTGAATAGCTAATGTACAGAAAAAGAAAAAGAAACTAATTAAGTCCTTAGAAGCTTTAAATGTTCAATTCAGAAAATGTTCTTATTATTCATCTACCATTCAGGATTATCTATTTTCTACTGTCATTTTTTCTAATAATTCAGGGTCGGCTAATTTATGGATTCCTCTTATGACCCAATACATTTATTATTTATTCATGTACTATTTACTATTTGTCCCTCATATTGTATTTTTCTTCCGCTAAAGTTTTTTCTTCGAACATGATCTTTTAAAACCAGCTTTTACGTTGAACAATCTGTGAATTTTGTATGTTACTATATTAACAATGTTGTATTAAACCAAAAAATATGAAACATAGCAAATTGATATTCATTTTCATAGTTTTAAGTATCCTGATTTTATCGTACTCTTTTGTATTTAACGAGAAACAAACCTCAACCCCTAAGACCACCCGTGAATTGTACCTGCAATATTGTGCCGGCTGTCATGGTCAGAAGCTCGAACGGTTTGCTGCCCGTCAATGGGTGTACGGCAGTTCCTTAAAAGAAGTCTCCTCGACTATTAAAAACGGACGCCCGGCTATTGGAATGCCCGGTTACACCAAAGCTA
>Ga0302215_10000739_pt1 | contig 24002 bp, 27 predicted proteins | sample II_Fen_N3_1_FD_194580 | JGI IMG/M metagenome (GOLD analysis project Ga0302215, IMG submission 194580) | Peat permafrost microbial communities from Stordalen Mire near Abisko, Sweden - II_Fen_N3_1 | ecosystem: Environmental > Terrestrial > Soil > Wetlands > Permafrost | place: Sweden: Abisko... | reverse complement strand
CGGAAACTTGAACTTGTTTTTACTCGACGAAATATTTAAAGGAACTAACACTGTTGAACGAATATCAGCAGGCAAAGCTGTTTTATCTTCATTGAACGAAGAGAATAATATTGTTTTTGTATCGACACATGACATTGAATTGGCTGACTTATTGAAGAATGAATATGACTTATATCATTTTAGCGAAATCGTTAACCATAAAACAGTGGATTTTGACTACAAGCTAAAAGAAGGAAAATTAAAGAACAGAAATGCTATCAGGATACTTCAAATCAACGATTATCCCGAGAGTATTATAAAGGAAGCAATTGAAATATCGGAAGAGCTTGACAAAATTACTGTGGCTAACACACGCTCTTGGTCATAGGCTGGCTGACGTGAATTCCGGCAGTTTTGCTCCCGCATTCACTTGTCGTTTCACGACAGGAAATTCGCCCGCAAACCGCCAAATGCCCATAGCCTCGGTTATTTGGATTATTTCCATAACAACCTTGTTAAAAAAGCTTTCTTTTTAAAGGAAAGCTTTTTACATTGAGAGGACAACAACAATTACTTCTTTGAAGCTTCCAATGATGCTTTTCTGAACTCTTTCAATAGTTTCTCCAAATCAAGAGTACTTTTACGTGCGCGAGTACCGGCAGCTTTGTTGCCTTTCTCAATTTGCAAATTTGCATCTGTAATCAGAGCTTCAAATTCGGCTTTAATTTTGCTTACTAATTCTTCCATTTTTTGAATTGTGTTTAGTTTATAATTGGCTGTCGATATACAGTTGGTATATTTCCTGCAAATATAATCATTTAAGGATAATTCCAAAATAAGATATTCACATTTCAATTTTAAATGTAAATAAAATATGGAATTTTCTTATTATTTTTGCTCTGAATTTAAATCTAAAATCGTTCTTATGGCTGCTCAAATTGGGGATAAAATACTGTATAATGGACAAATACACTTATTAGCTTCTGAACCGTTATCACCTTATTTGTACACCAACAAAATTGAAAAACTATTTTCAGGAATTAGTTCAGCCTGTTACAGAGGATATTGCGCTACGTGGAAAATTGAGAACAAAAAAATTTACCTTTTAGACATCGAATCACCTTGTTCTTTAAAGGATGAGGATATGGATAAAATTGACGAACCCATTTCAGCAATGAATAAGTTATTCTCTGGACAAACTGATGTTTTTGCTCATTGGGTTAACGGAAAGATCAAAATTCAATCGGGCGAGGTATTCCAATTTATAAATACAGGATACGAATCTGTTTATGAAAAAGACATATTTTTAAAGTTTGAGAATGGAGTTCTAGTTGATGAAAAAGTTGTATTAAATGATCCAAAAGAATAATAACAACAAATTACAGCTTAAAACTCGAATAAATATAGACAAGTTTCCCGTTCACTATCACTATCAAAACCTAAAATGGTTATAATCCCTGACAACAATGTGATTGTCAGGGATTATTTCAATTGTTTTTCAATAAATTTTTCAAGTTTCTTAGCGTTTCCCGTTCCACTTTTTCAAAGTCTGGCAAATCATGGATTTGTTCATTCATTGATTTTGCCCACCGACCTTTATATTGAGGTATACGTTCAGCAAGTTTTTTCTTGAAATCTAATGGATTTAATCCTTTGCTCTTACATTTATTTGCGAATTCATTCATATAAAAGTCAGCATCCATACCGTGAATTTCAAGCAAATACCAAATATCGTAAAAATCCCGTGGTTGCATTCGTTGCATGACAGTACGCATTTTTTCAACCAACACCTCCTCCAACGGATAACATAAAAGTTGATGTGCCGTTAAATCAGAATATCTTAAGATCAGGTCTTTACGAACAGGTTCAAATTCTAATTTCTCCGTTCTTGATATATCAATTTTTACTTTTTTATTACTGCCTTGTCCTCCAAGTGGTCCTAAATAACTGATATAAAAATTTATTCCACTATCCTCATGTTCATTGTTATCAATTATTTCTAACGGTATGTTTGCCTCTTCACGTATATATTCAAAGACTTCGGTAAACCATGCGAATATTTGTTCGTTTGATATTTCGTTGTTGAGTAAGGTAAAATCAAGGTCTTCAGAAAATCTGTAATCCCCAAAATACACTTTCTTCAAAACTGTACCGCCTTTAAAAACAGTACTTTGTGAGAGTAGGTTGTGCTGCGCAATCCCTTTTAGAATCCATGACAGTACATAATCTTTTTCTATTTGTTGGTCACGAACTCCTACTTCACGGGCTATTTGTTGAATTTCTCCTGGCTTAATCATGTGTAAATGGCTGATTTAATTGTTTCTGATTCTAGGTTTTGTTGAATACTCCATCTACTTGTCATTTTCCCGGTTTTTGGTAATTCGGTATCAAGCAGGACGTATGAAGCAGTTTTCATTTTTTGCAATTTATCAATAATCGGATTCTCTATTTCGAGCATTTCCAACAAAAAACCAAGTCGTTTAATAACTGCTTGTGAGTTGAATTTAATTGCATATTCTAATAATTTATCAAATTTTATTTTGCTTTTTGACAGATATAAAGCTCTTGCGATTTCAACAATGCCTCCGGCATAATCGGGCTTAAATAAACAGTCAATAAACGTTTTTTCCAAGTCAGAACACAGCACTTTATTGAAACTATCAACCCATATTTTCTTTGAACCAAAAAAATGACTCTCATTATGGTAAATAAATTGAAACGGAATATTCCTGATAGTCAAATGCGAAGGGCTAATTTGTTTTGAAACAACAATTTGCTCTTTCAATGAAGGTTGGGTGATGAGGTTATGAATTTGCATTGCAGAATAGTAAGCAATGTAAAATTCAGCATCCCCAACAAGATACTCTGCTATTAAATGCCAATCGGGCATAAAGGTCTTTGAATCCTGTTCGTAAGGGATTATAGAGTAAATGCCTTCCTTTAGGCGCATTAATAGTCCTCGTTTTGTCATTTTACTCAGCAGTTCTTTTACAGCACTCTCTTTGGAGTCGGGCAAAGCCATAAATGCCTCTGAATATTCAAAATACTTCTTGTTCTGTCCATTAAAAAAAGATAGAAGCACACTAGACTGAGTTGATATATTTTTATGTTTCATATTGGGATAGTCAGCTTTAAACTGACTACAAAGATATGAATAATAATTTAATTTGATTCCTATCATATAAATTATTTATGTTTTGTATGGTATAAATCATTTTTAAACTGACTAAATCAATATGAAACATAATTACCAAACTCTTATTTCTTCACCAAATGGCTCAATTCAGGATTATTCCTGATGCGTTCCATCTCGTCCACGATTATCTGGGCAACTTCTTGCTTGATTCTGTTGTAGTTTTTGTCAATTTCTTGTTTCATGTTATCGTTGCCATCACTATCCACGAACGATGCTATTTCAGGAATCATTTTATAAGCTTTTGTTTCGGCAGCTACTTTGGCATTATCCACTACAATTTCCGCATGAAAAATCTTTTGCTCGATTCGTTCCTCAAAATTATCAGAAACAGCACCCACAAAAACACCTTGTGTCAGATTACTGATTTTTGAAGCCGGAATAAGACTGTCCATTTGAGTGCTTAGTGAAGTGGATTTGTCCTGACGATTGATGGTCATGGATTGGCGCAGTTGCAATACTTTTCCAAAACGGTCTGATAGGTTCTTAGCTGTTTCGCCCACTACTTGTCCGCTAAAAATATTCCCCACAGTATTCTGAATAACTTTGGCTTCTTTGTCACCATAATCACGATTAAGTTGGCTATAGTCTTGAAATCCTAGGCAAACAGCTACTTTATTACTACGGGCGGTGGCAATCAGATTATCCAACCCACGAAAATAGATGGTCGGTAATTCATCAATGATAACGGAACTTTTGAGTTGTCCTTTCTTATTGATAAGCTTTACAATACGGCTGTTGTACAATCCGAGTGCTGCCGAATAAATACTTTGTCGGTCGGGATTATTGCCCACACAAAGAATTTTGGGTGCTTCGGGGTTATTGATGTCCAAAGTAAAATCATCACCTGTCATTACCCAATAAAGTTGAGGAGAAATCATACGGGACAATGGAATCTTGGCAGATGCAATTTGCCCTTGTAACTGATCTTGCGCTCCTCCCTCCCACGCATCCATAAACGGTGACAGGTAATTTTCAAGGTCGGTGTACGAAGTCAGAATCGTAAAAGTATCGGAATACTTCTTATTCAGAAATTCAATGGCATGGGGAAAAGTACAATACTTTCCGTCCTTATAAATTTTCAGATACCAAATAATGGCTGCCAACAGAATAATCGGCGATTCGACAAAGAAATCACCTTGTTTCTGTATCCAACTACGGTTGAGGTTAAGCATAATGGTATAAGCACTTTCATAGGCATCGCTAATGTCCGTCATAAAGGTTGGATTAATAGGGTTGCATCGATGGCTTTTTCTTGGATTGTCGAAGTTGATGACGTAAAACTTGGGAGCCACTTTGTACTTGTCACGGTGTTTGAGCAAATGATTGTAAGCAATGGTCGATAAATCATCGAACTTAAAATCATATATATACATGGCAAAGCCTTTCTCTATTTGTTGCTTGATAAAATTATTGACTACCGCATAAGATTTACCACTACCGGGTGTGCCCAGCACAATGGTGGCTCGAAACGGATTGACGATGTTTATCCAACCATCCCATTGCTTTTTCTTGTACCAGAATTTGGTAGGTAGGTTAACGGAATACTCGTTCTCCATTAACCTTGTTTCCTGCATAAAGCTTTCATTCTCATTGTTGAACACATCGTCCATCAGGCTATTTTTCAACAATCGGCTCATATACAAACCAGCCATCATCATACAGATATAACCTATGGTCAGGGTGGAAATATAAAAAGCCACGTTTGCCAATATGGGTAATGGCAAAGAAAGTATCCACCAATTCAGGAAAAATAGTTGACTGCCAATAATGAGTAAAACAATGATTTTAGTCCAGGATATTTTCTCTTCTTTCACTCCTTTAGTGCCTAGGCATGACAACCCCAGAAAAACGACTGCGAACAACTTTGTCCACAGGATAGAGGAAAACAATCCTCCTGTTCGCTGGAAACCCAGTAAGATTTTGTTCAATGTTTCGAGAGTTATGTTCCACTGTTGGAAGGCTTCATAACAGTACCAGTAAATATTTATCAGTACGAATAGTATACTGATGGCTCGCATAAATTCCATGACTTTTGCTAAGCCTCTTAAATCATCTTCTTGTTGCATAATGTTTTAGTTTTAGAGTTTGAATTCAATTTTTCTAGTTACTTTATTTGTTGGTTTTAAATCGTCAATATTTTATTATGTTGGCTTCTTGCGCTTTTTCTTCATTCTCATTCTTCGGATAAAGGCTTCTTCTTCCGAATCAGTTCCGCTGTTCGTCTCCATACTGAATAAATTGATAGACTCATCAGAATTATCGATATCGTATTTAGACTTCAAATCAGGCTCGTCAGTATGTCCAACCTCACTATTAGCATGTTGCTGTTGTTGACTGTTATTATTCTCTTTAGACGAAGCGAAAAGCTCATTAAAAATATTTGCCGAGAACTCTTTACCCAAACGAGAGCCATTGAGCACACATTTATTCTGTTGGTCGATAAATGTTACTCCATAAATACGTCCGGCATCATTCTGACGAAATACGACATTTATACCATTAGCGATCAGTTGCTTTTCAAAATCAGCACGATTTCCGGGTGATTTCATAACTGTGGTTATAATGGCTTTAGTTCTATTTTTCAATAGTTTTTGCTTAATGATTTCACCAGATTGAAGCATTCGTTGCTGCAATGCTTCATATCCTACTGTTTTTCCAAACAGAGACGATTTAAACGGCTTGCCAATCCGTTCTCCTTTGTCATCTGTTGCCGAATACACCAAACCGTTATACATCTTATCGGCTGTTCCACCTTTGATTTCTTCCACCGTGATTTTGTACAATGACAATAAGGCTTTGTATTCGCCCATGCTCTGAAAATGATATGATTTCACCAACGGACGAATGACGCTTGCTATCTGATTTTTCAGATTATTTTCACCATATGCAATTCCTTTTATGGATAGTTCCGGTTGTTTTTCTTTCTTATCAGCCGCTATCAAATGGTACTTTTGTTCGATATTTCGGCAAATCTCCATGGATTTACGGTATTCAAAATTGTGATCCAACTTCTTTCCGTTCTCGTCTACCCGAACCGATACGATGTGGAGGTGATGTCGGTCAATATCTTCATGCTTATACACGATAAAAGGTTGATTGCCATAACCCAGTTTTTCCATATATTCCTGTGCTATCTCCGAAAGTTGGTCATCCGTCAAAACATCTTTCGGGTCAGGATTCAATGAAATATGCAAAATTGGGCTTTCCGTTTTTTGGTTGACTGCCAGATAAGGTTCAAACGAACGCATACAAACACCTACCGTATAGTTTCTATCCCGAGGTTCTATCATCCGATTGGTGAGAATAACTTCTCCTTGATGCTGATCTACCTTGGTTTGATTATATGCCAATGCTCCAAAAATGGAAGTACCCGAACTTATTTTTGCAACCATTTTTGATTATCATTTCAAATTGACATCACTCTTTGTTGATTCACTATCTGCCGAACCGTATATTTTTACTTCAAGTTTATCTGTCAAATCCATAATCTGACGGTTCAATACAACCAATTCTAAGGTTGCTTTTTCCAATTTAGCCAGATAGTAAAGGGCTTTTTTCTCTTCAAAAGCAAATTTAATGGACTTCACTGCCTGATTATAATTGATCCCAATGGCACGAAACTGTGAGTGAAAGGTTGTCAATTGCATGTAATAATCCAACACCGCCTTATCCTGTTTGAACACACGAATGGCTTTATCGAAGATGCAAGCGGTGATAAAATGTGCTTTTACCTTCATTCCAGACTCATCAAAGCGACCTAAAAATGCAGCATGTTCCACCGCATTGAAACTTATGGAGTAACGAAATATAGCAGGATCACTCTTTTGAGTCCTCCCGACTTTGGTTTTTCGAGGCACTTTTTTCACTTCCATATTCATATCGGTTGAATTTTACTTTTGAGCTATTTTGCTCCATAAACTACTCTTTAAAAGCACCAACTTCGGCGGTGCTTTATCCCCCTGAAAGGGCAAGTCATTTTGAGCTGCTGAAAGAATTTCAAGCAGCTCAAAATACAACTTGCCATTTGCCAAGTGCAAATACGATTAGCTTTATTAACTGCACAGATAGCATATTGATTTTCCTTCCATCATGATAGGGCAAAAGTAGTTTCTGTTTTTAAACTGAGCTATAGCTGGTTATAGGACAAAGTAGGACTGCGTGTGCCAAACAAAGACAGTTTTAAAAAGGGATTGATTTAATGATTTCATTTGCCAACGAAATTGATTTTCAACACATATGTCAGCAATTCATCTGGAGTGGTGAGTGGAAATTAAAAAGTTGAATGAGTGGTTGGGTGAATGAATGAATGAATGAATGAATGAATGAATGAATGAATGAATGAATGATAAACTGAGTATCAAAAAGTATTGTCAGCAACTCAACAACTCAACAGTTCAGCAACTCAACAAACAATATTATCAACAGTTCAACACAAAATATTTTCAACGAGTCAACATAAGATATTGCCAACACTTCAAAAAACCAACGATATACATTTTCAACCAATCAATAATATTAATTATCAAGGAGTCACCACAAGATATGGCTGACAAGAATTATCAAAACAATGCTGATATAAATACTTTCAATTGGTTGATTAGCAATCAATCAAACATGATTGAAATAACTAAAGACATACATCAACACAACAACTCATCAACAAATATTTTAAAACAAAAAAATGATTGACATGAAGAAAAAAACCTTGTTCGTTGCCTTTTCTACCCAGAAGGGTGGAGTCGGCAAAACTACCTTCACCGTATTAGCGGCTAGTTATCTACATTACCTCAAAGGGTATAATGTGGCAGTATTGGATTGTGATTTTCCGCAATATAGCATCAATGCCATGCGGAAACGAGATACGCAGCAAGTGGATGCAGATGACTATTACAAGCTGATGGCCTATAACCAATTCAAGCAATTGAATAGAAAGGCGTATCCAATTATTTGCAGTTCGCCCGAAGAGGCTATCGCATCTGCCAACAGTTTCTTAGCATCATCAGACGTGGAATTTGATGTGGTATTTTTTGACCTGCCTGGGACTATGAATAGTGTTGGCATTTTACAATCGCTGGCGAACATGGATTATATTTTCACACCCATTATTGCTGACCGTTTGGTACTCGAAAGCTGCCTGACATTTTCACTTTCGGTCAATGAACTATTAGTTAGCAATACATCTTTGCGACTGAAAGAGCTTCATCTTTTTTGGAATCAGGTCGATGGTCGTGAAAAGACCGATTTGTATGAAATCTACGAAAAATCCATCCATGAATTTGGTCTTCCGTTGCTTCGCACCTTTATTCCGGATACCAAACGCTACAACAAGGAATTATCCGGTAGTCGGAAATCAGTGTTTCGTTCCACCTTATTTCCAGCCGACAAACGATTAATCAAAGGCAGTCATCTGGAAGAGCTATTAATCGAAATCGTTCACATCATTAAATTATAAACACCATGGCAAAGCAAACAACCATCCCTAAAGTGGATGAAGATTTTATGCGGGAAGTTATTTCACAAGGCTTTCCAATGAAAAAAGAATCTTTAAAAGGAAAAGACATTTCAGTGATTATCAAAGAGGACAAAAAACCGGCAGTCAAAACACGTAAAACAAGAAATACCCCGAAGCTAAAACAAATAGAGCAAACGGAATATCTAGAAACCTATTTTGAGAAAGTAAATCTTACGAACCGACAGCAGATCAGCATCTCCAGAGAGACCCACTTGACCCTTTTCAGTCTCGTCAGCATGATAGGTGGACACGGAGCTACCATTAGCAGCTATATCGAAAACATTATCCTACAGCATCTTGAAAGTTACAAAGAAGAACTCAAAGATATGTATGAAACCCAATGCAAAAAACCTATACTATAATGATAAATCTATTGATCATATCCGCCCTTTTGTACCTCGTTTGGGTACTAATCTATTTGCAACGTAACCGAATTCGAAAATTTCCGTTTCCGAAAACAAAGTTGTTACCAACAATTCCACCAATTGAGCACATTGATGACGATGTGATGGGCAAAACAAAAACGCAATTGAGACATGTTGTGACAAACGATGACTCCTTAAGACAGATTGAAAAACCGATTGAAATCGTCCCTACATTTGCGACATCCAATGAAATATTGAAGTCGGCAAGGATCGACGACAGTGAATTAGAAAGCGCATTTTCCGACTCTCCAGAACCAATGGATTTGGACATGGAATATGGATATGAGGAAAAAGGATTATTGGAAGAAGAATACTTGAATTGCTTTGTAGACGATGATATTTCCGGATCCGCTACTGGCATTGGGTATGATGAGATGGAAAATCTTATTCAGGTCATGCAACAAAGCGGGTCTTCACCGGAAGCTGAACTCAGTGCCGTGAACACGATTCAACAGATGGATCAAACAGAGCTATTCCGACTTATGGTTTCACAAATTGCCGGAGGTAAGGAACGAGTCACTGAAATGCTGAATAAGTATAATGTTGATACTTCTGAAACAAACACAATGATTGCTGAAAGTCACAAGAGCGACTTTCAGCAATTCGAAATAAACAACTTTTTATAAGCATTTTATTATAAAAAATTTATCAATGACATTTTAAAAATTTATTTTATGACTAACAAAAAAGTATTTCTAACGGCAGCAAGCCTCCTCGCCGTTTATGTTTCAATTCAAGCGCAAGGCAATGGTTCGGGCGGTATTACGGAAGCTACTACCATGATTACCTCCTATTTCGAACCTGCCACCAAGTTGGTTTATGCCATCGGGGCAGTTATCGGTTTGATCGGTGGCGTGAAAGTGTACAGCAAGTTTTCATCGGGCGACCCCGACACCAGCAAAACGGCGGCATCGTGGTTTGGAGCTTGTATCTTCCTGATTGTAGCGGCTACGGTTTTACGTTCCTTTTTCCTATAAAGCCATGGCACACTATCCAATCAACAAAGGCATTGGCAAGTCGGTAGAGTTCAAGGGTCTGAAAAGCCAATACCTCTTTCTCTTTGCAGGTGGGTTGCTTGCCATCTTTGTCCTTTTTGTAATGCTCTATATGACCGGCATTGGTCAATGGTTCTGTATTGGTTTTGGGGTTATTTCATCTTCGGTTCTTGTGTGGCAAACCTTTGCGCTGAATCACAAATACGGCGAATATGGTCTTATGAAACTGGGTGCCATCCGAAACCACCCGAACTACCTGCTCAACCGCAAAAAATTTACCCGACTATTCAAACACATTCATCAAAAATAACTATGAGAAATATATTAAAAGCGACAACGCTTGAAAGCAAGTTCCCGATTTGGGGTGTGGAAATGGGTTGTATCATTTCGAAGGATGCCGACATTACGGTTGCCTTCAAAGTGGAACTTCCCGAACTCTTTACCGTGACTGCGAAAGAATATGAAGCGATTCATTCTTCTTGGACAAAAGCGGTAAAGGTGCTTCCCGATTATTCCATCGTGCACAAACAGGATTGGTACATCAAAGAACAATACGAACCGGAAATCAAGCCCGAAGGTATGAGTTTCCTATCCCGTAGCTTTGAACGCCATTTCAATGAACGCCCGTATTTGAATCACACTTGTTACCTATTCTTGACCAAAACTACCAAAGAACGTTCCCGACTACAAAGCAACTTTTCAACTTTATGTCGGGGGTCGATTATTCCCAAAGAGTTTCGGGATAAAGAAACTGTTGAGAGATTTCTGGAAGCAGTCGGACAATTTGAACGCATCGTCAATGATGGCGGATTTATTACCCTGACCCGATTGAACACCGATGAGATTGTAGGAGCTAATAACAAGGCGGGAATCGTGGAAAAATACTTTTCGTTGTCACAAGAGAATACCACCACGCTCAAAGATATGAGTATCAAACCGGACGAAATGCGCATTGGGGATAATATCCTTTGCTTACATACTTTGTCGGATGTGGATGATTTGCCTTCTAGCGTAGGAACGGATATTCGCTACGAAAAACTGTCTACCGACCGTTCCGATTGTCGGTTATCCTTTGCTTCTCCCGTGGGATTATTGCTTTCCTGCAATCACATTTACAACCAATACCTGTTTATTGATGACAGTGCCGAGAACCTGCGGAAATTCGAGAAAATGGGACGGAACATGCATTCCTTATCGAAGTACAGTCGGAGCAACCAAATCAACAAGGAATGGATTGACAAATACCTGAACGAGGCACATAGCTTTGGACTTTGCTCCATACGTTGCCATTGTAACGTAATGGCCTGGAGTGATGATAGAGAGGAACTCAAACACATTAAAAATGATGTAGGAAGCCAGCTGGCACTGATGGAATGTAAACCCAGACACAATACCGTGGATACTCCAACGCTTTTTTGGGCAGGCATTCCGGGCAATCAAGCCGATTTTCCGGCAGAAGAAAGTTTTTATACATTCATTGAACAGGGTATCTGCTTTTTTACTGAAGAAACAAATTATAAAAGTTCTGTTTCTCCTTTCGGAATAAAGATGGTGGATAGACTGACCGGTAAACCGATTCATGTGGATATTTCCGATCTGCCCATGAAAAAAGGGATCATCACCAACCGTAACAAATTTATCCTTGGACCATCAGGAAGTGGAAAATCCTTTTTTACCAATCACATGGTTCGACAGTATTACGAACAAGGTTCGCATGTACTGTTGATTGATACCGGGAATAGTTACCAAGGATTGTGTGAATTAATCAATCGCAAGACATTGGGAGAAGATGGTGTCTATTTTACTTACTCTGAGCAAAATCCGATAGCCTTCAATCCTTTCTTCACTGAAGATGGCGTGTATGATATTGAAAAACGGGAAAGTATCAAAACATTGATTCTGACTTTATGGAAACGAAATGATGAACCTCCCACACGAGCCGAAGAAGTGGCACTATCGAATGCAGTGAGTCTGTATATCGAAAAAATTAAAACAAAGGAATTAGCCCCCAGCTTCAACAGTTTTTATGAGTATGTAAAAACGGATTATCACGAAGTACTTGTCGGGAAGAAAGTTAGAGAGAAAGATTTTGATATTGCCAACTTTTTGAATGTGCTCGAACCGTATTATAAAGGCGGGGAATATGATTACCTACTGAATTCGGATAAACAGATTGATTTGCTTTCCAAGCGATTTATCGTTTTCGAGCTGGATAATATCAAGGACCATCCCATTCTATTTCCCATTGTCACCATAATCATTATGGAGGTTTTTATCAATAAGATGCGACGGCTAAAGGGAATCAGAAAAGTAATCCTAATTGAAGAAGCCTGGAAAGCGATTGCCAAAGAAGGTATGGCAGAATATATTAAATACCTTTTCAAGACAGTTCGTAAGTATTTCGGTGAAGCTATAGTGGTAACGCAGGAAGTGGAAGATATAATCGCTTCACCCATTGTCAAGGAATCCATCATCAACAATTCCGACTGCAAGATTCTGCTGGATCAGCGCAAGTACATGAATAAGTTTGATTCTATTCAGGCACTGCTAGGACTCACAGAAAAGGAGAAAACACAGATACTTTCCATTAATCTGGCCAACAATCCGAACCGACTATACAAAGAGGTTTGGATAGGCTTGGGAGGCACACAGTCTGCCGTTTATGCTACCGAAGTTTCTATGGAAGAATACCTGACCTATACAACCGAAGAATCTGAAAAAGTCGAGTTATTCAATCTTGTAGAGAAACTCGACGGCAATATTGAACTGGCGATAAAACAACTCTCTGAGACAAAACAAAATGATAAATAATTAAGCAACAATTAGCTATTAGTAACTTTTTCAAAACCAACTTTTTCAACTCAATTTAAAAACCCATTATTCAAATGAAAACAAAAATCTATTTAGCAGCCATCTTCCTGATGACTTGTGTGCTGTCTACAAAAGCGCAGTTCGTGACTTTTGACCCCTCCAACTTGGCTCAAAGTATTGTAAACACAACTCAGCAAGTGATTGAAACTTCGACCACTGCCTCGAACATGGTGAACAATTTCAAAGAAACCGTAAAACTCTATGAGCAGGGTAAAAAGTATTACGATGCCTTGAAATCAGTCAACAATTTAGTCAAGGATGCAAAAAAAGTACAGCAAACCGTCCTGATGGTTGGCGAGATTTCTGACATCTATGTGAACAGTTTTCAGAAAATGCTCACAGATAAGAACTATACTGTTGAGGAGCTTGGAGCCATTGCTTTCGGATATTCAAAATTGCTGGAACAAAGCGGTGACTTGCTGGGCGAATTAAAAGCGGTAGTCAGTTCCAATGGACTTTCCATGACAGACAAAGAACGCTTGGATATTATTGACCGAACCTACAACGCGGTAAAGAAAAACCGCAACCTAGTCAACTACTACACCAAAAAGAATATCGCGGTAAGCTACCTACGCTCCCAACGTGCGGGTGACACAAATCGGGTGATGGCATTATACGGCAGCAACAACGAAAAATACTGGTAAGCCATGTTATTATCCATTGAATTTGATAACCTCCACCAGATTCTGAAAAATCTGTATGTGGAAATGATGCCACTCTGTTCCAATATGGCAGGAGTAGCTAAAGGAATAGCCGGGCTTGGAGCTTTGTTCTATGTAGCCTCCCGGGTGTGGCAATCCTTAGCCCGGACCGAACCGATTGATGTGTATCCGCTTCTACGTCCTTTTGCGATTGGTTTATGCATTATGTTCTTCCCAACCATTGTATTGGGAACTATCAACGGTGTGTTGAGCCCTATCGTGCGAGGCACAAACCAAATGCTCCAATCACAAACCTTTGATATGGCCAGCTATCAAAAGCAGAAAGACAAACTGGAATATGATGCTGCCATGAAAAATCCTGAAACGGCTTATTTGGTGAATAATGAAGAATTTGATAAACAACTGGAGGAATTGGGCTGGAGTGCCACCGATTTAGCCACCATGACAGGAATGTATGTGGAAAAAGGAATTTACAGCATGAAAAAAACAATTCAGGATTCTTTCCGTGAACTGTTGGAAATTCTGTTTCAGGCTGCTTCGTTGGTGATTGACACTATCCGTACTTTTTTCCTAATCGTGCTAGCTGTCCTCGGACCCATTGCCTTTGCCATTAGTGTGTGGGACGGTTTTCAATCGACCATGACACAATGGATAACCCGCTATGTGAGCGTATATCTCTGGCTACCGGTGTCCGATTTATTCAGTACGATACTTGCCAAAATACAGGTGCTTATGTTGCAAAATGATATTTCGGAATTACAGAACAATCCCAATTATTCCATCGATTCATCCAATAGGATGTATATCGTTTTTATGATTATTGGCATTATCGGCTATTTCACTATCCCAACTGTAGCAGGCTGGATTATTCAAGCTGGAGGCATGGGTAATTATGGACGTAATGTAAGTAATACTGCCGGTAAAGCTGGCTCTGTGGCAGGTGGTGTTGCCGGAGCTGCAACAGGAAACATAGGTGGTCGACTGCTGGGAAAATAAATTTTTAAACAAAAAAACAAATGGAATTCAAATCATTAAAGAACATAGAATCAAGTTTCAAGCAGATTCGGCTTTTCAGTATTATTTTTCTCTGTCTGTGTGCTGCTATAACAGGTTATGCCGTGTGGAGTTCGTACAACTTTGCAGAAGCGCAACGACAGAAAATATATGTGCTGGACAATGGAAAATCCCTGATGCTGGCACTCTCGCAAGACTTATCACAAAACAGACCAGTGGAAGCTCGGGAACATGTAAAGCGTTTTCATGAACTGTTCTTCACCCTCTCGCCTGATAAAAATGCAATAGAGAGTAATATTAAAAGAGCCTTGTTTCTCTCGGATCGAAGTGCCTTCAACTATTATTCGGATTTATCGGAAAAAGGATATTATGCCCGCATCGTTTCGGGGAATATCAACCAAGCCATTCAAGTGGATAGCGTGGTCTGCAATTTCGACAAGTATCCTTATCAGGTGATGACTTATGCCCGGCAACAAATTATCCGTGAGAGCAATGTAACTGAGCGAAGCTTGATAACGCATTGCCAGTTATTGAACTCGGTACGAAGTGATAATAATCCGCAGGGGTTCACGATTGAAGCTTTCGAGATAGTAGAAAACAAAGACCTGACAGTCACTAACAGATAAAATATAAAAATGAAAATAACAACAAAAATATTTCAGTTCAGGTACCTGATAGAAGAAAGATTGCAAAACTATTGTACTTCTCTATCCCCAAAGCAAAGGCTTGTCTCCATATTGGTAGTATGTTCCATTTTTGGAATTATCTCGCTCTATTTCTCGTTTTCTGCCATTTACAGCATCAACAAAACGGATCGGGAGCAAATCAAGATTGAGCATATCAATGAATTGCAATTGCACTCTAACGATAGTATTCATCAACAAAATCTCAAACAATATGAAAGAAACGAATGAGGCTGACAATCCTCAAAAAGAACCGCTAACTGTCGAACAAAAACTTAGGCAGAAGAAAATGCTTATTTATCCCTTGATGTTTATTGTCTTCGGATTATGTATCTGGTATATCTTTTCTCCTTCGAAGTCGGAGAAACTCAGCGAAACGAAAGGCTTTAATACCACGATTCCTATGCCGAAAAACAAGGATTTGACAGATGATAAGAAAGCGGCTTTTGAACAGGCAAAACTGGAGGAAAACCAAGGGGAACAAAAACACTCCCTGCAAAGTCTGGCTTCTATGTTCAATGACGAAATGAAAAGCCCGAATGCTTCCAGGGTGGACAAGGAATCTGAAACACAATCTAGCCATGCTGTTGGGAGCTCTAGTGGCAACAATCGTAGCAGTGAGCATATTGCCAAAATACAAAGTTCCAACAATGCCTACAGACAGGTCAATCGGAACTTAGGAAGTTTCTTTGAATCGTCAAAGGAAAACACTGAAAATAAACCAACAAATCGGAAAAGGGAGGAACTATCGACTAAAATTCAGGAAAATAACAGTCGAAAAAGTACGATTGCCGACCAGATTGAATTGATGGAAAAATCTTATCAAATGGCAGCCAAATATATTCCACAAGGTCAAAATCAAGGACAGCCAATGGGTGGACAAAATTATCAATCAACCGGTTCTTCGTTCCTAAGCTCTAAGAAAAAAAGGCAGATTTCAAGCATCAACCAACATATTGAACAAACGGTTTCGAGTTTGCCACAAGCTGTGGATTCTGTCGGAATGAGTAACAGTTTGCAACCACAGAACAAGGGATTTAATACGGCTGTAGGGACAAGTTTACTTGAAGATAGAAACACTATTAAAGCTTGTATTCATGAGAATTGCTCGTTGATTACTGGTCAAAGTGTAAGATTACGGTTGCTTGAGCCAGTACAAGTCGGAAAGACACTGATTCCTCCAAACACAATGATTTCAGGTGAAGCCAAAATTCAAGGTGACCGACTGGAGATTTCAATTCAGTCCTTTGAATATCGGGGGAATATTATTCCGGTGGAATTTTTAGTATATGACACGGATGGGCAGGAAGGGATTTTTATCCCGGGTTCGTTGGAGATAAATGCCTTTAAGGAAATGGCGGGGAATATCGGATCCAATATGGGTACAAGTATCTCCCTGACACAATCAGCAGGTCAACAGGTACTTTCCGGATTAGGAAAAGGTGTTATCCAAAGCGGTTCGCAATATATGACCAAAAAGGTTCAAACCATTACAGTCAAATTAAAAGCCGGATACAAAGTGCTCTTGCTAATCAATCAAGAATAGATAGACAATTAGAAAATACTCAATAAATCATTAAACCAGAGAAGTTCAGCTTCTCATAAACAACCCATTAAAATGAATAAAATAAGATTATTGCTTCTGTTACTTATTGGATTCCTCCTTTCAATACACGCACAAACAACCAAAGGAGACTTTTACGAAGGATTGACGAAGAAAATCAGTTACGACAAAATGATAGCACCTTATGGCATGGAGGTTACCTTTGATAAGACCGTTCACATTATTTTTCCCTCTGCTATTAAGTATATTGACTTGGGTTCTGCCAATATCATTGCCGGCAAAGCCGACGGAGCGGAAAACGTTATCCGGGTAAAAGCTGCCGTTCGTAATTTCAAAACCGAAACCAATTTTTCGGTGATTACCGAAGAGGGCAGTTTTTATACCTTCAACGTGAAATATGCCAACGAACCGCTGTTGATGAGTGTGGAAATGAAGGATTTTATACACGATGGCGATACGGTTTCGCACCCGAACAATGCATTGGAGGTATACCTGAAAGAATTGGGTAACGAATCCCCCATGATGGTACATCTGATTATGAAATCAATCTACAAAAACGACCGAAGGGAAATTAATCAAATTGGCAGCCGAAAATTTGGTATTCAATACCTGCTCAAGGGCATTTATACCCATGACGGACTGCTCTATTTCCATACCCAAATAACTAATTCATCGAACGTTCCTTTCGATTTGGATTTTATCATCTTCAAAATAGTGGACAAAAAAGTCATGAAACGTACTGCCATTCAGGAAACGGTTATTTTCCCGATTCGGGCATTCAACTATGCCACACGCATAGCAGGGAAAACTAGCGAACGTACTGTCTTCGTCATGGATAAATTCACCATTCCGGATGACAAGGAATTTATTGTAGAGCTGAACGAGAGAAACGGCGGACGCCATCAGCGCTTCGTAGTGGAAAACAGCGATATTATCAGTGCTAAATTAATTAACGAATTAAAAATCAAGTAAGATGAAAAGGACATTTTTAATCATTTTCCTATTTGGGTTTCTATCTGAACACATAAGCGCACAACGCTATTTGCCCGGGCAACAAGGGGTTCAACTGACTGTTGGTACGGTAAATGGAATAAACCCACAACGGGCATTTTATGGTGGTGTGGCTCTTTCCACTTACAAACAAAAAGACAGTCGTTGGGTTTTTGGCGGAGAATTTCTACAAAAGCAACTTGATTACAAGCAAATACAAATTCCATTGGTTCAATTTACGGGCGAAGGTGGATATTACTACAGTTTCCTTTCCGATCCGTCTAAAACATTTTTACTATCGGTAGGTGCGTCAGGACTGGTCGGATACGAAACCAGCAACTGGAGCAACAAAACACTTTATGATGGTGCAACACTTACCAATAAAGACACTTTTGTGTATGGTGGTGCACTAACCTTGGAACTCGAAACTTTTATTACCGATCAATTTATCCTGTTGGTCAATGCCCGGGAGCGGGTGATGTGGGGTTCGTCCGTAGGCAAGTACTCAACCCAATTAGGTGCCGGAGTGAAAATTATTATCAATTAAAACAACTAGAATTATAAACAAAAAAATTATGAAAAGGACAATTATTATGATTATTGTAGCAGCTATGCTGGTACTATTCACAGGATGCGATGACAAGTTGGATGTCCAACAAGTGTATGAATTTTCGGTGAGCACTTTGCCGCTTCAAAAGAAAATCAAAGTGTGCGAAACGGTTGAAATACGCTTCAAACTTATCAGAACTGATAAATACGAGGGTGCTAAGTATTATTTCAACTTTTTTCAACCTGAAGGTAAGGGCTATATCCAGAACGAAAACAGAGCTATACTAATTCCCAATAACACGTATGAGCTAACCGGTGAAACTTTCAGTTTATATTACACCTCGTATTGTTTGGATAAACAGTCAATTGATATTACCATTCGGGATAATTTTAATCAGGAGCACAAACTAACATTTAATTTTGAAAATGATAAAGCAAATGCATTTCCACTTCTAATCAAAAATGGGAATCTGGTTAAACAGGAATAAACCATTATGATTTAGAGAGGCTTATTATCAATTAAAAATACAAACGGTTACAAACAATCATTTTTATGAAAAAGACGATTATTATGGGCATAATAGCTGCCATATTCCTGCTATTCACCGCATGTGATGACAAAATGGAAGTTCAACAAATGTATGAATTCTCAGTCAGCACACAGCCACTTCAGGCAAAAATTGGTATGATCGAATCGGTCGAAATGCAGTGTAAACTTATCCGTCTCCAAAAATATGATGGTGCGAAGTATTATTTCAACTTCTTTCAGACGTCTGGATATGGTTTTTTTTCGGATGGAAAGAACAATAAACTTTATCCCAACGTAAGCTACGAATTGACGGGTGAGACACTCAGTCTTTACTATACTTCATTCTGCCTGGTAAAACAATCAATTGATATCACCATTAGGGATAATTTCAATCAAGAACATAAGGTGACATTTAATTTTGAGCATGATCCGAACTATAGATACTTCATTAAGCCTGAGACACAGATTAATCAAAAATAACGCTTTGAATTTATTGAAGTAGAATAGTTTATTGAAAATGAGAACTAACTTTAGGTGGGCGAATCTAGCCTGAGAAAGTTGTTCTCATTTTTTATTTTTTTCATTTACAAGAATCTGTAAGCACCTTTCTATCCCCACACGAAGTGTAAACATGTATTCTATTGCACGAAGTGCTAAAACAACATAACTTCTTTTAGCGGTTAATTTATTTTATTCAGGCGGCAGCAAATAATTTAAACGCTAAATGTAGTTTCTGCTGTCCCTATTCAAAACAGTTTGCCTGTTTTTTCTTAGTATCAAAAGAAAAGGTTTCTAAAAACAGACATAGTGTTTGAGGGCATTATTTCAGGTTCATAAAACATAAGTCCTGTTTTTTTTTAATGTTGGAAAGCAGGAAATAAGTTTTCTGTAATCCATATGTTGAAAAGTAAGAATTAGTCCCGAAAACTTATTCTTACTTTTCAACATTATCAAACTCTATCACAACGCATTTTTTTGAGTGGATACCGGGGATCGAAGTGTCAAGCGAGAAAAAAACGGGTTGTGTCTGCTGTCCCCAATAGGAAAATCAGTTGTGACTTTTATGCTTCCACCAAAATCAGAAACGCATAAAAGTCATAAATGGTTTTCGGGGCATTATTCCTAGTTGCCGAAACGGCTGTACCCGCTTTGTACGAAAAATCTAATAGTTATCTTATCGAAATTTAATTCTGAAGTCTACTCGGCGTAATCAATGAAAACAATCCATTGGAAATGCGTTGATCTTTGGCATATGTAGTGGACGAAATAAGCGGAAGCGAGGGAGCGAAATTAGGACACTTCTTATGCCGAGCGGTGCTGAGGTGGGTTTAAATTTCAACAGGGAAGTTGTTCAAAAAGCTTCGTTTCGAAGCGCACACAAATAACATTTAAACCGTCCGCAAGCACATGGAAATAAAACTCGGTATATTTTTCTTTGATTGCACAATTAATGAGTGCTGGGAAAGTCGTAGATTTATTTTACTGAGTTACTCCCAATTAACATTCATATGATGTATGAACACCTTTTGTAAATCCGAGAATGAGTTTAACTATTATTAGAATAACTAAGAACGTATGCCTGTAAGAATTCTACAGCTATAACTACTATGTAACTGATTGTTTAATTGCATAGACTACACAGTAGAGAAAATATTTTCCACTAAATAGGCAAATGAATTGAGTGTTTTTAGGGCTTAGACAATTTATGTTTACTTTATTTCTAACGCAGATAGCTATTTCTTGTTTAACTAGGAATGCCCACCGACAACAATACGCATGATTTTGAGGTTCAGAACAAAAAAACGTATTAGTTGAAGGAAAAACGATTTTCTCCAGAATTTTGTCCAACGGGTTGGTTCAGTAGCGAACGACATATCGCTGTAAGGTACTGTTTTTTCTATTTCTGTTTTCATGATTTTTATCTTTAAGGAGTGTGATTGATACGTTTTATTTTATTCGGGAATTACCCACCAAAATGGAAGAGCTTTTGCTTTGTACAGAAACATGTAATGCATAAACAATTTCATCCAATGCCCAGCTAAGCCAATTTCGCCCACTGTATCATTGATATTTCGACCCCATTTCGGGTATTTCTCCCAATCGGGAACGATTGGGTTTACTGTCATTACGGCTGCTTGTCCATGACGAACTCCGTAACCTGCAGAAACAATACAAGCTGCACCCATTTTTGACATCGAAGCTTTGTGTTTGTGTTCTGTTGTGCCTGTTTTAATTTTATCGACAATATTTTCAGCCACTATTCGTCCGATTACACCCGAAGGCATTCCAGTTCGTGGTGGTGTAGGGTTTATCTGCGTTCCATTCTTGCTTTTCATGGGTTTCGACATTGGATGTGGCGGTGCAAATGCAATTCCGGCAGCATACACATTGTCGTATAAAGGTGACTTGTAGATAGAAGGCCAATCAGAAGCCTTCCAGTCTTCGTACGCTTTTGGGGTATAGTCGGCATCCACTTTCATCATACCGTTTGCAACAAAAATATCGGAAGTAATATCTTCGTCATGTTTATTGTAAGCTTTCATTCCAGCTCCGGCAAAACTCGGTATCAGCATTGCAAAATCAAACTCTTTGGTGTGGTATTCTCCATCCAATGTTTCGTAATGCACTAATCCTTCCTCCACCTTATTGACTCCTGCACCCACAATCCATTTAATATTGTATTCTTTGAAAATTGATTCGGCAAAGATTTTAGTTGGCGTAATATAACCGCCACGTTTTACATACGCTCCGCCCATACCAAAATCGCCTAATTCATATTCATTTGAAATCCATGTCAGTTCGGCCATGTGATTTAATTTGCGCTTATTTATTTCGAAAGCAATATTGAGTGAATACTCAAATGCAGCTCCCTGACACGTTGCTAATGGGTGACCGGTTCCAATCAGAATTCGTTGCTTTTCGCCGCTTTCCATTTTTTTGAAACACTTTTGGAGATTTTCCCATGCGTGAGTTGCATGTTGGTAAGTGCATACCGAGGAGCTGAACTTATCAGGTCCAAGACCTTCGGTTGCGGCAAAGTTCAATTTGGGACCGGTGGCATTAATCAGATAGTCGTATTCTACGTTCTCTTCTTTGTCTTTCAACTCGCCTGTGACATATTTAATAGTTACATACCCTTTGTTGGTAGATTTATCGCCATTGGGATGCAAAGATACTGCCAAAGCCTGCTTGTATTTGATACCAACTCGTTTATACACCGGGGCAAGTTCAAACTTTACCTGTTCCGGGGTCATTAATCCCATTCCGACCCAAATATTGGATGGAACCCATTGATAATTGCTGTTAGGGCTAACAACTACAACTTCATGTTTTTTTCCCAGTTTTCTTTTGGCGATTAAAGCGGCTGTGTGCCCGGAGATGCCAGCTCCCAGAATAAGAACTCTAGCCATACACGTTGATTTTTAGTACAGATACTTGATTTTAAAGTTGACTTATAATTCAATATTGAAATAGCTATATAATAGAAGATTATACAAAGCTATACTTTTTTTTATAAAAACCACATAAAATGTTTACTATTTGTAAATTATGGCATAAATCACATTCTAATTATTTGTCAATGCTCTGACAACAAAATGGTTTGAATAGCAATCTTACCTTTGTATGCGCTATGTTTCATGACGCAATCTTTAATTCGTTTGCGGAATTTCCAACAGGTCATTTGGTTTAATTCGAGTTTGTGGGAATAATCGTAGGACGAAAATTCTTTTCCTTCCACACAGACATTATAAGCAATATAAAAGGCCTTATTGATTGGAAATTTGATATTATGAAACAAGGTGTGAGCAGTTGCCGACTCTTCTGTTTTACAACGCGTACAGCGGCGTGAGGATGGAGATTTGCCCTCGCAAAAGTTTGTATGACCGCATTTTCGGCATACAAAACCGACTTCCCATTTGGCATCGGCTATGAATTTCAATGCTTTTTCATTATCGTTAAATAATTGATTCGCTAGTTCGGCAGATAAGGTTTCTTTAAATATCATATTGTCAGTCATTTATATTCATCTAAATAAAAATATTGGGACAAAGATAATGAAATATTCGGTGATACTACTATAATTTATTGGTGATAGTATAATAATTTATTGGTGATACTATGATAATTCAAAATATTTCATTTATCTTTGCTGCGTGAAACAAAAATACAACAGAAAATAATATGTTAGAAGCATTAAAGAAATTATTTGGAGTTGCTCCAAAAGCAGATTTTGCAGAGTTGGTTCGCGAAGGTGCAACCATTATCGATGTTCGTACCAAAGGTGAATATGCAGGTGGTCATATCAGAGGGTCGGTAAATATACCGTTGGACAAAATTGATGCTAATTTAGGAAAACTTAAAAACAAAAATCAGGCAATTATCACTTGCTGTGCTTCCGGTTCTCGCAGTAGACTGGCTCAGAGTGGACTCAAATCGCGCGGTTATACCAATGTACACAATGGAGGTAGTTGGTTTAGTTTGGATCAAAAAATTGATTGATTTACTATAAATTGTAATGTAAAATGATAACAGAAGCAATAAATGAACGATATACCAGTCTGAGTGAAACAAGTTGTTGTTTGTCATGCGGAGGTGCAATTAATCACGCCAAAGCCCAATCGGGTGAGGTTTGTGTAGATTTGGGAAGCGGACGCGGAAATGACGTAATACGGTTGGCCGAAGACGTTGGCGTGAAAGGTTTTGTTTATGGTATTGATATTTCGGAAGGAATGATTGCCAAAGCCATTGCCAATCTGGAAAAATTTGAAGTGCTGAATGCAAAAATACTGAAAGCAGAGCTTGAAAGTTTGCCATTGCGAAACGACAGTGTAAACTTGGTTATATCCAATTGTACCATTAACCATGCCTCTGACAAACCTGCTGTTTGGAGTGAAGTTTATCGCATACTGAAGAAAGGCGGACGTTTTGTAGTCAGCGATATTTATGCCACACAGCCTATTGCAGAAGAATACCGGAATGATCCGGCAGCAGTAGCCGAATGTTGGGCAGGGTCAGTGACCCGGGCTGAATAT
>Ga0302215_10000737_pt1 | contig 24019 bp, 21 predicted proteins | sample II_Fen_N3_1_FD_194580 | JGI IMG/M metagenome (GOLD analysis project Ga0302215, IMG submission 194580) | Peat permafrost microbial communities from Stordalen Mire near Abisko, Sweden - II_Fen_N3_1 | ecosystem: Environmental > Terrestrial > Soil > Wetlands > Permafrost | place: Sweden: Abisko... | reverse complement strand
TAAAAAACCGACGCAGTATACGCAAATATTTACCCAGAGAGGTGGAGGTAGATAAAATATCGCTGATAACAAAGGCAGCATTGATGTCGCCTTCCTCAAAAAGAAGTAATCCGTGGGAATTCGTTGTGGTACAGGATAAAGAAATACTAACAACTTTAGCGGATTGCCGTCCGCACGGGTCGCAGTTTCTGGCCGGATCGCCTCTTGGAATCATTGTCACAGCCGACACCACTAAAACTGATGTATGGATGGAAGATGCCTCTATAGCAGCAATTCTGTTGCAACTTCAGGCTCAGGACTTAGGTCTTGGCAGTTGCTGGATTCAGGTTTATGGAAGAAGCAAAAGTGATAATACTACAACAGAATCGTATATTCGCACGTTATTAAATATACCCCAACATTATGCTGTATTATGCATCATCTCAATAGGCTATCCTGATGAAGAAAGAAAGCCATACGATGAAGATAAATTGGCAGTTAATAAAATTCATATAGAGAAATTCTAACTTTATTCATAAATATCTATGTCTATAAAAAAGGATAACCGATTGGCCTGGGGAGTTTCACTACTCATTTTTGGATGTTTATTTTTGTTTAAACAAATACATATAATTCCGGCCGAATTTGAATCGTACATTTTCGACTTTAAGAATTACCCTCTTATTCTGGGAGTAATTTTTCTGCTTTGTCACAGCAATAAAAATATAGGTATCGTATTATTGGTTGTTGGTCTGCTTTTCAGACTATCAGACATTATTCACTATACTAAACATATTTCCGATTTTATCTGGCCTGTATTGCTTATACTTGCGGGTGCCATCATGGTTTTTGGCAAGAAAAAGTAACGGCTTAACCCCGTTTTTCTTAATTAATTATCTATCTAATTGTGTACTATGGAAATTGTATTAATCGGTTCAGGAAGTGTAGCCACACATCTGGGTTTGGCACTTCAGTCAAAAGGTATTATTATCAAGCAGGTTTTCAGCAGAAATCCTGAAAATGCACAACACCTTGCTAATAAGCTAAGCACAACGTATATTGACGATTTGGAGGATTTATATCTTGATGCTGACTTATATATTTACGCGTTGAAAGATTCTGCGTTGAAAAGCGTTTTACGTAAAATGGAGACAATCCCCGGCGGAATTCACGTACATACAGCCGGAAGTATTCCGATGAGTGATTTCGAAGGATTTACAGGCAATTATGGAGTTTTTTATCCTTTGCAGTCTTTTTCATTAAAGAAAAATGTCGATTTTACTCAGATACCTATATGCATTGAAGCAAGCAGCATCGAGATTGAACAAATTCTGTATGATTTAGCAAAATTATTGACGGATAAAATTTATACAATCAATTCCGAACAACGAAAAAAACTTCATTTAGCAGCTGTTTTTGCCTGCAATTTTAGTAATTACATGTATGATATTGCATCTCAGATTCTGGACGATTCAGCTATTCAATTTGAAATAATTCAGCCACTTATAGCCGAAACAGCTGAGAAGATCAAAACTCTGAGTCCTTATGACGCGCAAACCGGCCCTGCTATCAGGTTTGATGAAACCACTATTGCCAGACATCTTCATATGTTGAACAAATATCCGGAAATAAGTAAGATATACAGCCTATTATCTAAGGAAATACATACAAGACATAAAAGAAACTAATTTGCTTCCACATAAAAAACATAGATTGCAAATTCATATTTTTGCTCATTTACTCTTATGATAAACTATTTAAAACTTATCCGGCTTCCTAATCTGTTGTTTATAGCACTGGTTCAGTTTCTTATGCGGCAGGTTATACTGATACCTATTTTACAGGTTTACGGATTTGATGCATCTATGGAGATAGGAATGTTGAGCTTGCTTATAGTTTCATCGGTTTTTATTGCTGCTGGTGGTTACGTTTTGAACGATTACTTTGATATTAAAATTGATGCAATCAACAAACAAAACAAACAAGTTGTAGGTAATGTAATATCCAGACACACAGCTATGTTTTTGCACCAAGTTCTAACCGGAGTAGGCGTTCTTTGTGGTTTAGTGCTGGCCTATTTTGCGCGAAGCTTCACTTTAGCTTTTATTTTTATTGTCATCCCGGGATTATTGTGGTTTTATTCTGCCAGTTATAAGCGACAATTTATTATTGGCAATCTTGTTGTGGCTTTCATCGTCGGAATTACGGTTTTGATTGTCGGAATTACTCAACTTGCATTTTTTCAAAAAGAATATGGAAACTTAATCTTCGAAACACCCATTCCGCGCTTATTTTATGGCTGGATTGGAGGATTTGCTCTTTTTTCATTTCTCTGTACATGGATTCGTGAGATCATTAAGGATATGGAAGATGAAAAAGGTGATAGAGAAATGGAATGCAGGACAATGCCAATAAAGTGGGGACTAAAGAAAACCAAGATATTTCTTTACGTACTAATTTCGATAACTGTAGCTGGCCTTTTTTTAGTCAACTATTTCTTTATTCATTTTGCAGGAACATTAACACTGCGATACATTATTTTTGGCTTAGCTTTACCTTTTGTGGCATTGGTTTATCTGGTGTATGCAGCCAAAATCCCAAAAGATTTTCATCAGGCCTCTACCCTATCAAAATTTATCATGTTATCAGGAGTTTTGTATAGTTTTGTTTTTTATTATTTACAGGCGAAACAACATGGAATCAGCTTATTTAATTTATTTATAGTCCAATAATTACAGCTGAATTTACCCGTAACTTTCAATTTCTTTTTGCCTGTTATTTTTATTGTCTCATTTCAAAAATTAATATAAATGCTTGCAAATCTTGCCAATTTTCAAATCATACTTGGATCTCAATCGCCACGCAGAAAAGAGCTTCTTCAGGGTTTAAATATACCATTTGAAGTAAAATCCATCAATGTCGAAGAAACTTATCCCAGTCAGCTGGTTGGAGTTGACATTCCAATGTATCTGGCAGAGAAAAAAGCTAATGCTTTTACTGAATCTATGAATAGCAATACGTTACTGATAACTGCCGATACAATTGTTTGGCACGAGGGTCGTGTATTTGGAAAACCCCGGGATAAAGCCGATGCAACACGAATGCTCAAAGCTCTTTCGGGCAAAACTCATCAGGTTATCACAGGCGTGTGTCTCAGCACACTGGACAAACGAAAAACATTTCACGTAATTTCGGAAGTGAGATTTACCAGATTAAGCATTGATGAAATAGAGTTTTACCTGCAAAATTTCAGTCCTTATGACAAAGCAGGATCGTATGGAGTGCAGGAATGGATAGGATATATCGGTGTTGAATACATCGAAGGATCTTATTTTAATGTTATGGGATTGCCAGTACAACGCCTATATTCAGAGTTAAAGCGTTGGAAAAAGAGCATTTAAGGGATATTTAGAAGTTTATGAAGCTGTAGCGACAATCTCCATGCAGGATTTTCCTTCACAAAATTAATAGCATATTCCACATTTTCATCTACTTGTTGAAATCTCTTTTTTGCTTCGCCTAAAAAAATAGGACTCACAAAATAATTATCAGCCTCAGGTAATTCTGCTATATCCGGAAGTACATCCCCGTTTCCAATAGGATATCGGAATTCATTCACATGTTTGAAGTTTTTTCGCAACACTTCTGGTTTTACTTTGGGACTGCAGCTTATGTATTTTATCTGCGATGGAACAGGATTAGTGCCATTTGTTTCGATACAGTTATAATACTCGGAAAAATACGATAGAATTTCATCGGTTAGTTGTAACGTAGGTTCTCCACCAGTCCAAATAATTAAATTATTCGGATAATCTTTCGGGTCAATGAATTTATTTACATCTGCAAGTATTTGGGAAACAGACATAGTCTCACCCTTACTCCAATCAGTATCACAATACCAGCAATTCTTATTACAATCTGACAACCTTACAAATACCGCCGAGTGACCGGTATTAGCACCTTCGCCCTGAATGGAATGAAAAATTTCTACAACATTGAGTAATATTTCATCAGATTTACTCTTCATATCTACAGTTTGTTTTGGGAGTTTCACTCATTTCTACAGCCACTAACAAAGAAAACTGAGGTTTGAATAAATCAAAAATATATTTGCTCATATTTTCGACTGATGTCTGAAAATTAAATACGTCATTAAGATGCCTATGATCCAGCGTGTTATTAACCCAGTCCGAAATTGGTTTTAAGTCATTATAATCCTGTACAAAACCATCTTTGTTCGGTTCTCCCCGCAGAAATATCTTTAATGTATAATTATGTCCGTGAATCCTTCCACACGGGTGTTCATTTTTTAAACCATGCAATTGATGACTAGCCGAAAAATGAAACTCTTTACTGATAGTGTACATATATTTTTCTAAAAGAAAACGTTAATTATTCAATTTCTACAAAAATAACCAATAAATCTATACTTTCATTACTCTTTGGTGTTTTTACAACTCTTTTAAAACAAACTTACAAACAAAGCAATATTCAACAATGTCACAATTGCACCCAATGAATATAGAAGAATCTTTGAGAAAAGAGTATTTTTATATTTTCCCATAACCTTCTGAGAAGAAGTCAGGTAAACCTGTAAAAAGATAGTGAATGGCAGTTGAATACTTAAAATCATTTGTGAAATGATAAGCCCCTGAAACGGATTAGTAATGAGCAAAATAATACCATAAGCAATTAGCAGAGAAATAGCAACTCCCACCCTAGAGTGATTATCCTTTATATCATAAGGTTCCTTGTACATACCAGCAAATATGGAACCTGCCGCCATGCCAGAAGTGATTGTCGATGCAATGCCGGAAAATAGAAGTGCAACTGCGAAAACAATTGCTGAATTATTGCCCAGCAGTGGAACAAGTAAATTATTGGCCTGCTGAAGTTCAGATACGGGAGTCTTTGTTCTGAAAAACGTTGCTGCTGCCAGCAGAATCATTGCACTGTTTATAGCCCAACCCACCAGCATAGAAACCAAAGTATCAAGAAATTCGTATCGAAGTTGCTTCTTTATAATCTTGTCATCCTCCATATTCCATTGCCGGCTCTGGATAATTTCTGAGTGCAAGAACAGATTATGTGGCATAACAACTGCACCCATCACGCTCATTATAATCAAAATAGATCCATTTGGAAATGTTGGGGTAACCCATCCTGTAACAGCTTCATTCCAGTTAATATGTACCAGCGATAGCTCATACAGAAAAGATAATCCAATTACAGATACAAATGCAATTATCCATTTCTCAATGATTTTATAAGAATTAGTATAGAGCATGATAATCACAAACACTGTAACCAGTAATGCTCCGGCTTTAACAGGAATTTTGAATAGCATTTCTAACGCAATTGCACCACCAAGAATTTCGGCTAGAGATGTAGAAATAGAAGCCAACATAGCCGATGATAGTAATATTTTTGAGTATGAGGGCTTAAGGTAAATAGCAGCAGCCTCCGACAAACACAGACCTGTAGCTATACCTAAGTGAGCAACGTTATGCTGTAAAAGGATTAACATGACAGTAGACAGAGTTACCATCCACAACAATGCATACCCAAACTGTGCACCGGCAGCCAGATTTGATGCCCAATTTCCCGGATCAATAAATCCAACCGTAACAAGTAATCCCGGACCTATAAATCTTAAAATATCCAAGCCCCCAAAAACCGGTTTGTAGTTTTTTCTGTCTATATTTTTGAAAAGTTTAAACATATATTTTAGACTTTGTGTTTAGCGTAATTTTGCTATTATCATTTACATTAAATGCAAGTATGTAAACATTCAGATTCAACAAATTGTATAATTCCTATACTGTAAATTAATACAGAAATCTCTTACTTGCTAACAGCGCACAAGAAATATTGTTTAAGGACTTGTAAAGAAATGATACGTTTTCTCACAAAGGTATATAAAGTAAAGCATTCAGAAGAAAAATAATGAATTTTAGAAGAAAATTACATAAACGAATAGAGCTAAAACACATAGAATTCTGTTCTATGAGTCTTAGCTCTGCCAAATGAGAAAAAGTTACGTTAAGCTAAACTTAAATCAAAGGAAATGAATAAATGAGATTGAATGCAATCTACAATCTAGTTTAATCTGTAAAAAACAAATGTATATTGTTCTTCTTTATTATTTAAAAGAAAATTGCCATGGTCAACAATACTAACATATATGTTGAAAAAATGATAGAGGCAGTTTTTACAAATGATTGGATCTTTAAAGTTTTCATAACTGTATAATTTTAATGTGTAATTATGTATGTTCAATTGATATTGCAAATATATGCACAAATATGTAACATTCTATCAATCAAAACAATGTAGTATTAGTTTTGGATTTGTAGTAATTATTTTTATTTAAAGTTGACTTTCATTTTTGTATATAACGAAAGAATATTCAGAATTAGTATGTAGTATATTGCTGAAAAAGTGATATTTACACGATTTAGTATTTGTTTACATATGATTTTAGATAAATATATGTGTAGTAATTACTTTAAGAGTTTGTAATAATTGCCACATGCAGCCAATATCAGGCATAAATGCCAGCATCTATAAAAGCATATTTATTCAAATCTATAGCTTCTATTTAGCATGAATTTATATTTTATTAGTATTTAATCTGATTTATATTCACATAGTTTAACTGTAATCATATTAAAAACATATGAGACAGCCTTAAAAGCTGTAGATTGTTTTACATGACTCTATGTATTATAGCACGGAAACAATCAATTTTTGTAGAAGTATATTTGTAGGCAACTAAGTGATTATAAATTTGAATGAATAATTGGAGAAGATATTGCCTATATTATCAATCGGTTATAGCATATCATTTCAGAATTCTAAAATCATTGAAGTTGCTCAGATTTAAACAAGCTCTAAATTATTATGCAAAAAGAGGAATTATAGACACAGGCGAAAATCATATTTCCATTAATCCACAATATTAAAATGTAGTTATGTAAGAAAAGAGAATAATTATTAGAAATAAATAATTTAAGCCAGTCTAATTATTTGGATAATTAAATAAAAATAATTATATTTGCCTCTCCTAAAATAGTCGTTATAAAATCATTTTGTTTAACTGTTGAAAATAAAATAGATACAATTATTGTTTTTTTTATTCAAGCCTATATTGGGATATTGACAACTCAGAAATTTTGTTCACTAACACTATATTAATTCAAAAATTACGAAAAAATGAAAATTGAAAACGAAAGAATTTTATTAAATGAATTAGATGAAAATCTAAGAGCACTTATGATTGTTCCAAGTTATAAGCTGGGAGCTTACACGTTTAACGTACAAACCCGAGTACTTTCTCTCAACGGAGAAGAAACAAAACTTACCCGTAAAGAAACTTATTTATTTGTACTGTTTGCGGCAAACGTTAACGCTATGTTAGATCGTAAGTACATGTTGACCACTATCTGGAAAGATGACAACTATTACAACTCAAGAAGCATGGATGTTTATATCTGTAAACTGCGTAAGTTACTTAGTAAAGATACTGATATAACAATTATCAATATACATGGCAAAGGGTATAGAGTGATTGTAAATCAATAATTTACAATCTCAGTAATATAATAAAAGAGGCTGAATCAATATGATTCAGCCTCTTTTATTGTCAATAGTGTCAATCAGGATGTTTATTTTAGAAAAATATTTTGACAGATTTCACTTGTCTAATATGTAGAGCAATAAAAGGAAAATCCGGTTAGATTTTCCTTTTATTATCTTGTATAAATTAACGTGGCAACACTTCAATCTTTAGTTTATCATATGCCCGGTTCGCTTTAGCACGAGCCTCTTCTATGGTATCGGCACTTGCCAGAATCACTCCCAATCGTCTGTGACCAACTACTTCGGGTTTTCCGAATATACGAAGCTGCACATCAGCCTCTGCCAATACATTCTCCAGATTATCGAATACAACTTTATCACTATCACCCTCAACTACAATAGCTTTTGAGGCAGAAGGTCGATAAAAACGTACAGCTGGTACAGGTAAACCAAGAATAGCACGAGCATGAAGTGCAAATTGCGACATATCCTGCGAAATCAGGGTTACCATACCTGTATCGTGTGGGCGTGGTGACACTTCGCTGAACAACACATCATTGCCACAGACAAAGAGTTCTACACCAAAAATACCGTAACCACCCAACGCATCAGTAACTAGTTTGGCAATATGTTGCGCTTTAGCCAACGCACTGTCAATCATAGGTTGAGGCTGCCACGATTCACGATAGTCACCATCAACCTGATAATGACCTATTGGATTTAGAAAAGATGTACCGGCACTGTGACGTACGGTCAGCAATGTAATTTCATAATCAAACTTTACAAAGGCTTCGACAATCACACGCCCTGCTCCTGCCCTACCGCCTTCCTGAGCTATTTTCCAGGATCTGTCAATATCTGTAGTAGTCTTAATCACGCTTTGTCCATGACCGGATGAACTCATGATAGGCTTTACAACGCATGGAATGCCGATTTCGGCTACAGCCGATTCGAATTCTTCTTTGCTGGAAGCAAAACGATAAGGTGAAGTGGCAATCTGCAAATCTTCGGCTGCCAAACGGCGAATTCCTTCACGGTTCATGGTCAGGAAAGTAGCTTTGGCAGTTGGAATCACATTAAATCCTTCTTTCTCCAGTTCTACCAACGTATCTGTAGCAATAGCTTCAATTTCAGGAATGATATAATCCGGCTTTTCAGCTTCTATCACTTCGCGCAACTTTTGTCCGTCGAGCATAGAAAACACATGCGAGCGATGCGCCACTTGCATGGCCGGCGCATTGGCATATTTATCGAGTGCGATAACTTCAATACCATAACGTTGCAATTCGATGGCAACTTCCTTTCCAAGTTCTCCCGATCCGCATAATATGGCTTTTTTGCCTATCGACGAAAGAGTTGTTCCAATTTTTGTCATTAATTTATTATCTGTTTTATTTAGTATGTTTAGCTATATTTCTCAGGTTATTTATCTGGTCTTCAGTTCCAAATACAAGTAGTTTATCTCCAAGACTTATGTAGTTATCCGCTTTTGGATTAACCTGCAATTCGCTTGTAGATGTATAACATCCTATTACCACCAGATTAGTTCGATGTGGAATATTTGCTTCACGAAAGGTTTTATTTATCAAATCGCTTTCTTCATTTATTTCTACGAGACCAAATTTATAATCTTTCATTTCTTCTTTAGCACCGGCAAATTCAACAAAACTGAAAAAATCCGTGCTTGAAGTGGCAATAGAAATAATTCGATCTGTGGCAATTTCGATGGGTGAAACAATAAAATCAGCTCCGGCTTTTCTGAATTTCTCTGCAGAATTTGTTTCTGCAACACGGGTTATCACTTTAATATTTTTATTTAAATCTTTTGCACTCAGAGTTACAAATAAGTTTTCTGCATCTGAGGATAGCACAGATATCAGAATTTTGGCTCTCGTTATACCAGCCTGTAACAATGCTTCATCAGTAGTTGCATCAGCATCCAAATGTATAAATTTCTTGCCGTAGATTTCTTGAAGCTTTTCACTTCTCTCTGTATTGTTTTCAATAATAACAACTTCCAAACCTTTTTTTAGCAAGTCTTCCAAAACACTTTTTCCGGTTTTTCCATAGCCACAAACAATGTAGTGGTCCTTCATCGAGTCTAATACTTTGTTCATTTTTCTTTGTTTTAAAATTTTCGACAATTCACCTTCAACAAAAAAGGCGGAAATTTTACCGATAGCATACACACCGACAGTAAATCCTGATATAATGAGACAGATTGTGAATATCCTTCCGGTATCTGTTACAGGAACAACATCGCCATACCCGATAGTTGCAAATGTTATCACCAGCATATAAAGCGATTGCAGTGGTGTAAAGCCCTCAATGACAATATATCCCCAAAAGCCAACAATCAAGATACCGGAAATGGCCACTAGAGGCACTAACAATTCTCTCAGTATCAGCGTTCTTAGTTTCGTTCTTAATCTCATATTATAAATATAATAATCATTATTGAAAGAGAATTTAAAGATTCATATTGCTTTAAAATGCTAATTATCAGTCGCAAAGTGCATATAAATCACCACGCGGGTTAATCAGCAAAACCGGAACGGATGATTTTTTCACTACATGATATTCTTTCGGTCCAAAAAGAATATCATCCAATCCGTAATCACGCGAAGCTGAAACAATTATAATTCCAGCTTTCATATTCTCAGCCACTTGAATGGATTCAGCTTCCACTTTAAAGCTATCTTTAGCTGCTTTTTCAAGTGTATATCTGAATTCAAATTTATCAAACAAAAGCTTCATTTTTTCAGCATTGGTAGCTGCTTTTGAACCATAATCGTTGGCAAGCAGCATCTTTATCTCCGAACCGCAGAACCTCCCGAAAGCGGCTGCAAACTGAGCTTTTTCCAGTTCCTCTTCCAAAAAACCAATTGGTAAAATTACTTTCTTCAAATCCAACACGCCAAACGAATCTTTGTAAAATAAATAGGGTATACGCAAATCCCGACAATCGTTCAGTAAAGTACGGATAGTCTTACTCTGCCCGGTCGGCAATTGAATAAACAAAAATGAAACTTCTAATTCTTCACAAATTGCCGACAGCATGTTGGTTTTTGAGTTTCTAACCGTAATTTGTGTTTCGGGTAAAAGCTCTTTTAATTCATCTTCCCTTGCGGCAATGTGCTCATCTGCATCCACGAAGCTCAACACTCCAAACGTTTTAATGAGTTGGGTTGCAAGCGACGAAGCACTTTGCAGAAGCACCTTTGCTGTATTAATTTGCTGTATATGAACCAGAATCATTGATTAATGTGATGATATGTTGATGTGATAATGTGGTGATTATCACATTAAATTTATTCCTGAAAATAAACTCTTTTTACTCTTCTCGAAACGCTGGTAAGCACTTCATAAGGAATCGTTTTAAGCCAGTCAGATACTTCTGTGATAGTAAGATTGTCTCCAAATATTTCCACCTGATCACCTTCTTTTGCTTCCAGATTGGTTACATCAATCATAACCAGATCCATACATACGTTTCCAATCACTTTGGCACGTTGTCCATTGACAAGCACCTCACCTACTCCATTGCCCAGCTTGCGGTCAAAGCCGTCGGCATAACCAATTGGAATTACAGCAATACGTTTATCCGTGTTTACAATCCCTTTGCGGCTATAGCCCACCGTTTCACCTGCTTTGATATTTTTAATCTGCAAAATAACGGTTTTCAATGCACAGACTTGTTTCAGTTTCACTTCGGGTAACGAGCTTATACCATAGTGACCAATTCCCAACCGAACCATGTCAAATTGATATTCAGGAAAACGCTCAATACCTGAAGAATTGAGAATATGGCGTATTATATGATGTGAGAATGTAGCAGAAAGCTGATCGGCACAGGCACTAAAAGTGGCTATCTGTTGCCTGGTGAATGTATCAAATTTAGTTTCGTCAGCTCCTGCCAAATGAGAGAAAACAGAACGCACTTTCACTTGATTCTGACTTTTCAGACGAGCTATCAATTGCTCCATATCCTGTGGTTCAAAACCAAGACGATGCATGCCACTATCTATTTTGATATGAATAGGATAATCTGTCAATCCTAGTTTTTCTGCAGAAGCAATAAATGAGTCGAGCAAGCGGAAACTATATACTTCAGGTTCCAGTTTATTATCGAAAATCATTCCAAAGCTCCCTTTTTCGGGATTCATCACCACGATAGGAATGCGAATACCTTCGCGACGCAACTCGGCTCCTTCGTCAGCAACCGCCACTGCAAGATAATCGCACCTATGGTGTTGTAGTGTGCGAGCTACTTCCACGGCGCCACTTCCATAAGCAAAAGCTTTTACCATACACATCATCTTGGTTTCGGGGCGAAGTTTAGCACGAAAATAATTCAAATTATCTATCAGCGCATTCAGGTTTACTTCCAGTGTAGTTTCGTGAGTTACCAGTTCCAGTTTCTCCGAAATATCTTCGAAATGGTATGTTCTGGAACCTTTGAGTAGAATAATCTCATTTTTCAACTCACGAAGAATTGGTGATTTCAGAAAATCTTCGGTTTGTTCAAAGAAAGTTTTATCGACCAACTCGAATATGTCGGCATGTTTGGATATTTCAGCACCGATACCTATAATGCGTTGCACATTTTTGTTGTGTACCAATCCGGAAACCGTTTTATAAAGCTCATCTGAAGTTAGTCCGCTTTGCAAAATATCCGACAGAATCAATGTCTTTGATAGTTTCTTTGCAGTAGCTTGCTGGTTCAGAAAGTCAAGCGCGATGCTTAATGAGTTCAAATCCGAATTATAACTATCGTTTATAATCAGACAATCACGAACCCCTTCTTTCACTTCCAGCCGCATGGCTACAGCCTCAAGCAGTAAAATTCGTTTGGCTATTTCATCGGGTTTCAAGCCTAAATACAGCATCACAGCCACACATTGTAGTGCATTTTCTATAGAAGCATCGTCTGTGAAAGGGATAGTAAAGGACGATTCCACACCAACGTGTTTCAATACTACTTTTGTGCTCGCAACTGCTTTTTCTTTTTGTAATATCTGAACGGTTGCTTTATCTGACTTTCCCCAGGAGAAGAATAAGCCTTTGAAAGCCGATTGAGCTATTGATATTTCAACTAATTTATTGTCGCTGCAATACACAAGCACTTCAGATTGATCAAAAAGTTGAAGTTTTTCTTCGCATTTCTGCTTGAGCCCACTAAAGTTTTCCTGATGAGCATCACCCAAATTGGTAAAAATGCCTATTGTCGGTCGAATAATCGGTTGGAGATGTTTCATCTCATGAGGTTCGGAGATTCCGGCCTCAAAAATACCCAGTTGAGTGCTCTCGCTCAGAGCCCAAACAGAAAGCGGAACTCCAATTTGTGAGTTATAACTTCTGGGCGAGCGTGTAATCACATAATCGGTATGTAAAAGTTGGTAGAGCCATTCTTTTACCACTGTTTTTCCGTTGCTGCCAGTAATTCCAATCACCGGAATTTTGAAAGAAGCACGATGAGCAGCTGCCAAAGCTTGCAAAGCCTGTAAGCTATCTTCGACTTTCAAGAAAACAGCATCGGTCATTTTCTCAAATTCAGGGCGCATTTCACTCACCACAAAGTAGCGAAGGTTCTGTTGGTGAAGCTCAGTAATATAATTGTGACCGTTATTTCTAGCCGTATGAATGGCAAAAAATAAACTTTCGACGGGAAATGATAAAGAACGGCTATCGGTCAATAACCAATTAATTTCTACAGATGGAACGTCTTTTACATTGGCTCCAATCAGTTTGGCAATTTTATTTAGTTTCATATTTTTCAGTTAGCAATGAACAGTGTTCATCGAAATATTATCTTCGTTTTCCAAAAATACGCAACAGGTACAGAAACAGGTTGATAAAATCAAGATATAAAGTCAACGCTCCGATAATGGCTTCTTTCTTACCTTCATCGGTATCTTCATTACCAATGATGTTGAGCTTCTTTAGTTTTTGAGTATCATAGGCTATCAACCCGACAAATATCAAGACTCCGGCATAAGAACTAATCCAGTAAAGCATTTCACTTTTCAGGAACATATTTACCAACGAGGCAATAACCAATCCGATAAGTGCCATAAACAGGATATTACCAATTTTTGTCAAGTCCGATTTTGTAAAAAATCCATAAGCGCTCATGGCCGCAAATGTACCGGCTGCAATAAAGAATACGTTAGCAATTGAATCGGCCGTAAATACAAAAAAGATGGCTGATAATGTTACTCCGTTGAGAACCGAGTATAAAATAAAAACAATAGTGGCTGTAATGGCAGACATTTTATTGATAGCACCGACTAAAACACCAACAAGTACTAATTCCAGAATCATCAATCCATAAAATACAAACCTTTCACCAAAAATAAAACTGAGAATTTCAGGTGAATTGGCGGTACGATAAGCGACCAGCCCGGTAATGATTAATGCCATTGACATCCAGCTATAAACTCTTACAAAAAAACGTTTGGTTTCTGCTATTTCCTGTTCTTTTGAAATCTCATAAAAGTTATCCATAATCCTACTTTTTAATATAAATATGTTATTATTGTTCCATTGGTAATTCGAGCCAAAGCAGTTCTTTTTGTCCGATTCGTTTTTCCCAAACCTTTATTGTGTCAGAAACGGCAAAAACAGAATATCCGCCTACCGGATCTTTAGCCCTTAAAGCCGATCTGCTGATTATGCCCGGTATTCCATCGTAATTAAACAGAACATTGCGATGATAATGTCCACCCAAAACCGCTTTTATATTGTGCTTTTTAAGTACATCCGTTGCTTCCTTCCAGTTTTCCACATCGCCTGTCTGTAGCGGATAATGCGTTACTACAAACACGGGTACATCGGTTTTTGTGCTATCCAGCTTTTTTTGTAGCCAATCAATATCTTCGTTCCTGATAATTCCCTTGCCTGATTTTACTTGCGGCGCAGTAGCAAAACCAACGAATTTATATCCTTTGTGTGTGAAAGAGAATTTATCTGCATGAAAAATCTTTTTGAAGTTGGAAGCCTGAGGTTCGGACCAGCGAATATCATGATTGCCCGGAAGAATGAAATACGGCATGTGCAATTTTTCGAGCTGTTCTCGGGCTATTTTGAGCGAAACTGTATCGCCTAAATCGGATACATCGCCTGAAACTATTACGAAATCAATATTGTTAAGCGAATTTACATCATTCACTGCATTTATAAGATCTTCTGTAGGTTGAGTATTTGTGGGCGATATGTGAGTATCTGTAAAAAGCACAAAGCGAAATGGTTTTGCAGCAAATGCAACACACAGGAATATAACCAGATAAATCAATATGAGTGTATTCCTTTTTTTCATTCCACTTACTTAAAATGAGGCTGCTTTAGTGTAAAACAAAGTTATATAATTGGAATGACAAAGATACAACAGCTGAATTGATTTTATACCTGTGGGTGGCAAAAATATTTTACATAAATCTGTGCTTAATAAAAAAGAGCAAATCTGGTGTCGATTTGCTCTTTTGTTTGTTTCGATTTGACAGACTTATTCATCGATAGAATTTATCTCTACCAATAATTCGTCTTTCATCACAGATTGACCGGACTGAACCCGGATTTTGCGAATAACTCCATTGCAATTGGCGGAAATTTCGTTCTGCATTTTCATTGCCTCCAGACTCAGAATAGGTTCACCTTCATTCACCAAATCGCCTTCCGAAAGGAAAATGTCAACTATTTTACCCGGCATGGGAGCAATAATATTGTTTTCGTTTATCTGTTTTCCGTCTTTATCAATCATGCCGTGTCGGATGTAAGAGAAAAGTGATTCCAGGCTGAATTTATACTCCACGCCATTTACTTTAATCACGGCTTTGTTCTGATCGCGCGAAACAAGTTCGCAATGGAAGCGTTTTCCTTTCCAGTCGAAAGTGTAATGAAAATCTTCCTGCTCCAGAAAATCTATATCCTCCTCCTGCCCATTTATTACAGGTTTTGATTCTTTTGGAATATAAATTTTGTATCGTTTTCCGTTTTCGCGCATTGCTATAAACAGTCGCGAAGCATCTCTTTTATATATATACGAAGTTCCCATATTTTTTTGGCTTTTCCCTAGCTTCTCCAAGAAAAGAGAGTATCGGTGCAAGCATTTATTAAGTTTAATTTCAAATAACCATACTAACGAATCCTTTTTCAGGGGGATTCAGAGGCTTAATAATTTAATCTTTTGTTTAGCACCCACACGTTGAGCGAGTCATTTTTATAAGTCGGCAAGTCCGAAGAAAGTTGCAGATATTCTGATGCATACATAATGGTAGCAGCCAAAGCACCTATCATTTCATCTTCATCATTCTCAAGCATTTCCGGAGTAAATACCGAATCAACCCAACGGGTTGTATAAGTAGCATTTACAAATTCGGGGTGCTGTAGTACTGTGCGGCAAAACGGAACAGTGGTTTTTAATCCTATCAGACTGAAATCGTACAATGCCGCCAGTGTTTTCTCAATCACATCGGCACGATCGGTGCCATGCACAATTATTTTGGCAATCATCGAGTCGAAATATGGCGTTACAACCGAACCTGATTGTACTCCGGTTTCTATGCGAATTTCTTTGCTTTGAGGGAAATAAATCTTATCAATAAAACCCGTCTGAGGACTGAAGCGGTTTTGAGGATCTTCCGTATTGACACGACACTCGATAGCCCAACCCTTGATGTGAATGTCTTCTTGCTTTAGAGTCAGTTCTTCGCCTAATGCCACACGAATTTGCCAATCGACCAGATCAACTCCCGTAATCATTTCCGTAACCGGATGTTCAACCTGAATACGGGTATTCATCTCCATAAAGTAATAGGAGCCGTCTTCGTCCATAATGAACTCAATGGTGCCGGCAGAATAATATCCGATTGATTTGGCAAACCGAACTGCCATATCGCCCATTTCTTTTCGCATAGCAGGGGTTACACTTGCCGAAGGTGCTTCTTCTAGTATTTTCTGATGCTTACGTTGCAACGAACATTCTCTTTCGCCCAAATGAACGACATTACCATGCTTATCGCCCATTATCTGAAATTCCAAATGCTTCGGATTTTGCAGGTATTTCTCGATAAACATATCACCGTTACCAAATGCTGCCAACGCTTCGTCTGAAGCCGATTTAAAATTTCGCTCTATTGTTTCGGGCTTTTCAACAATGCGCATACCGCGCCCACCACCGCCGGCGGAGGCTTTAAGAATGACCGGATAGCCAATTTTGTAGGCAAAAGCTTTAGCTGCCTGCGCATCAGTAACCGGACCATCGCTGCCCGGCACCAATGGTAATCCGGATTTTATAGCCATGCTTTTAGCGACTGTTTTAAGTCCCATATCTCTGATTAATTGCGGAGAAGGACCAATAAAATTTAGTCCGTTGTCAACACATAGCTGTGCAAAATCAGGATTTTCGGATAAAAAACCGTATCCGGGATGAATCAAATCTATGTTGTGTTCCAACGCAAGATTTACAATCCTTTCCGGATCCAAAAAAATAGGTTTGTCATTACCTGCATCGCGGGCAGGAATAATTTCGTCGGCGTAATTGAGATAAAGAGCGTCGGGCTCTCTGTCACTTTGAAAAACTACAGCCAACATACCCTGTTTACGGGCTGCACGAATGATGCGTATAGCGATCTCGCTGCGATTGGCAATTAAAAGTCGTTTCTTCATATTTTTTTTGATATTTGCCTTCGGCGATATAAACTCACTTCGTTCGTGATATTTGCCTTCGGCGATAGTTTCTTTATTTCATTTGCGATATTGCGTCGCATTACTCACTTTGTATGTGATATTTGTTTTCGGTTATATTACTTCACAATAATTACAGGCATAGTCAATAGCGGCGAAGCTAATTACACACGCGGTGTAAATATCGCCCACAGGGCAATTATCAACGAAGTTAATAACCATTTACAAAGGTATACTTCCGTGTTTACGTGCCGGTTTGGTGTATTGCTTATTCGATAATACTTCAAAAGACGATATCAAAATCTGTCTTGTGTTCGATGGAGTTATTACCTCGTCGATAAGCCCAAATTCTTCGGCTTTATACGGATTGGCTATTTCATTTTTATATTTATCCACCAATTGCTTTTCTAGTTCAGCACGGTTCTCGGCATTGGCGAGTTCGTGCTTATTTACGATTTTGATAGCGCCGGCTGGTCCCATTACCGCTATTTCGGCTGTTGGCCAGGCAAAATTAAAGTCACCACCGGTATTTTTGCTACTCATTACAATGTATGCTCCACCATAGGCTTTGCGTGTGATAACGGTGATTTTAGGAACAGTAGCCTCACAGAAAGCGTAAAGAAGCTTGGCTCCATTGCGGATTATGCCGCTGTGCTCCTGCTCAATACCCGGCAAAAATCCGGGCACATCTTCCAGTATAAGCAACGGAATATTGAATGCATCACAAAACCGGACGAAACGTGCCCCTTTGATGCTGGCATTGATATCGAGTGTTCCGGCCATAACTTTGGGTTGGTTAGCCACGATTCCTATCGTTTTGCCATTCAGACGGGCAAATCCTACAAGAATGTTTTGGGCAAATTTTTCGTGGACTTCAAAAAATGAATCCTTATCAACGATGATGTTGATAATTTCTTTCATATCATACGGACGATTGGGGTCATCGGGGATTATTTTGTCCAGATATTCCTGTCTGGATACATAGGAACTGACCAGATTGGAAACCGGTAGGGGTTCGTAGTTATTGGACGGGATGTACGAAAGTAGTTTCCGTATCAGCATGATTGTGTGCTCCTCGTCGTCCGAAACAAAATGAGAAACACCGCTCTTGCTGGCATGCACATTTCCACCGCCTAGCCCCTCCATGTCAATTTCTTCGTTCAGCACTTCGCGAACCACATCAGGCCCTGTAACAAACATATAGGATGTCTGGTTGGTCATAAAAATAAAATCGGTCAGTGCGGGCGAATATACTGCACCTCCGGCTGCAGGGCCCAGAATAGCACTGATTTGAGGAATGATGCCCGAAGATTTTACGTTGTTCTTGAAAATGGTGGCATAAGCCGAGAGGCTTTTTACCCCTTCCTGAATACGGGCACCACCCGAATCCATTAAACCTACAATGGGAGCACCTAGTTTGAGCGCCATTTCCTGTACTTTGGCTATTTTCATGCCGTGTGCATAACCCAGCGAGCCGCCTAAAACCGTAAAATCCTGCGCATAAGCAAATACACTTCGCCCCTGCACCAGTCCGCGTCCTACAACAACGCCATCACCAAAATTTGATTGTTTACTGCTCATTGGAGTCTGCGAAGGTGATACAAAGGCATCGAATTCAAAAAAAGTTCCTTCGTCAAAAAGCACATTGATACGTTCCCGTGCGGTAAGTTTTCCTTTTAAATGCTGGCGGTGCGCTGCATTATCCTCCATCTCTTGCAACGCTTTAAGGCGTTGCTCGAATACTTCGTTTTTGTTCATTTTTATTCCTGAATTTTTGATACTACAAATCAATAAACAAAGAAATAGCAGAAAAGTTAAACCCGAAAGCGGAATAATTTCATTTTTTTATTCATTCGTAGTAAAACCAAACGAATTTTTTGGGGAAAGTAGAGGAATGAAAGATGAACGAAATCCGTAGCAGACGCTATCAGGCAAACCACCAAAGCAGGACAGCCACCACTATCAGCGCAGGAAGCATATTCATGATTCGAAGTTTTTTGATTTCGAGAATATTAATGCCCAGTCCGATAAGGAGAATGCCACCTACACTGGTTAAGCCCAGAATGATTGTTGGCGTAAAAAACGAACCGGCATACATGGCCAGCAAGGTAAGCAGTGCCTGAAAAATAAATAGCGGAATAGCCGATACAACAACTCCGACACCAAACGCAGAAGCCAACAACAAGGCGGAGAAAAAATCCATCAATGATTTGGTATAAAGTAGATCGGACGAGCCACCCGTACCCTCCTGAATAGTGCCAAGTATGGTCATGGAACCGATACAGAACAACAGAAATGCCGTAATTAATCCTTCCGAAAATTTGTTGTTTCCTATTTTAAAGCGCGCTTTTAGGTAATTGCTCAACCGTTCGGCTCCGGCTTCGATGTTCAACCATTCGCCAAGCAGCGAGCCTATAGCCAGACTGCCAACCACGATAAGGATATGATCCATTTTCACCACCATAGAAATACCAATAGCCAGTGTAAACAGACCTACCGCCTGAAAATAAATGCTGGTGATGCGCTGGGGCATATTTTTATTCAGCAGTAAACCAATGGTTCCTCCTGCTATAACGGCTGCTGTGTTAACGATAGTTCCAATCATATCAGTTTAAGAGTTTTTTATGTTTGAGGCAGGACAAAAATACAATTTTTTTATCTGATTTACAATTTACAAAGCAGGAACATGTTAGACTCGAGTCGCAACCTATCTGTCCCTCCACCTAAAATTCACCAACATCCTATTTCCGTAAATTGTATAATTCAATTGTAAATCGTAAATTTGTCAATCATAAATCCGGTTTCTATGAATTCTTTTCTCTACCGCGTAGCGCAAACATATTATTCCCATCATACGGAGTCCATAAGCGATTTAAGCTTTGTTTTTCCCAACCGTCGTGCAGGGTTGTTTTTTCAGCGCTATATCTCTCAGATAGCTGCTAAACCGATTTTTTCTCCCGAGATACTCACCATCAACGAGTGTTTCTCTATGGCGTCGCAGTGGCAAACTGCCGACCGATTGAGCAGCCTGTTTCGCCTTTATCGCATATACATTGAACAAAGCGGAAGCGACGAAAGCTTTGACTCCTTTGTATTTTGGGGTGAAATGCTGCTGTCCGATTTCGACGACGTGGATAAATACCGCGTAGATGCCCGTCAGCTGTTTACCAACATCACTGAGCTGAAGCAAATCGACCAGATGTTCAATATTTTTTCCGAAAAACAGGTGGAAGCCATTCGCCAGTTCTGGAGCAATTTCGTGCCCGTCACCGAGGGCAAGTCGCAGGAAGACTTCATTGCCACCTGGAAAATTCTGCTGCCCGTCTACGAACAATTCCGCGCCGAGCTGATAGCCGAAAATACCGGTACCGAAGGTATGATTTGTCGCGATGTGGCCGACCGCCTGCGTGCCAAGGAACCCGTACCTGAGCTGGAAGGCAAGCAGTTTGTGTTTATCGGGTTCAATGCCCTCAACCCCTGCGAACGTACCCTGATGGCCGAACTGCAAAAACGCGGTCAGGCCGATTTTTACTGGGACTACGATGCTGTCGAACTGCGCGATGCCGACAATCAGGCTTCGCGTTTTTATGCCGAGAACATTCGTCTTTTCCCCTCGAAATATTCTTCCGAGCCCTTTATGGAATCCTTGCAGGAAAAAGAAATAGAACTCATCGCCGTGCCGTCGGCTGTTGGGCAAACCAAACAGGTATATTCCATTCTGAATAAATTATACCCAACAGGAAATGATGATAAAGACAAGTCGCAACTTGTCCCTACCGACTACCAACTACCAACTACCAACTGGATAAACACCGCAGTAGTGTTGCCCGACGAAAGTCTGTTGGTTCCCCTACTCCACTCACTGCCGGCACAAATTGGCAAAGTGAATGTCACCATGGGTTTTCCGCTAAAATCCACACCCGTATCGGGACTAATCGAACATATTTTCGAGTTGCAACGCCGTATGCGCACCTCCGGCGACCGCATTTCATTTTATCATCAAACGGTTTCCAACATTCTGAATCACCAGTATATCGCCCTGCTTTGTGGCGACGAGGCCAACCGCATCACGCACCAAATGGCGGAGAATAACTGGATTTATATTGATGCCGATGAATTAAAACGAAATGAACTGCTGGCTATCATTTTCGTACCGCAAACCGATACGCAGACCTTTCTGCCTTATCTGATCCACATTTTGCGCACCCTGCAAAACGGCTGGCAGCAAGCCTCCGGCGAGGAGCACAACTACCAACTGGAGTGCAACTTTCTGTATCAATATTATGTCACCATCAACCGCATGGCCGATATAATGAAGGCCAAGCCCATGGATGTGAACATGAGTATGGACACACTGGTGCGCCTTACCCGTCAACTGACCTCTGGCATCACCATCCCCTTTGTAGGCGAGCCGCTGGATGGGCTACAGATAATGGGTGTGCTTGAAACGCGTGGGCTTGACTTCGAAAACCTCATCATCACGTCGTTCAACGAAGGCGTTTTCCCAACCAAAAGCAGCAGCAACAGCTTTATCCCTTACAACCTGCGCAGGGGGTTCGAGCTTCCTACCACCGAGCATCAGGATGCCATCACGGCTTATAACTTTTACAGGCTTATTCACCGGGCCAAACGCATTTACTTTCTGTACGACTCCCGCACCGAAGGCATGCAAACGGGCGAAGTCAGCCGCTTCATGCACCAATTGCATTATCATTATGGTGTAAAGGTGCAAAAGAAAACTATCTCGTTCGACATTGGTTTCGACAATCCGCAGGCCATACAGATAGACAAAACAGCCGCCGTGATGGAGAAACTGCTTCGGTTCACTTCTACCGAAGAATACAGTCCGGCACTTTCGGCCAGTTCCATCAACACCTACATCGATTGTCCGTTGCAGTTCTACCTCACCCGGGTGGAAAACGTGGAGCAAGCCGACGAAGTGAAGGAAACCATCGAAGACAGCATGTTCGGAACCCTGTTTCATGCCGTGATGGAATATTTGTACGAACCGTTTAAAGGGCAGATCATACAATCGGACGATTTTGATCAGCTGATTAAAAACACCCTGCATATCGATCAGGAGATCGCTCGGGCCTTTGCCACCAAATATTTCAAAAAGAAAAACAATGCCATTGTTCCCCTCGAAGGAAACAACCTGCTTATTGCACACGTCATCCGGAAATATATTCTGCAGGTGTTGCGTACCGATAAACAGCATGCTCCTTTCCGCTATATCGGTTCCGAGGAGCGTTGTAAAATAAAATACCCTATTCAGAATCATCGGGTAAATATCAAAGGCTTCATCGACCGCATCGACGAAAAAGATGGACAACTACGCATACTCGACTACAAAACCGGAAGCGGCTCGCTCGACTTTAAAAGCCTCGATGAAGTATTTGAGCATAACAAAGAAAAACGACCGAAATACGTGTTGCAGACATTTCTATACGGCATTTTATATGAAAACAAAGCACTGGGCAAAACCATTACACCCGGAATTTATTATATGCGCGATGTGTTTAAAGACGATTTCAACACCGAGCTGCATTATAAACCGGAACGAAACATCAACGAAACCGTCACCAACTTTAAAACCTACGAAGACGAATTCCGCGGACATCTTACAGCCTGTCTGGAAGAGCTTTTTAATCCCGAGATCCCCTTCGTACAAACCGATAATGTAAAAGTATGTCAGTATTGTCCGTATGTTGGAGTTTGTAACAGATAAATGATGTGTTGATTTGTTGATTTGATGATGTGATAATAAGATGATTGTGGGTGCGTAATTGTATGGATTGTTTTGATTCTGAAATTTGCAAATAGTATCTTTTATTCATCAGCATAAACTCTAAAATCAGCTTATCATCAATCATATTACCACATCATCCATTATCACATTATCACATCAAAACCATGTCACAAGAAATAGAACGAAAATTTCTCGTCAAAGGCGAATACAAATCGCAGGCCGTGCGATCATTCCGTATCGTGCAAGCATATCTGTCGTCGGTCACCGGTCGAACGGTACGTATTCGCATCAAAGGCGAAAAGGCCTATATCACCATCAAAGGCAAGAGTAACGAATCAGGAGTGAGTCGTTACGAATGGGAAAAAGAAATTCCGGTCAATGAAGCCGAAGAACTGTTGTTGCTCTGCGAACCGGGAGCCATAGACAAAACCCGATACGAGATTCCTGTAGGTAAGCATATTTTCGAAGTAGATGAATTTTATGGCGACAATGCCGGATTAACAATAGCAGAAATCGAACTGAAAAACGAAACTGAAACTTTCATCAAACCCGATTGGATAGGAGAAGAAGTAACTGGTGACCGACGCTATTATAATTCTTGTCTGACAAAAAATCCCTTTAAAAACTGGTAGTACGAACAACTATTTACCTGCTATCAATGTTATTAGTACGTATCAATAGAAAAAACAAAGCAGATTTTACCGGCATGAAACATTGCTTCTATTTGTTGAAATTACAGGGTTGTAACGAATTGTAAGCAAATGACAACAAAAATGATTAATGTGTATGATTCTCAGGTAAAATAAGTCGAAATCTGATTAATTTTTTATTGATTAATTTTTCACGAAGATCAAATTCTCAATAGCGTAACTAATGTTGAGAACATGCGTCGGAATTGCGTTTATAGAAAAATATCAGACTTTTTTAAGTACAAAAAAACAATAAATAACAACATATTAAATTCTTTTTCGGGCAAATTTAATTACATTTGCGGGTCAATTTTAAATCATAACATAATGGCAAAAA
>Ga0302215_10000735_pt1 | contig 24029 bp, 20 predicted proteins | sample II_Fen_N3_1_FD_194580 | JGI IMG/M metagenome (GOLD analysis project Ga0302215, IMG submission 194580) | Peat permafrost microbial communities from Stordalen Mire near Abisko, Sweden - II_Fen_N3_1 | ecosystem: Environmental > Terrestrial > Soil > Wetlands > Permafrost | place: Sweden: Abisko... | reverse complement strand
ACTTAATTCGTTTATGGACAAAGAACGTTACAATATTTTCATTGTAACCATTGTAGGAAAAGTGTGGCAGGTTGAATTGTCAGAGAATGAAAAAATCAGTATCGATAAAAACGATTTTAGTTTTGTTCGGAATGGAATTAAAACATTGTTTGATTTTGCATATATCACCATTCACGGTACTCCCGGCGAAAATGGTATTTTGCAAGGCTATTTTGATTTGATAGGGTTACCTTATTCATGCTGCGGCGTATTGGCTGCTGCTATCACATTTAATAAATTTACGTGTAATACCTATCTTAAAAGTTTTGGTGTAAAAGTAGCCGAATCACTTGTATTAAGAATGGGTCAAATTGTATCAAATGAAGATGTGGCCGAGAAAATTGGTTTCCCTTGTTTTGTTAAGCCAAACGTTGGAGGAAGTAGTTTTGGTGTTACCAAGGTAAAAAATATTGAACAGCTTCAACCTGCAATTGCTAAGGCATTTGTAGAAGGAGAGGAAGTAATGATTGAAGCATTTCTCTCAGGAACTGAAATAACCTGTGGCATTTACAAAACAAAATCAAAAACACAGGTGTTACCGGTCACAGAAGTAGTGAGTGAAAACGAATTTTTTGATTATGATGCCAAATACAAAGGCCAGGTTCAGGAAATTACACCTGCAAGAATAAGTGACTCTTTAACCGAACGGGTACAGAAACTTACTTCTGCCTTATATGATATTCTTGGTTGTAAAGGCATTGTACGTATTGATTTTATTATTTCCGAAGGGGAAGTTATTAATTTGCTTGAGGTAAATACGACTCCGGGAATGACTGCTACCAGTTTTATACCTCAACAAGTAGCTGCTGCAGGATTGAATATTAAAGATGTAATGACTGAAATTATTGAGAATGAACTAAATTGAAGATTTGAGAAATGCGATTACAATAAATTGTATGAATTTCCGCAATCTATCGTATTGACACAATTTTACACAGATTAATTTTTTAAATATAAGAAATTAAATATAAGAGATAAATGTAAGAGATTGTCCACAGATTTCACAGATTTCCAGAGATTATTTATTATTATAATAATGGTTTAGTAGTTTTGAAAATAAACACAATAAAATTAAGCCTGTAAATAAGACAATATTTGAGTTGAGTAATAAACATGAATATAATTTTATCGTACATTAAATTATGAAATCATTCAACGAAATTACACACATCATTTTAAATGAATTAGAACACCTCAACTGGAGTAAAGAACCCCCAGGATTGTATGAACCCATTGGATACGTACTCTCGTTGGGAGGTAAACGAATTCGACCTGCTTTGACCCTAATGGCTTGTAATCTGTTTACTGATGATGTCCAACCAGCCATAAATTCTGCACTTGGACTGGAGATATTTCACAATTTTACTTTGTTGCATGATGATATTATGGATCGGGCAGATGTACGCAGGGGGAAACCAACTGTTCATATAAAATGGGATGATAATACTGCCATTCTTTCGGGAGACGTAATGCAAATAGAATCCTACCGCTTTATAGCTCAAACTCCGGAAAAATACTTAAAACAATCGTTGGATTTATTCTCGCAAACGGCAGCAGAAATTTGTGAAGGTCAACAATATGATGTTGATTTTGAAAAAAGGAATGATGTTAAAGCAGAAGAATATCTGGAAATGATTCGTCTAAAAACAGCTGTCCTTCTGGCTTGTTCATTAAAAATTGGTGCCTGGATTGGCGGAGCAGATGCCAAAGATGCAGAATTGTTGTATGATTTCGGGATAAATATCGGGATGGCTTTTCAATTGAAAGATGACCTGCTTGATGTGTATGGTAATGAAGCCACTTTTGGAAAAAAAATAGGAGGTGATATCCTGTGCAATAAGAAAACTTATTTATTGATTCATGCCCTTGAAAATGCAAAGGGAGAAAAAGCAACGGAATTGCAAAAATGGCTTAATACATCTTCAGATATAATGGCAAATGAGAAAATAAAGGCCATTACTTCACTTTTCAATGAACTTGGTGTAAAGACAATTTGCGAAGACAAGATGCTGTTTTTTTATAGTAAGGGAATCGCAAACCTCGAAAAAGTATCAGTTTCGACAAATAATAAGCAAGAATTGAGAAATTTAGCTGAAAAATTAATGTTCAGACAAGAATAATTTTTATCTTTGTTGGCATAATGACATCAAAACTTTGAATATGTATGCCCTACCGAAGATTACCAAATACTGATCAGGCCCGTTTAAGGGCACTGCGAACTGCCATCCTTCAGGCAGACAATCAAGAATACGGAGATCAGGTTGTTACTTTTAAAACAATGATTGAAGCCAAAAATTATCTGAACGGTTTTGAAAAACAATTGATTCAATATCAACAAATGTTGGAGAGCCAGGTTTCAGCAAACAAGAGTTACCAACAAATTGTTCATAATGCCCGCCTTTATATTTCCCATTTCATTCAGGTTTTTAATCTTTCAGTTATTCGGGGAGATATAAAAAAAGAACACAAACTTTTTTATAACCTTGATCCTAGTATACATATTGTGCCGGATTTGAGTACAGAAGGTGCACTCCTGAAATGGGGAAAATGTATCATTGATGGTGAAAATGAACGTTTACGTAATGGGGGTTTGCCTATTTACAACCCTACAATTGCTAAAGTAAAGGTTCATTATGAAATTTTTAAAGAATACAAATCCAATCAAAAACTTCATCAAAATACGACAAACCGAAACTGGGAAGAATTGGTGAGCCTGCGTCAAAAAGGTGATTCCATTATTTTGGATATGTGGAATCAGGTTGAGACTAAATATAAAAATGAAAAACCGTATTCTCGGTTAATTAAATGTCAAACGTACGGATTGGTATATTATTACCGGAAAGGTGAAAAAATACTCACAAGGACAGATGATTTGATCATTAAACATGAATAATTTCATTCTTCAGGATTAGGATTCATTTGGAATATTGACTATAAAGCAACATGAATAAATCTATTTATTCAGTAAATTGATAATTATTTAAATTATCCTGTTCATCGAGAGTTAAAAATTAAATTGCCGGCATGTTCAATATTCTCTCAACGAATATAATAAAAAGTATTATTTTTATTATAACCTGTTTTGTTCTACAAGTACAATAATTCTTTCTGTTATTTTATCTTTATCATTCCCATCATATTCTGCTTTTAAATTAGAACCAAAAATACGTGCAACTCCTTGCCAGAAAAAAGCAGTAAAACTTCCCCTGTAAGCTTTTATTAATTCATATGGAGATTGGTTGCATTCGCGATCAATAAGTTTAAGGAGCAATCTACCCTGATTTATGTTCATCTTTTTTAAGTTTGATTCGTACTTTTTTAAAACAGCTTTTTCATAAAGAGCGAGGTATTTTTTTCGTTCTTTGTCATCAGGTAATGAAACCAGTTTTTTATTTGTTTTGTTTAATTCGTAGGCTATCAATTTAGCATAAGGCAGGGTTAGTTTTACATCTCTAACGGTAATCCAGTAAAACTTTTCCTGTTTTTTGTTTTTGAAACGCTCAGGCGGGTAAACAGTAAAATCATTCAGGTAAACCATCAACATGGTGTCTTTTCCTGCCTTCTCTATCCAAACAATAGGATCCCCTGTTGGTACACTTTGATACGGTTTTTGTGCAAAACTTTCTCCCGATAAAAGAGAAATGAAAATAAAAAAAAATATTAATCCTTTCTTATTCATAAAGATAAAATTAAATTATAAATATGATTTATTTTTAAGTGATAGCAATATCTGTTCCAAATAAATATTTATTTAAGTTTTGTTGTTAATTCGCAAAATATTTATAATTTTGAGGTTTTAAATTTTTTGATTGATGCTCTAGTGTTTATGGATTTTTTGTCATAAAATAAATTTTTAAATGATGAAGAAAATCAAATACTTACTGTCTTTTATTCTGTTTTGTCAGTCACTTCAGTCTCAAATTTCTACAATAATTCCTTCATCAAATGCAATTGCTTTAACCTCAGTTGCTGATTCGTATAACTGGACTTCATTTAACAATCCTGCCATGTTGGGTTATGTTGTTCTTCTGGAGTTTGCATTGCAATTTGAAAACAGATATTTACTATCAGAACTATCCACTAAAAGTATTCAATTTGCTTTTCCTTCAAATTTGGTGAATGCCGGAATTTCTTTCTCACATTTTGGCTATTCACTCTATAATGAAATGCTTATAGGTCTGGGTTTAGCACGAAATTTCTCAGATAGATTTGCCATGGGAGTTCAGTTTAATTATTACACTGCTTTTTTCTCATCTTCTAATTCTTACAGAGGTGCGTTATTTCCACAAATCGGGTTATCAGTTCATCTTTCTTCTGATTTTAGTATAGGATTCAACACGTTCAATCCATTTCAAACGAATATCAAAACAGAATATGTTATTAAGGTAATACCATCCATTTTTAGTTTGGGAACAGAGTATTTTTTTTCAAAAGAGTTAGTCTGGCGAACCCAATTTGACAAAGAAGTAAGCAGTAACTATCGTTTTGCCATGGGGATTGAATACCAAATGTTGCAAAGCATTATTGTTAAAACAGGGGCATATGGATCGAGTTATTTGGTTCCATGTCTTGGTGTAGGGTTCAAAACAGGTGCTTTCATTCTGGATTTAAATTGTGAGATGCACCCATTACTAGGTTTAAATACCTTAGCAGCTATTAAATACCGGTTTCGAAAATAAGTTATCACTTTTATTAAAACCTTGTGAAACGCTTGTTTATTTATCTTCTTTTACTATGTTCTTGTTCATCAAGAGCACAGGATGCTGCGTCAGTTACTGAACAAATAATTGAAGATATGTATGAACAATATACAGCCGAAAGTGATGAAGCTATTGATTATGATTCTTTTTATGAAGATTTAAAAGAATGTTCCCTGAATCCAATCAATCTGAATAAAACAACACCAGAAGAACTTAAACGTTTACCTTTTTTATCAGATAGTCAGGTTGAAAATATCCTGGCGTATGTATACCGGTTTGGTTCTATGCAAACAATTTACGAACTACAACTTATTGAAGGGTTGGATTTGACCGATATTCGACGTATGCTCCCTTTCGTGTTCGTTGGCGAAGGTGATTTTACTAATAAAAAAATTTACTTGCATGATATACTTAGGTACGGGAAAAATGAATTGTATTTTCGCCTTGATAAAGGGCTAGAGACCAAAGAAGGTTATCAGTTTTTACCGGAAGAAGATGTAAAATCTGAACAATCAAATGCAGGTAATTATCTTGGAAATGAACTTTACAATTCATTAAAATACCGCTTTCATTACAAAGACCGAATTCTGGCTGGTATAACAGTTGAAAAAGATGCAGGAGAGCAATTTTGGGGAAAAGTTCATAAAGGGTACGATTTTTATTCATTTCATGTTCAACTTAAAGATGCAGGAAAATTTAAAACTATTGTTTTAGGTGATTTCAGGGCAAATTTCGGACAAGGATTAGTATTACATTCCGAATTTGGAATCAAAAAATCGTCGTATGTTCTGAATGTTACTTCCCGGAATTCCGGATTAAAGAAATACAGTTCCGCAGGTGAAAGCAATTTCTTTCGTGGAGGGGGAGCAACTATTCAGCTTGGTAAATTCGATTTATCAGCTTTTTATTCAAATAAAATGATTGATGGTGATACTGTAAACGGAACATTTGCAACCATTATTAAAACAGGTTATCACCGTACAATCGATGAATTAAGTAAAAAGCAAACAGTGAATCAACAAATTATGGGCGGAAATGCTACATATACCAATATGAACATGCAAATTGGAGTAACATGTGTTCATACTTTATTGAGTTGTAATTTATTACCTGAAAGATCGATTTACAATTATTTTTATTTTTCAGGCAATAGACAAACTACTGGCGGCGTCTTTTACCGCTTACGCTGGAAGAAACTAAATTTGTTTGGTGAAACGGCTATAACCGGTAATGGCGCAATGGCTACTCTGAACGGATTTTATTTCAACCCAATTTCCAGCGTAAATCTGGTGGTATTGCATCGTTATTATTCACCCGATTACGATACCTTTTATGCATCTTCGTTTTCAGTATCATCCAGAGTTAATAACGAAAAGGGTCTGTATTTAGGTGTTGAAGTTCGTCCATTCAGGAAATGGAAGTTTGCCGGATATGTGGACAGTTACTATTTCCCCTGGCCGAAATACGGTATCGATGCGCCCTCTGTAGGTAAAGATTATTTATTTCAATCAGATTTTAATGCAAAAAGAAACATTACCATGTTTTGGCGTTTCAGGTTTGAAGAAAAACAAACAAATTTTACCGTGTCAGACTCTGTTTTATCAAACATTGTTCCAATTCAAAAAACATCTTTACGATATGGCCTGTCTTATTCATATGGTTATTTTAATTTTAAAAATATACTAGAAGGAAATCTTTCACGTCAATCGGGTGCAGAATGGACTTACGGGTTTATTGTTTCTCAGGATGTAAGTTATGCTTTTCAAGACACACCTTTAAAAATTGATTTTAGGTATCAGTTCTTTGATGCTGTAAGTTATGACAATCGTTTTTATTCGTATGAAAAGGACGTACTCAATGCTTATTCTATTCCTATGTATTATGGATTGGGAAGCAGGTATTATCTAAACGTGAAATTTGAATTTAATACCCATTTATCTTTTTGGTTCAAAATCGCCCAAACGGTATATGCTGATAATCGTGAATCATTAAGTAGTGGAAATGAAACTATTTCAGGAAACCGGAAAACCGATATCAGGTTACTGGTTAAGTGGAAATTTTAAAAAATGCAGGATTTGAAATATGACTAATTGTATTAATGATTTTGCGCAAACTATACTGATTATATTAATTTAAGCTAATCAATTTTTCCAAAAAAGAAAGAGATTGTCTACAGATTCCACAGATAAAAATGATAATCATAGTATAAAATTTGACATAGTATCAAATAATTAGCAAAAATTGCCATCTCTACATAGCAACTTTAGATAAATGCAGTATCTTTGTAACGTTTTTCAGCCTGAAGAAAAATTCCTCTGGCCGAATACTACATTATTTATCTCTACACGATGGATTTATTAGAAAAAATTATGGCACGTGCCAAAGCAAACGTTCAACGTATTGTTTTGCCCGAAGGTACTGAAATCCGCACATTGAAAGCAGCGGATATTATTCTAAAGCAAAAAGCAGCAAAACTTATACTGATAGGAAATGAAGCTGAAATAATGAAACTGGCTGCAGAAAACAATCTGTTGAACATTGCAGAAGCAAAAATTGTTGATCCTGAAAAGGATTCAAAGATGGTTGAATATTCAAATTTGCTTTTTGAATTACGAAAAAGCAAAGGTATGACCCTGGAAGAAGCAACTAAATTGTCAAAGAATCCATTATATTTAGGATGTCTGATGATCAAAAACGGTGATGCTGATGGAGAACTGGCAGGAGCTATGAATGCAACAGGAAATGTACTACGCCCTGCATTTCAGATTATAAAAACATCCCCCGGTATAAAAGTAGTTTCAGGAGCTTTATTGATGTTTACACCCACTCATCAATATGGAGAAAATGGGCTGTTAGTATTTGCCGATTGTGCTGTTAATCCAAATCCAACTGCCGAAGAACTTGCACAGATAGCAATTTGTACGGCTGATACAGCACGAATAATTGGAGGTTTTGAGCCAAAAGTAGCGATGTTAAGTTTTTCTACTAAAGGCAGTGCAAAACATGAATTGGTTGATAAAGTAGTTGAAGCAACCCGAATAGCTAAAGAAATGGCGCCTGGATTACAAATTGATGGTGAAATGCAGGCAGATGCTGCACTTGTTCCATCGGTGGGATTAAGCAAAGCACCGGGAAGTAAAATCGCAGGACATGCCAATGTATTGGTTTTCCCTGATTTACAATCCGGAAATATTGCTTATAAACTGGTAGAAAGATTTTCGGGATCACAGGCTGTTGGACCAATTTTACAAGGGATTGCTGCTCCAATCAATGACCTTTCACGAGGTTGCTCGGTTGATGATATTGTGAGGATGATTACCATTACAGCAAATCAGGCTATGAAGAATTAGTAACTTGTTAATTAGTTAAATAGTTAATTGGTTTATTAAGAGGATTAAGTTTTTTGTACACATTGAGGTTATCAGAATTCAATTTTACAAATTACCCAATTTTTCAATTAACCAATTACCTAATCAACCAATTAACTATTCAACAAAACAACCAATTAACGAATCAACCAAAATATGGCAGACGAAATTATAGAAGCAATAGAACGATACGGATTAAGCAAGCGCAACCGCAATCGGACCCTGTTTTCGCGTATCGGTGTAGTGGGTTGTGGCAAAGAAGGGAGCGTCATTGCTACTACTGCTGCACTCAATGGCATGGAAGTTGTTTTTCTGGAACCGAACGATGAAGGCATTTCCAATGCTTTTAGTCGTATTGAAGAAAAACTGGACAAGAAGATTCAAAACTGGGGATTAACAGATAATGAGAAAAAAGCAATCCTGGGGCGGATAAACGGCACTTCGAATTTTGACGATTTTAGTGGTTGTGATTTTGTAATTGAAGCCATTCGTTATCATGATCAGACCGGTGAAAGAAGAGTCATTCAACGAAAGGAAGTTTTTATGGAACTTGAAAGAGTTCTTTCAACCAATGCAATTATTGCTTCGAATGTTTCAACAGTTATTGTAACCGATTTAGCATCCGAACTTAAACATACCGAACGCTGCATAGGATTACATTTTCTATCCAATGTTCCGGACTCGCAAATCATTGAAATAGTTCCGGGATTAAATACTTCCAAAGAGACTTTTGAAAAAGTTTGCCAGTTTGCAAAATTAATCAATCATCAATATGTTTCGGTAATGGAATCTGCGGGTCTGGTAAGTATCCGTTTATTCCTGATTCAATTGAATGAAGCCTGTCAGATATTAATGGAAGGAATTTCAACTGTCGAAGACATTGACAGGGTATTGACTGTAGGATTTGGTCACCGTCAGGGTGTTTTTCGTACGGCTGATCAAATGGGTATTGAAAAAATCGTACGTTTGCTCGAAAACCTTTGGGATGAATACGGAAGTATTAAATACAAGCCATCACCCATATTATTGCGACTTTTCCGTGCCAAGCATTTTGGTGTAAGTTCTAAAAAAGGATTTTATACGTATGATGATTTCGGAAATATAATCAAATAAGGAGGAACTGAAACATGAAAATATTAGTATTGAACTGCGGAAGTTCATCAGTAAAATATAAATTACTGGATATGGTCACCAACGAAGTGTTGGGTGTAGGAGGTGTTGAGAAAATAGGAATGAAAGGTTCTTTTCTCAAACACATTCGTCGTGACGGCCAAAAAGTAATTCTTAAGGGAGAAATTCTGGAACATCAACTGGCAGTAGAATACATATTAGGGGTTCTTACAAGTGAAAAACACGGTTCAATAAAATCGCTGGAAGAAATTAATGCTGTCGGGCACAGAGTGGTGCATGGAGGTGAAAAATTTAATTCAAGTGTTTTGATTACCGATGAAGTGATTCAAAAAATCGTAGAATGTATCGATATTGCCCCATTGCATAATCCACCAAATTTGGCCGGTATAAAAGCTATCAGCGAGCTGTTGCCTTCCGTACCGCAAGTAGCAGTATTCGATACAGCTTTTCATCAAACCATGCCTGAATATGCCTATATGTATGGCATTCCTTATTCGTTATATAAAAAATACGGCATCCGTCGATATGGTTTTCATGGAACAAGTCATCGGTATGTATCCAAGCGTGCCTGTGAGTTTTTAGGAGTGGATTACAACAATACAAAGATGATAACGGCCCATATCGGTAACGGAGCTTCGTTAACTGCTATTGAAAATGGAAAATCAGTGGATACTTCAATGGGATTTACTCCAATAGAAGGATTAATGATGGGTACCCGTTCGGGAGATGTTGATTTAGGCGTTGTTACATTCCTAATGGAAAAAGAAATGATAGGCTCAGCATCTGTTTCAACGTTATTTAATAAACACAGTGGTATATTAGGAGTCTCGGGTATTTCATCGGATATGCGTGATATAGAACATGCTATTGCAGATGGCAATGAACGGGCTAAACTGGCTCTTGATATGTATGAGTATCGAATAAAAAAGTATGTGGGTTCATATGCTGCAGCATTAGGTGGTACTGATATTATTGTATTTACAGGCGGAGTGGGAGAGAACATGTCTCAAATGAGAGAGAGTGTATGTTCAGGGTTAGGATTTATGGGTGTGAAAATTGATACGGTTTTAAATGCAAAATCACATGGTGTAGAGGTACTGCTAAGTACTCCGGATTCGAAGGTGAAAGTTGTAGTAATACCTACTGACGAAGAATATATGATTGCTTCCGATACGCTTGAAATTGTTCAAAAACAATAGTTTTTTGAAAGAATAAATTATATGGAGACGCCTGATATTTTAAAATATCGGGCGTTTTATTTTACTATTTAATGATTTTAGATTTAATTGAAAAGTTTCAAAATTCGATAAATTGAATTAAATTTACTACCTGAAATAAATTATTTCAATCCGATTGCAAATGAAAACCTGGAATTACGGAAATTGATTTCTTTTATAATATACTTTCAGGTTCCATTTTCTTAAAAAAAGGAATGCTTGGAAAATACTTCAGGCTTTTTTCATTATTTATTCTTATTGCATTTATAATTATGAATATGATGTTATACAAATAAATAGAAGTATTAAATATTAAATTCATACTAAATATATTGCCCATTAATCCTCCGTCGATTTTTCCTGTTACAAAATTAGAGACAAGTTTAGAAACAACTATAAGAAAACCTGATATAAAAACAATAAACCAGGTTATCTGAAAATTTAGAATTTGTTTTCCTGCGTTATCAAACCCGCTTATTTGTTTCCTTTTTGAAACCCAGAGACAGAAGGGAGCAATTATTCCAAATAAAGGAAACAACACGAAACTTAAAGCAGAAAAGTTTGTTATCATTAAAAAACCTTTATCTTTTTTCAATTTATTTTCTGATGTATTCTCAGTCATAAAATCACCTAAAACCATAGATAATCTTCTAAGTGAATCTCCTCTTGGTTCAGTTTCACCGTTTTCAATTCTTTGCACAGTTCGTAAACTTAGTCCTGATCTTTCTGATAACTCTTCCTGTGATAATCCTTTCAGTGATCTCAATTCTTTTATTCGTTTTGCTAAATCCTGGTTCTTCATCTTTTATTATAAATTTAAGTTTTTTGCAAAAGTAGGCATATTTTTACTTTTTTCATACGTCAATCTTATGCCACATTTAAGTCATTTGTATTTATTATTTACAAAAAAAAGATTTATGATCATTTTAATCTCAAATTTATGGAATTTGAAGGTGGTATTAATAATTTATTATTTATGTATTAATTTTCCGAACAAATAATATAAACAGGAACTTATGTTTCCATGTCATGATTTGCATTTTAAAAACTAACTTTATAAATCATGTTTTATTTGCCTTAATTCAGACATTTAAATTCGTACAAAAGGATGACCTTTGTAATATGTCATTCAAAACCTCCTTTGTGTTAAACCGTAATTTTTTGTTCTTAAAATGTGATGACCGGATCAGCTATCAATCAGGATTTTTTGTCTCTTGTTTATTCATATAATGTTCGTATTTTTATCCTCTCTTCATGTAATTTTATTTAAACAATGGCTACAAAATCTTCATCATCACTGACAACCAATCGCTTTATGGCGCTGGATATTTTTAGGGGACTAACTGTTTGTTTTATGATCATTGTCAATACTTCCGGCAACGGAGCAACTACCTACTGGCCATTACTTCATGCAGACTGGAATGGATTTACACCCACCGATCTGGTATTCCCTTCATTTTTATTTGCTGTAGGGAATGCACTAAGTTTCGTGATGAAAAGTTGGGCCACAATGAATCAACATGAAGTATTGTTGAAGATTTTCAAAAGGACTCTTTTTATCTTCCTGGCAGGCTATTTAATGTACTGGTTTCCTTTTTTTAGAACTGATGCACAATCCAATTTTTTTCTATCTCCGATATCCCATACCCGAATCATGGGCGTATTGCAAAGGATTTCTCTTTGTTATGGTATCGTGGCTCTCATGGTATATTATCTGGGAACAAAGAAAACGATCTGGTTGGGGGTGATTTTACTATTTGTTTATTGGGCTTTGTTGCTTGTTTTTGGAGTGCATGGAGCCGAATTATCTAAAACCGGTAATGTAGTTCTTCGTTTAGATACCTGGTTGTTTGGGATTAATCACCTTTACAGTGGCGAGGGTTTTCCTTTCGATCCCGAGGGCGTATTAAGTACAATACCTGCTCTTTTTAATGTAATCGGGGGATATGCAGTAGGTCGATATCTACAGCGTATGGGGAAATCGTATGAAAGACTTACAAAACTTTTGCTTGCTGGCATTGTTCTTCTTTTCATAGCGTACTGCTGGAATTCGTTTTTTCCGATAAATAAAAAACTGTGGACAAGTTCGTATGCTATTTTGACTGTAGGACTGGATTGTATCATTCTTGCCGGAATTGTGTATTTTAATGACGTTCATGGTAAAACTAAATGGGCAAATTTCTTTATTATAACAGGTAAAAATCCACTTATCATTTATTTGATAAGTGAACTGGGTGTAACAACCCTATGGATGATAAAAATTGGAAATGAATCTTTACATTCTTGGCTGTACCATCACCTATTCATATTTTCAGGGGATTATTTAGGTGCTTTTTTGTTCTCAGTCTGGTGGATGCTCACCTGTTGGTTGGTTGGATTCATATTGGATCGAAATAAAGTTTATATAAGGCTGTAGTTTAATCTGGATAAAATAGAGTAAAATAATACGATTAATTTTCAAGTGTCCTTAGAAATGAAATTATTTGAACTTAAATTTATATGAAAGAATGAAATTTTATTTCAAATAATAATTCAATTGAATAAAAAAATTGTAAGTAGATCAAATGGTATAAAATAAACACTTGATTTAAGCATTAATCAGGTATTATTCATTGAAATAGAATGTTTAAGCCACAATGAATAAATATTTAAACTAAACTACATTTTAATTTTAAATAAAGATTATGTGCAATTAAATATATATCACTTTCAATTCGAAAGTTGAATTTAATTTCTACATTTGTATCAGGAATAAAAAAGGAAGAAACTTAACTAAAAACAGAAATTAATGCGAAACAATTTTAATCCGTGGCATCAGGTTACACCTCACACGGATTCTCCAGACATAGTAAAAGGAATTATTGAGATTCCGAAAGGAACACATGCGAAATATGAACTGGATAAAGAAAGTGGTTTATTGCGTCTTGACAGGGTTTTATACTCTTCAGTATATTATCCTCACAATTATGGATTTATACCTCAAAGTTATTGTGAGGATCATGATCCCCTTGACATTTTGATTTTATCACAAATTGAATTCGTTCCATTGTGTATTGTTGAAGCAAAAGTAATTGGCGTAATGCGTATGTTAGACAATGGTGAAGCGGATGATAAAATTATTGCAGTTGCATCGGGCGATCCCAGTGTAAATCATTACAATGACATTTCGGAACTTCCCTCCCATATGATTGCCGAAACTATGAGTTTTTTTGAAGATTATAAAAAACTGGAAAATAAAACAGTTGTTGTTGAAAAATTTTTCGACAAAACAATTGCCATGGAAATTCTGGATGACAGTTACAAAATGTACCAGCAATATTACGGCGAATTGCATAAATGGTTCTATGGGAATAAATAAATGAAATCATCAATGGTAAAAATCCACGTAAATCAAATATATTTACGTGGATTTTTACCATTGATGACCTCTTTAAAATAAAGTCTTGGGTGAAGTAGGGTATCTCAATTGAGTAGCGGCTGAAATAAATAATTTTATTTATTTTCACTCCTTTTTGTTTGAAAGCATTGATTTTTTATTTGTATACAAAAGATTAAAACGATAACATTTTCAAAGGTAAATGAAAAAAGATGCCTTCTTATGAAATTATCTCATTCTTTCTGAACCTGCTGCGTCAAGTCTAAGCAATATAAACAGCAAAATTGTAAAACCCCAAAGCGATGACCCTCCGTAGCTGAAAAATGGCAAAGGAATGCCAATTACGGGCATTATACCAAGCACCATCCCTATATTAATCATTAAGTGGAAAAAGAAAATGCTTGCAACACAATAAGCATATACTCTGCTGAACGGATCATGTTGTCGTTCGGCTATTCGTAGTATCCGCATCAATAATAGCCAGTAAACAAATAAAACCAATGTGGAACCTACAAAACCATGTTCTTCACCAACTGTACAAAATATAAAGTCGGTATCCTGTTCAGGAACGAATTTTAATTTAGTTTGTGTGCCATTTAAAAAACCTTTTCCAAAAAAACCACCAGAGCCTATTGCAATTTTAGATTGGTTCACGTTATAACCAGCACCTAAAGGTGCATTTTCCATATTTAACAACACTTTAATACGAATCTGTTGGTGATCTTCCAGGACCTTTGTGAATAAATAATCTGAAGAAAAGCAGAACACAAGAGATCCGAGTGAAAATAATATTAAAAACCAGTATTTTTTATACCGGTTAAAAAGTTCAACGAACATCCAATAAATGCACGATAGCACAACTGTAATTATAGCAACGTAGTTATAATTCAAATAAAACCAGATATTGAATAAATAGGATAATGCACCAATAACTATGGTTCCAAGAAGTAAAATGAATGCTTCTTTCCGGTCTTTTCCAAAATAAATTGCATAAAAAAACTGAACTAACAGGATGATTGCCATCGAAAGAACCATTCCTAACGTTCCATGGTCAATCTGTATTGGAATAATACTTAATTTAATAATGGTAATAAACAGAACAATAGCAAAAGTCAATAGCAAAAGTATAATTCCGTTCATGCCCTCACGATACAGCATCAACATAAAGGCTACATAGACCAAAGCAGTCCCGGTTTCATTTTGTAGAATAATTAATATAAAAGGAACGAAAATAATGAGCCCCAACGGGATTAAATCTTTCCAGTCTTTGAGTTTATAATTATAGGAACTCATAAACTTTGATAGTGCCAGAGCAGTTGCCATCTTTGCTAATTCAGCAGGTTGAAAACTAATTGGACCTAGTTCGAGCCATGACCGGGATCCTTTTATATCGTGTGCAACAAAAATAGTGATGATAAGTAATGCAATTGCACCAACATATATGAAATAAGCAAAGATGTTATATATTTTTGCATCAATCAATAGCAACACGCCTCCAATGGAAAAAGCTGTCAAAATCCATAAGAACTGTTTACCGGCACGTTGACTGAAATCGAAGATACTGGCCTGATCAAAGTTGTAGCTGGCACCATAAATGCTTACCCAACCCATAAGTACCAGAACAATATAATAAAATATCGTTGTCCAGTCCAAAGCATATTTTAAACTAACGTTCTTGTACATTTGTATTTGTTACCATATTTGTAATCTTTTCCTCCAGGTCGGTTCGTGTAATTTTTCCTTTAAGATATTTCTCCACCAACAAACTAAAAATCGGGGCAGCATAGGTTGTTCCATAACCTGCATTCTCGATCACAACTGCAATAGCAATTTTTGGATTCACCCTTGGGGCAAAGCCTACAAAAATTGAATGGGGTTTGCCATGGCTATTATCCGCTGTACCTGTTTTTCCACACATATCTATTCCGGGAATTTTGGAAGCACTGGCAGTCCCTGAATCAAAAACACGCCACATTGCTTCGAACACTATTGGAAAATATTTTTTATCTACCTTGCAATAATGAATTTTTTTCAACATTGAATCACACTTGTTCAGGTGGGGAGTAACATAATGTCCTTCATTGGCAATGGCACACATAAGGTTAGCCATTTGAAGAGGGGTAGCCAAAACCTCACCTTGTCCAATTGCATTCGAACGGATAGTAATAGCTCTCCAGCCTTTTTCGCCTTTATAAAGCTTATTGTAGTATTTCTGTGTTGGAATATAACCCCGTGATTGTTCGTAAATATCGCTGTCGGAAAATTTTTCACCAAGTCCGAAACTTTTCATTCGATCAACCCATTCGTCATATCTTGTTCTGAAATTAATATTTCTGACGCCGTAACCATCTTTTTCCAGGGTTGCCCTGAAAGCATTCCAGAAATAGGGATTGCAACTTTGTTCAACTGCACTTAGCAAACTTACCGGGGAACCATGAAAGTGTGTACATCGGATTGGGGATGAATTTGGTCCGTTACAGGGGAAAAAAGTATGTTCATTAATTCCTCCCATTTGCTGACAAATTAATGCCTCAGCAGTTTTGAAAGATGATCCTGGCGGATAAAGTGCCTGAGTAGCACGGTTAAACAATGGCTTAGTAGGGTCGGTAACAAGTTGCATATAATTTTTTGACCGTTGCCGTCCAACCAGTAGAGTTGGGTTAAAGGCAGGATTTGAAACCATTGCCAGAATTTCACCTGTAGTAGGCTCTATAGCTACAACGCTTCCTACTTTTCCTGATAATAATTTTTCTGCCAGATTTTGTAACTCAGCATCGAGGGACAATGTCAGATTTTCGCCTGCTTTGGGTGCAATATCTTCTTTCCCGTTTTCATATTTCCCTTTTATTCTTCCTTTTGCATCACGCAATAATATTTCAACTCCTTTTTCACCTCGCAATTGTTCTTCATACGTATATTCAAATCCATCACGTCCGGCAAAATCGCCTTGTTTATAATAATCATCGTTGTCAATCCTTTTTTGCGAAACCTCACCAATACTACCAAGAACATGTGCTGCCCCGGGGTACTTATATTCCCGTAATGTACGGTTTTGAATATAAAATCCGGGATATTTGTACATGGATTGTTGGATGGTGGCAACATCTTGAATGTCAAGCTGACTCATGAAAAGTTGAGGAGTATACGAAGAGTAACCGGGATTCTTTTTATAGTCTTTTAATTCTTCAATCCGGTTAATAAAAAAGGGTTTGTCAATATTCAATGCCTTACAAAATGCCACAGTATCCAAATCATGTATTTCGCGCATAATCATGGCAATATCATAAGCAGGTTTGTTATAAACTAACAATTTATGATTCCTGTCATATAAAAGACCTCGAGGTGGAAATTGTGTTTTTTTTAGAAAAGCATTGCTATCCGCACCGTTTTTATATTTTGTTTCAATAATCTGGATTGTAAACAACCTCAGAATATACACAACAATGACAGCAGACATGATTATCGAAATCACATATCTTCTGTTTTGTAGCGTATCATTAATCATATGTTATTTTGTTTTAATTGATTGAATTCCAAAAATCAGCAAAATTGTAATCAATGAACTTAGCATAATTTTTGTAAGTAAAATCCAAAAGTGAGTAAAAGAAAAAGCTTCAAGAATGAATAATGTTGAATGATGAATTAATACCATGACTATTACATATTTCACATAAGCACTTACTCCGAAAGTATAAAAAGAAGGAGTTGGATTGTTCCCTTCTTCTATGTTTGTAAATAATTTGATAATTCCATTACGAAAAAATGCTACAAATACAGTTGCAAAAGCATGCATCCCAAGCGTGTTCGAAAAAATATCTATGGATAGTCCAAGTATAAATGCCAAAATAAGTAATAACCAACGTGGTATCTGAAACGGCAGTGAAAGAATAAATAAAATGTAAAGGTATGGATTGATATATCCCAAAAATTGGATGTTGTTCAACACAAGTACCTGAAAAAGTACCAGGAATATAAAACGAAATATGTTTTGAAGAACTGTAGGCATTATATTATTTACAATTTACAATTTACAATTTACAATTAATTGTGAATTTATTCTACCGATTTTTTTTCCAACTCTTTTTGTTCCTGAAAGTTCAAATAATTTATTACTTTAACGTGTGAAAGTGTGTGGAAATTTACTGCAAGTTTTAATTTTATTTTGTAATATGCATCACTTTCTTTTATTTTAAAATCTTCAATAGTTCCTACAGGGATGCCTTCAGGAAATGAATTTGTAAAACCACTTGTAACAATTGTATCACCCAGGGCAAGTTCAACATGTCGTGCAATATCTGTCAGGTTTGCATACCTGTAATCTTCGCCCGACCAGATTAAACCACCGCTATAATTATTACGTTTGAATTTGCAACTAATATTACTTTTTGGATTTAAAACTGGTATTACTACTGAAAATTGATTCGAAACTGTTTTTACAATTCCAACAACGCCTTCATCGCTGATAACTCCCATGTCAACTTTGATACCATCAATTGCACCTTTGTTCAGGGTTATATAATTTAATAATTTATTGGTAGAACTGTTGATAACTTTTGCTGAAATAAACCTGTAGATCATTTCCGGGGGAATCCGAAAATGTATTGAATCATTTGCTTCTGGTGTTAATGTAGACAACTTGTTCTTCAAGTTGATAATTTGATTTTTAAGGGCAGTATTTTCCTCAGATAAATTGTCATTAGCAGCACGGAGTTTAAAAAATTCAACTACTGAATTGTTCCATTCGTACATGCCCGAGACTAAAAAATTGCTTGATGATAAAAACACACTTTTCTGATACTCCTGATTTTTTACAATGAATGTAAAGGAGATTATTTCTAAAAACAGGAATAAAAATACAACACTGTATTGAATCAAAAAATTGATGAGGTTCTTCATTATTGATCGAACTACGCGGAGGAAAAAGACTTTTTAAGAACTAAATTTTCGATATATACATGAAAGCATGCGTATATCGAAAATTAAATTAAGTTTTATCGAATCAGGAATGAGAATTTATCAACATTTTTCAATGCAATTCCTGTACCACGTGCTACCGCACGTAAAGGATCTTCGGCAATATGAAACTGAATATTCAATTTATCTGTTAACCGTTTGTCTAAGCCACGAAGTAATGCACCACCTCCAGCTAAATAGATTCCCCGTTGAACGATATCTGCATACAATTCAGGAGGTGTTTGTTCCAAAGCACTCAGTATGGCTGCTTCAATTTTAGAAATTGATTTTTCAAGACAATGAGCAATTTCCTGATAGGATACCGGTACCTGCATTGGTAATGCAGTCATTCGGTTTGGTCCGTGAACGATATAGTCTTCGGGTGCATCTTCCAGATCAGTTAACGCAGCACCAACATTGATCTTTATTAATTCTGCCGTACGTTCACCTACTTTAATATTGTGCATGCGTCCCATGTATTCCACTATGTCCAGGGTCAGGTCATCTCCGGCAATACGAATTGATTTATTCGAAACAATACCTCCAAGTGATATTACAGCTATTTCAGTAGTTCCACCACCAATATCAACAATCATACATCCGTTTGGTGCTTCTACATCAATTCCAATTCCAATTGCTGCGGCCATAGGTTCATAAATCATGTAAACTTCACGCCCACCTGCATGTTCTGAAGAATCACGTACTGCACGAATTTCCACTTCTGTACTCCCTGAAGGGATACATACCACCATTTTAAGGGTAGGAGAGAAAAGATGATTTTTTGTGGGTATCATTTTAATCATGCCGCGAATCATTAATTCTGCAGCATAGAAGTCGGCTATTACACCATCGCGTAAAGGACGAACAGTTCGTATTCCTTCGTTTTCCTTTCCTTGCATTTGACGTGCTTTTTCACCTATAGCAATTAATCTGTCTGTTCGTTTATCTAAAGCTACAACCGATGGTTCATCAACCACAATTTTATCATTGTATATGATAATTGTATTGGCAGTACCTAAATCAATAGCTATTTCTTGTGTAAATGAAAATAGTCCCATTTTCTTTATTTATTTCAGTTTTTTATTTTTATTGTCTAACCTCTTCAAATTGCAAATAAGTTAATTGTAATTTTAATTAGTGTTTGAAGTGACGATATCCTGTTGTTACCATTGATAGTCCTGTTTTATTGCAGGTTTCTATTGATAGTTTATCATTGATCGAACCCCCTGGTTGAATGACAGCTGTAATTCCTGCGTCCGAAGCAATTTGTACGCAATCCGGGAAAGGGAAAAATGCATCGGAAGCTAATACAGCTCCGTTTAAATCAAATTTAAAGGTGTTTGCTTTTTCAATGGCCTGAGTTAATGCATCAACACGGGAAGTCTGTCCAACGCCACTTGCAACCAATTGTTTATTTTTTGCCAATACAATTGCATTCGATTTTGAATGTTTTACTATTTTATTTGCAAAAAGAAGATCTTCAATTTCTTCGGTATTTGGTGCATTTTCAGTTACTACTTTCAAATCCTCAGTAGTCTCAGTATGTGTATCTTTATCCTGCATTAAAACACCGTTCAATAACGAACGAAATTGTTTTCCTTTTGATTTTGCGTCTTTTAATATCAGAATTATCCTGTTTTTCTTTTGACTTAAAATCTCAATAGCATCCAAATCATAATCCGGGGCTATTACAACTTCAAAAAAGATTTTATTCATTTCCTCTGCAGTTGCCTTATCAATAACTGCATTAGTAATTAAAACACCTCCAAAGGCTGATACAGGGTCTCCTGCCAAAGCAGCTTTCCATGCTTCCACCAATACCGGACGTGAAGCAATACCACATGCATTATTATGTTTCAGAATGGCAAATGTTATATCTTCAAAATCATTAATCAGATTAATAGAAGCATCTATATCGAGTAGATTGTTGTATGAAATTTCCCTTCCCTGTAGTTGTTCGAATAAGTCTTCAAATTTACCAAAGAAAACACCCTTTTGATGCGGATTTTCACCATAACGAAGAATTTTCGAGTTGTTTTCACTATACCGGAAAGAGCTTTCTTCCTGCCCATCAAAATAATTGAAGATAGCAGAATCGTAATGTGAAGAAACTGCAAATGCTTCTTTTGCAAACCAACGACGTTCTTCAAGTGTCGTTTTTGCTCCATTAACTGTTATAATTTCCAGAAAAGGTTCATATTGATCCTGTGATGCCACAATTACAACATCGGTATAGTTTTTAGCTGCTGCTCGAATCAAAGATATACCTCCGATATCGATTTTTTCAATGGTAGTAGGTTCATCTGCTCCTGCAGCTACTGTAGCTTCGAAGGGATATAAATCGACTATAACTAAGTCAATTTCAGGAATTTCATAATCTTCAATCTGTTCTTTATCTTCCTCATTATCACGACGTGAAAGTATGCCACCAAATACTTTTGGATGCAATGTTTTTACACGTCCTCCTAATATTGATGGATAACCTGTAAGGTCCTCAACTGCCTGACATGGTATATTCAAGGATTCAATAAAGGATTGGGTTCCTCCTGTTGAGATAAATTCTACTCCTTCGGAATATAGTTTTTGTATAATTATATCCAGTTTATCTTTATGATAAACAGAAACTAAGGCTCTTTTAATTTGCTTTTTTTCCATATTCCTTTTGCTTTTAGTTATGGGATGCAAAACTACTAAAAATTACTTGTTTTATCAACATAAATAGTAGATTGATTTTAACTGTAAATTTAATTTAATAAGTTGATACAGAAATACACTAAATTATGGAAATGATTTCTAATATAAAAAGTTAGTCTACTAATATTAGAAATTTGGTTTTTATTTCAAATTTAATCAATCATTTCTTTTACAACCTTAAATGCTTTTTCCAGTTTAAGCATTTCTGATGACATAAACTTATAGAATTCAATCCATTGGATACGCCTGTGCAAATCAATATCATTTTTATCAGTATAAATCCGGCTTACTTCAGTTCCACATTCGCGGATATACGACGGATCCCAGATTAGACCCATAGGGAATTGTTTTTCCATTATAGTTTTTGAAAGTAGAAACTTTTCGTATTTCTCGAGTCGTTGATTTGCATTCGATAGATTTATTTCTAAAATCACTGATGCACCTTTTCGAGTAGCATCAAATTTAAGTTCAACACCTTTCATCTTGGTGTTGTATAACATAAACTTGCTTTTTCGACGCTTCAATGCAGGAATCAGACTGCAGTATGTGCCAAATCCTTCCCAAAATTCTTTTTTCAACTGCTTTAATTCTTCTTTACTATACATTTTTTCTATGACTCATTTCAAATGTGTGAAATTTGGATAATTAATTCAGATCTGTTTACTCAAAACTACTCGTATTTATTTCGATGTCTCAGCATAAGCTATTACATTCGATGATTTACAAGGTTTGTTGTTGAAGTAACTTATCTGATATCACCATAAATTGCCCATTTTCTGTTTTTAATTTTGTTTTCAATATTATATCCGTGATATTTAACCAATTCAATATATTCTAATAGATATAATTTTAGATTTATTTAATAATACGATACATTCCCCCCGGCAAACATTTCACCAAACCTTTAAATTCTAATTCCAACAATAAAGATGATATTCTGCTGACAGGCGTAACTAGTTTTAAAGCTAATTCATTCACCTGAACTCCATCTGTATTTTGCCTCAAAGTAGAAATAATCCCCTGTTCTTCATCCGAAAGATCCAAAAATAAAGCAGTTTGAATGTTATTCATTGATGAAGAATTTTGTTTCTCCCAATTCATGAATTTTAAAATATCTTCTGCCGATTCAATTAATGATGCTTTGTTGTTTTTTATTAATCCATTGCATCCTTTTGACCATTCATCATTAACCCGTCCGGGAAATGCAAAAACATCCCGATTGTAATCATTGGCAATTTCTGCTGTTATCAAAGCACCTCCTTTATTTGCAGATTCTACCACTAATATGGCATCGCATAGTCCGGCAATTATTCGGTTCCGTTGAACAAAATTCTGCTTATCAGGATTAGTCTGACTTAAATATTCAGTCAACAACGCACCATTCTGTACCATTTTAACTGCTGTAGGACGATGTGAAGCCGGGTATATACGATCCAGCCCATGTCCAATAACCCCAATAGTAATTAGACCTGAATCGATTGCGGTTTTATGGGCGCAAATATCAATACCGTAGGCTAAACCACTGACAATTGTTGTGTTTGGCTGAACACTTGCTAAATCTACAATAAGTTTTTTGCAATTTTCCTTTCCGGATTCAGTTGCATTTCTGGTGCCTACAATGGCCACGAATTTACCATTATTCAAATTGCAATTCCCTTTTGAATAGATCATTATTGGAGAATCTGGACATTCTTTCAAACGGTATGGATAATCCCGGTCAGTAAAATAATTTGTCTGAATTTTATTTTTATTTATAAATTCAATTTCCTGTTCCGACCTTTTCAATATATTCTGCGAGACAATTTCTTTAGAAAGCAATTCCCCTATTCCGGGAATTTTAGCTAAGTTTTGTTGTTTTTCAGTAAAAACACCTTCCACACTTCCAATATAAGCAATCAGATTTTTAGCCAGATTGTTTCCAATGCCTTTGATAAGTGTTATCCCGATTTTGTATTTCAGCGTTTCGTCATTCATAGTTTCTTAACCACTACAAAGAATTTCACAAAAAAAATATTTTATAAAATGAATTATTTAATGTTCCTTTTAAAAGATTTACGTGTCACCAATGACATCCCAAACCATCCGATAAGTACACCCAAAATATCACTAAGCCAGTCCAACCAATCTGCAGTTCGTGGTGCAAAAAAGATTGGCTGGATTATCTCAACTCCTCCCCCGAGAATTACAGGAAATAGAATGCAGATAAAAACAAATGATAATATTGACATTTGATGATTATTGGCAAATTGTCGAAAATCAAAAATCAAAAGACAGGTTAAAACTGAATATAAAAATAAATGAACAAGTTTATCTTCATTTTCGAAAGTTGGAACTCCTTTGAATGTTGATGGGGGAGCAAATGAAAGATATAAAATACAGGAAATAAAAAATATTGATTTCCAATAATGGATAATAAGGTTCCTTTGCTTCATAATGATTTAAATTTACTAACAAACAAATTGAATAATGTAATAGGAAATAAATAAAGTAGCATAATTTTAAAAACTTAATCAACCCACATTTCTAACGCCATCTCATTGTTAAAGGCGGG
>Ga0302215_10000734_pt1 | contig 24057 bp, 18 predicted proteins | sample II_Fen_N3_1_FD_194580 | JGI IMG/M metagenome (GOLD analysis project Ga0302215, IMG submission 194580) | Peat permafrost microbial communities from Stordalen Mire near Abisko, Sweden - II_Fen_N3_1 | ecosystem: Environmental > Terrestrial > Soil > Wetlands > Permafrost | place: Sweden: Abisko... | reverse complement strand
CCAAAGAAGAACACATGCCTGAAAATCATCTTCGTTACAAAGAAACCAAAGGATGGGATGCCGATTATTTCCTGTCAGAAGGAATTAAGATCGGTAGTAACACCCAATCAGTTATTGCACGATTACTCGCAAAAAATCAATTTATAGCACAAACCTTCAATTCCTGTTTGGGTATATTCTCATTAGGAAAAAAATATGGCAATGAACGTCTTGAATCAGCCTGCAAACTGGCAATGACTGTCCCTTCAACCAGTTATCAAATAGTATCTAATATCCTAAAAAACAATAGAGATAAAGAAGAAATATCAGAACCAATACTGAATTTTCCATCACATGAAAATATCAGAGGAAAAGAAGCTTACAAATAATAATCACTTTTAAAAACAAAAAAATGAACACTCAAAACACTATCTACGAGTTGGAAAGACTCAAACTCCCAGGAATGAAACAAGCGTACAATGGAATATTGTCGTTACCACTTCAGGAACAACCCAGTATACACCTTCTGATGGCGCAACTTACAGAAGCTGAAATACAATATCGCTTGCATAATCGAACGCAAATGTATCTGAAATTAAGTAAACTACGTTACGATGCGATGTTGGAACAAATACATTGCACAACCGACCGGAACCTAACAAAGGAATCTATCCAAGCAATATCAGATTGTGGATTTATCAATCGTGGAGAAAATATACTCATAACAGGTTCAGCAGGTTGTGGAAAGAGCTTTCTGGCATGTGCTATCGGAAGACAGGCTTGTGCATTTGGACACAAAACATTATATTTCTCAATGAGCAAATTGTTGGAGAAAATTGCTGTATGCAAATTAGAAGGTTCGTTATTAAAGTTTTATGCACAAATAGAAAAAACTCAGTTACTCATACTTGATGACTTTGGTTTACAACCCCTGGATGCAACCTCACGATTGGTATTACTCCAAATACTCGAAGACAGATATGGGAAAAAATCAACAATCATCACTTCTCAATTGCCGGTTGGGAATTGGTACGAGTATATCAACGAATCAACAATTGCAGATGCAATTATGGACAGATTGTCAGCTTCAGCTCATCGCTTTGAACTCAAGGGAGAATCTTTGAGAAAGAAAAATATCAAATAAATTAGTATATTTACCTACAAATCCACCCAACTTCTGCAGGTGGCTCACTTTGCCGAAATGGTGGCTCACTTTTACCGAAATAATCAGTTCTTCTGCCAGTACTACAAAATAAAAACCCGTTATAAACATGATTTATAGCGGGTTTAACGTTTTTAATTGTGACCCCCGTGGGATTTACGAAGATAATTTTTTCGACCATATAGGATGAAACTTTCAATTTATAAGAACTAATCAAAAGGTTTGAGGAAATAAATAAAAAAACGGTCAGAAACCACCCCGACCGCCTAATGTGTTTAATCAACCAACGGCAACCGTTGGAAAGTGATACAAAGATAATGTATAATTTGAAATGCTCAAAACATTGATGATTTACTCCTTAAATTATGCTGAACAAATCTATTCTTACCATAAATTAAAATATGCCTGACTATCAAATTGATAATCAGGCATATTGCTTTCAATATTGTTGGCCCACAAGGGTGTGTGGATTGACTTTTATCTGAATAGTGAAGCTTTAAAATTAAATATAATAATTAGATATACAATACTTTAAGTAAATTACATTCAAATTTGTAATGTTTCCAAAACGGAATATGCTTCTATTTCTTGTGCAAGTTTTGTGCAAGTGTTAATTTTAAATTGATTATAAATTCAATCTTAAACATTACAATATCTTTGAATAAATTCACATATATTACTGATTAATATCCTCTATTTTAGCTAGTAATACCTAAACTATGCCAGAGGACTTTAATTAATGATCCGGACCATATTCTATCTCATACCTTAGCTCTATATTATTTTAGATATAGGGCAACATAGATATTTACATTAGAACTCAAAGCAAATCCAAATCATTGGTAAAAGTGCGTTATCGGACAATAAATAAAACAATAAAACAGAACATGGTAAATTTATTATGTAAATGATTTTTTAACTAAATGACACCAAACTTTTAAATCAAAACATGATAAAGATTGATTATCTTCAAAAGGGAAATGATATATGTGTAGAATTTCTTTAGTTGTAGGAAAGTAGGGAGTGCTGCTTATTAAGTTAGGATCTTGAACATTATTAAATAAATTACCAATAAAATAGCGTCTACTCGCGTGAGAACTTATAAGCTCAATTTGCCACCTTTTCTTGTAAATAAGGGTTATTTCCTCTGCCAATAGATCAAAGTTATTGATGATAAACCGGAGCATGCTGACCATCCGAATTCGGTCTTAGCAAATACCTGTTAAATTATTTATTGTCAGGTATTTGTGGCTAGTTTGCCTTATTCTGATTATAGTTTTGCGATGGCCGTACCAAGTCAGGGTATTGAAGATTTTCTTCATGCATTGTCTTGTGTTTTTAGTTCATTTCGGTGGAGTCCCACAGATATTAGTACCTGACAACCTCAAGTCAGCAATAGTCAAAGCCAACCGATATGACCCCGAAGTAAACCGTGCATTAGAAGATTTTGCTAACCATTATGACTTTGCAGTTGTTCCTGCCAGAGTTAGAAAACCTCAGGATAAAGCCCTTGTAGAAAACCAGGTAAAATGAGGTTTGTTGTCTTTCATTTGTAAAATCAAATTCAAACTGACCTGTGTGTGATTTTATACAATTGTTTTCTTCTTAATAAAGTTGTTCTACCTCTAAAATATCGGACGAACTTCCGAATGTTTTTAGAACTTTATACTTCGTGTGACTTTTGTCAATAACTTGAACACTTTTCACCCGCTTTTATTTTTTTCTTTCGCACAAACATGATCGCAAAAATAGGAGAAATATGGCTGTGACACCCAAATTCTAAAAACTCATATCATAAAATATTGATTTTCTTACACTTGATTCAAGTTGACTTTTATTAAGTTCAAAATAGGAGTCAAATATATTTATCTCTTGATTGCAATCTTTGGGTATGAATTCTGTCAAAACAGTATCTGATAAAATCATGAACACTTCACACAATCGATTTATAGGGTTTGTAAAAACTTCATAAGAAGGCAATTTAGAGAGCCAATCATGAAGATACTCGCTTGCAAATTCGGGAATATTTTTTACTTTAAGACGGTACTCTAAATGCATTGCATAAAGGTAAATGGTTATCGCCTCTTGGTCTGAAAATTCAGGTTTATTATAGTTACTAAAACGTTCACAAAAATATTTCCACTCTTTATCATAGTGATCGCAAATATAAAAGAATATTTTAACAAGCTTAATTTTCTTATCAGTAGGGATCATAGATTAGAATTTAATTGTGGTAAATTTTCTTCTAATACGCTGATTATTATGGATATATTAAAATCACTTAATGCTTATTTTGCTTATAATCAATATTATTTTTAATAGGGTTCAACTCTTAATTCGAATTATTTATTCTTTCATAATCAGTTCATTTATTTTATTTTCCAAATACTTAACGCTCAAACTTTTTTCTATAATAATTCCTTTAGGATTAATAAGAATAATTGTTGGATATAAACCTATACCATAAGTTTCTATAATTTTATTCTTACTATCCGATAAAATTTGAGGCCAGGTGATAGAATATTTGTCAATTTTTTTTTCCAATTCATTAGGAGAGCTATCACCAACTACACCAATGATTTCAATTTTCGATTTATCCATTTTATTGTACATCCCCTTTAAAATTAACAGTTCCTGAATACATGGGCCACACCATACAGCCCAAAAATCGATCAACAAATATTTACCCTTAAACTGATCTAATGAAATGGTAGATTTCGTTTTAAAATTTTGTCCTTCAAAAGGGAACGTTTTAAATCCAATTTGCTTAGAATCCAATTTGGATTGAGCTAAATTCATTTTTTCCAATACAAGTATGTTCTTATTCCTGTTAACCCCTTTATTCTTATAAATATTGTCTTTGACTTTAATGTACTCATCCATTGAAATTATATTTTCTTCATGTGCTTTTTTTCCATTTTTAATATTGTCATCAATCAGCACAATACTCGACGATTCATATGATAGTGAAGTGAATTTGTCTGAACAAATTGCTATTTCTTCACCATCTAATTGCGTGGTTGAATATTGAGGAAAAGTACAGACAAACATATTTTTATTGTCGGTTATATGTCGAATGAATAATGGAGACTTTTCCTTGACGATTTTATTACCGGACAACCGTTCATACATAATCATAAATGAATTTTTACTACTCAATGAATCTTTATTACGTTTATCATTCGGGGTAAACTCAAATGGACTAAATATTTGATCATCACTAAAATCGTTATTGTTATTTGCATCAACAACCATTTTTGTTTCACCGGCAGCGTTTTTTCCATAGGCAAATGCTATCTTGCATTTTAATTCCTTTTTAGATAGATTCAAGGTGTCCGGTATCCAATTCCATGATTTCTTTAATGATTCATACATTTCTTGGCTAATATTCCCTGAATAATAATTTTGGTATACAGTTTGATGTAGGTTTGTATTAATATTCCCTATCTTTATTTCTGACCAGTCATTTGGAACTCCTGTAACTTTAAGATAAGTCTTTGCCCATGGATCATTCTTGTCATCAGAATTAGGCGATATTCTTAACATACTAGACATAAAAGGACCGTATCCGTTTTGAACGATAATTGGCAGTTCAATATTTTTTTTTTGTGCCAAACTTAAAGTAAAACACAATAGATAGACCGATAAAAGCAAATTTTTCATTTTAAATTAATTTATTGAGTTTGTTTTGTAATATAAATATTAAGATTAAATTTATTGCGTTGATTATTATTATTATTATTATTATTCTCTCGCTAGGCTCTAACTACCAGTCTATTATCATATTTCTCTAACAAGTGTTTGATTATTTATCTTTTTTATTCCATAAATTATCTAATAAAAATAGTTTTATAAAATCCAATAATAATATTAAACAACCAAAGTAAGTGAATATTAGTAGAAATAAAAAATATATTGTAACTAAAATGAATTTGTAAAATCCTTCCGTAGTTTATTTAACTATTATCAATATTGTATTTTATTTTTAACCATTAGAATAATCAAGTCGAAAGAGTTTTCAAATTATCAGAAAATAAATTTTTACTTAAAAAAGAAATCACCACTTGCAAGATTGGTTGCTCCTTTTTCTCTTCGAAATTTTTAGAAAGGATCAATTTACAATCTTGCTTGTTTTTTCGTTTAATGAACTCTTAAATGATAGTAGATTTCATATTTTATCAAACTAGTAGGTATTTAAAAACAAAATAGTTGCAGAATCATCATATTTAATTTTATCGATTTTAATTATTATATATTACATCTTTTGTGTTTTGGATATTCAACAAATCTTGATTGTGAGATAATAGTAAAAAATCAGAATTGTTCTAAAATAATTATCTTTTTTTTATAAATGTCATATATTTTAAATTAATGCGAGTATTTCACTTAGAAATAATATTAACAAACTATGCGCATTATTTACCAATAATTTATTCTTTTATTATATTGTTTTTTTTCTGTTTGAAACCTGAACGAACATTGGAAGAAAGAAAATTATACCAAGTAACGAAAAAATTAATCCACCAATCGTACCAACTGCTAACGGGAACCAAAATGCCTCCTTTGTTGCACCAATAATAAAGGGCATAAAACCTAATATAGTGGAGGTCATTGTCAATAGAATTGGACGCATTTTCACACTCCATGCTTTTACAAATGCTCGAAGTCTTGATATTTTTTTTTGTTTTAGAATTCGATTGAACTCATCAATAATATAGATATTAGCATTTACAGTCAACCCGCACAAAAGAACAAATGAGGCAAATCCTCCCTGATCAAAGTTCAGTTTAAAGAGATAGAATGTGAGAAAAATTCCAATAAACGAAATAGGAATAACGAAAAGTATGGCGAAAGGCTGTTTTAGAGAATTAAAAAGAATGCTCGATAAAAAGAAAATAATAACTAAAATAAGGAATATAAATCCATACTGTTTTCCGTTCTCTTTACCCCAATAATAATTTCTACCACTTTTGTTTTCTATGGTATAGCCCATTGGTAATTCTTTCTTAAAATTATCAACTACTTTCTCCAAAACTTTTTGTCCTTGCTCAGAAGCACCGATATACTCAAATTGAACACACAAGCGATACTGTTGATTTTCTTTATATATATTTTGTGGCGATTGTCTCTTTTCAATTCTTGCAACGTCAATTAGTTTCACATCCTTATTATTGGCTTTTATCGAGGCATGACTCAGATTCCAAATATCATAGTTTTTAGCTTGTTTGGCTTCCAAATATATTTGCTCTTGTCCTTGACTCGAAGAAAGTTCACCTGCATAAATAGACTTAGCCATTGTATTGTTTAATGTACTAAAAAGTTGGATGGGAGCTATTTCTGCTTCAGCTAGCAATTTTTTATTGAGATTAAATTCAAATTCTTGATAGTCATCCTTATACCAACTAAATTCGGAGTTTATTGTCACTTCCTTGATTCTTCGAAACTCAAGTAACTTAACTTTCAATTTTTCTGCCCAGTCATTTAATTCATCGTAATTATAGCCATATAACTCAGCTTGATATGAACCTGCACTTTCGCTTACATCATTGCTAAAACCATCGCCAAGTCCATAAACACCCCAACTTCCACCACCCATTTCTAGTGCTTTTGTGATCAAGTTTGATTTAAGCGAATTAGGAAATCCGGAATATTGATCATCTTTAGCAAATAGAATTGTTATATTGGCTCTACGGGCACTTTCTATTGTTGTTTGAAATTGCTTAATTTGATTGAACTGACTCAAATAAGCTTCCATACGTTGAATTAAAAAGTTCATTTGTGCAACAGTTGAACCATTTGGTAAAGTAGTTGTAAGATAAAGACTTGTTTCTTGTCTGTCGATAAAATAAGATCCTTCATATACTTTCTGAACGAATAACCGTAAACTTCCGCCGAATATATTATCAGCATAAGGTTTTATGGTTTTCTTATAAAATTCTGATCCAAAAGTTTGATTGTATTTTTCTTTCCAATTTTCATTACCATCCAGTTTTTCCGGAAGCATAAAAATAGGGAGACCAAAACCTAATATCAACAATGTAATTAAAAGATATTTCCAACGACAGGCAAAAACGCAATAGATTCCATAGATTCGTTTTATCCATACTGAAACTCGATTCAAATGTATCTTTTTTAAGAAATCTTTCTTCAGTCTCGATTTGCCTAAAGTATTAATTTTAAACACATCCAGTAATACCGGGACTACAAAAAGTACTACAAATAAAGAAATAAGTAAGTTGACAATAAGAACAAATACAAAGTCCTGTAAATTCAGTTTTATTTTATCATCCATAAAAAACACCATTGACAATGCTCCAATTGTGGTCAGAGTTCCAGCCATAATGGCCATGAACACATACATGTTTTTTCGCCTCATTATTTGGTCAGACATTACAATTATATTATCAATAATCAAGGTTATAGAGATTGTAATACCTGCTAACGAATAGAGTTGAATTTCTAACTTTAGTAAATAATAGATGATTACTGCAATAGAAAGGTTGATTATCAGTGATGTAGTTATCATCAATAAATATCTGAAACTGCGGTAGACTAAAAATACAAACAAAAGTAATATAAGCAAAGTAAGTCCCGAGCGAAAATAAATTTTCGTGAGTTCTTCTCTGATGTATTCCGTAGCATCATAACTGATATGAATTTCATATCCTTTTGGCAATACTGATTGAATTTCACTCATCTCTTGTTTTACTGTCTCACTTAAAGAAAGTTGATTAGTTGTTTCTTTAGCTACTACAGAAAGATAAATAGAATTTAACCCATTTATTCGATAAATATATTGTGATTCAGCTTGTTGATAACTTACCTTTACAATTCTGTCTAGATTTATTAATTGTCCAGATTGACTTTTTATAATTATTCCCGAACAATCAAATCCAACTTTTTTTCTTTCATTTGAACAAAGTAGAACACGAATCAAAGTTTTATGCCCCGGTACCTGTTCAACTGATCCATCACCCAAAAACTCTTTCGACAGGTAATTCCCAATTGCTTGTTGTATATCGCCGGCATTTATACCCAATGTTTCTAATTGTCTTGCATCGTACTCAACTCGGTATTCCATCGGTGTCGAACCGGAAACAACAATGTTGTCTATACCTTTGATATTGGTTAATTTTGGTTTGATTTTTTTCTCAGTAAACACATATATCTGAGAAAGGTTATCAGGAGCATTGATAGTATAACTTATAAATGGACGATTCGAATTTTCATCCGATTTACTTACCGAAATATTGGGGTAAGTAGTTTGGGGTGGCAAAGAAGGTCTTGTTTGTCGTATAATTGTTGCAACTTCAAATCGGGCGACATCTATATCAACATGTTTGTCTAAATTAATATTTATTCGCCCCCAACCATTTCCGGAGGTAGAACTAATATTCTGAATGCCCTCAAGCCGGCTCAACATCGCTTCCAGTTTAGACGTAACTTCCGTTTCAACAACTTTAGCTAATTGTCCTGAAAGTGAAAAGCTCACATTAATAGATGGCAAAGTTTTAGAAGGCGATAACTTTACAGGTAAATAGGGGATTAATGCAAGCCCTATTATGGTAAGACAGACAAATACTAAAATAATAGAGAAGGAAGAAATAGGTAATTTGCGAATCATTAGCGAACTTTCATTAAATTATCGAATTTCACGAGTAAAGATGTTTGTTTTTCGAAATCATACAAGGTAAGTTTTCTGATTTTATAATAACTCAACCAGTAATTCTTAAGTGCTTCGATATAATTTCGTTTTGCTTCCGTTTGACGGTTTAGCGACAAAGTTAGTGCACTAATATCATTTTCGCCAATGATAAAACGCTCTTTAGTAGCCAGATAAGCTAAATCAGCAATACCTGTAGCTGTTTCGGCACTTGTAATTATATCTTGCTGAACACTAAAGTCTTGAACTGTATTAACTACATCTTGTTCCAAAGCAATTTCTTTTTGTTTTCCGGATATTTTAATTACATTCAAATTGTTTTTTGCTACATTTACCTTTCCCTTTCTTACACCCCAATCTAAAATTGGAATATTCAACCCTACAGATACAATATCCTGACGAACAGGATTTGTATATGCCATACTCCATTTCTCAGCAACATTATTGAATCCAACGCTGGCATAAACAGAGGTATTATAAAGCAATTGTTTGGAAGTTTGATCCACTTGTTTTTCTCCATCCAAAATATCTGTTTTGTTTTCCAGATAGGTCGGATTATTTGTTATGGAATGTTGTAGAGCGACATCCGTTGAAATTTGCAAAGTATTTAGTTTCTCTGGCAAAACAAGTTTTATTTCGGTTTCTTTTTCGAGATTAAGAAATGTGACCAGTGCAGACATCGCTTTATTTATACTTGTTTTGGCATTTCTTAAACTGTTTTTTGCATTTAAAGCATCCAATTGTAAAGTCAATAATTCTGCTTTGCGAATAGATGCAATTGCAAATCGTTTTAGCCCAATTTGATATAGCGTGTCGGTCGAGCCAAGATTCACTATTGCTCGCGTATATTCCACTTGTGCACTCGCTAGATTGAAAAAGTATTGAATACAGGTTTCAGAAATTTCTTCTTTTTGATACAAGTACTTTCTTTTTGCATTTTCGTATTTTAATGGTTCGGTTTTCTTTTCCCACTTAAAAACATTATATCCGAGTAAACTTTGCTGATATCCAATTCGTAAAGGAACTACGGTAAATTGAGTAGAATTTAATTCTCCATAATTCTTTATATATCCAAATTCCGAATTAACGAAAACACTACCACCGGTGAGGTCAATATTTTGTGTTAATGCAAGACTCCCATTAGAATAAAAAGATTGTTGCTTTCTGTACTCATCGATGTTTTGATCTGAGATATAACGCTTCGTAAAATCTTTGCTGTACGAGATAGGAGTTGTATTAAGCGTAAGAGATGGTAGTCGGGCTGCTTTATATGATTTGTATTGCCAATAACTTGATAAATATAGGTTTTTAGACGCAAAGGCTTGTAGCGAACTATCACTTGCGATAGCAATAGTTTGTTCAAGTGTAAGCACTTTTAGCTGCGCCGAAATACTAAATATTGATAGCTGGATAATGCTGAGAATTAGAATGATTTTTTCCATTTCCTTAAATTATGAATTATGCTTTGACTTTTACTTCTTTATTTCTATAAATCAACCAATAGACCAATGGAACTACAAACAAGCTAACCGGTGTACCCATTACCATTCCTCCGATTATACCAAGAGCCAGCGGTTTTTCTAACTGTGATCCAATATCATAACTAAACAATAAGGGCGACATACAAACGATTGATGTAAAAGTGGTCATTAATATTGCTTTTAGTCTTCGTCTCCCCGATTCATGTATAGCATCCATGATAGGTATTCCTTTTTTATGAAGTTGGTTCATCATATCCACTTTCAAAATACTATCATTAATGATAACTCCGGCACTAACTACTATCCCTATAGCCGACATTAAGTTTAGCGAATGGCCCAACAAGATAAGCAAACCCAATGCAGCTGTTATATCAATTGGTATTTCGAGTAAAACAATTAAGGGTAACACAAAATTTTCGAATTGTGCAGCCAAAATGAAGTACATTAATAAAATTGATATCAATAGAATAACAATCAGTTCGTTTATCATTTTTTTATTTGAAAAAAACGAACCCGAAAAATCAACATTCCAACAATTGTTATCTGAAATCTCAAACTTAGCTTTTTCAATTATTTTGTCCAGATGTTTTGCATTGAAAAATTGCAATGGTATATATTCACCCTGCTTTCCGGCAATTATCGATTTTAAGTCTTCGGAATAAGTAATATTCAGAAAAGCACTCAATGGCACGGCATTTGATACCCCCTGGTTGTCAAACGATGTTTTTATTAAGGTCTTATGAATGATCTCATTTACTGTTTTCTCTTCTCCTCCCAGTATGATAGGCAGATATTGTTGATAGGAACGCAGTACCGCAACTTCATTTTCTTTAAATGCTGTTTTTAGTACATTATACACTTCATCGTATGAAACATTATACAACAGAAGTTTCTCCCTGTCTATCCGCAAATTCATCTGGATAAGAAATGGAATTTTTGTAGATCTTTCTTGAGTTTCTTTTATTATTTTTTGTTCAATCTTATGAATATCATCTCGTGAGATAGATTCACTCTCGTTTTTTGAATATAACTCAACACTCAAATCGGGTTCACCTGTTTCGAAAATTCGTTCAAATATATTACCTACTGGAGCTATCGTGAACACAGCCAATGGATAATTCTTAGTCAAATAATTGATTATTTCTTGTTTTAATTTAGGAACATCATCTACCTGAAGAGCTTTCATATATATTTCTGCTTCAGAAGCAGTTTGTTCTTTCTCTTTATTCAGCAGAAACTGCTGCTGACCCAGATATACCGCATGCTCTGGTAATGATCCGTTCAAATTTCGAAGTAAGCTCTCCACTCTATCCTTGTTTTCAGACAAATGAATATTATCGTTCCAATCAATTTTCACTATCATTTCGGTTTGAGTAATATAAGGCATCTTTTCTTTCGGAATAATCCAAAAGAAAAGTACACAAATAGGAAACATGCCAATCATTAGTATGATCGTAAATGCTTTATGTCTAAAAACCCAATGTGTTCCCTCATCATATATTTTATCAAATATTGAATCTTTTATGGGTCTATTAAGTATTTCTGTTTCGAGTTTTAACCAGTATTTCGGTAATTTAATGGAATAAACAAGTTTGTAGCATATTGGTAAAAAGATGATTCCCGAAATGTACGATACAAACAGGCCCACAGTAACCGAGAAAGCTTGATCGAAAAAGAGAGCTCCAGCTATACCGCTTAAAAAGATTAAGGGAACGAAAACAGAAGTCGTTGTAAAGGATGAAGTCAGCATGGGCGCAATCACCTCATTCGTTCCTTTAATACACGAATGTTCTATTGAAAAATGTTTTCGTCGGTATTGACCGATATTCTCGGTAACAATAATTGAATTATCTATCATCATACCCGAAGCCAGTACTAATCCTGTCAACGAAATCATATTTAATGATACTCCAAACAAATAAAAGAATAAAAAACAAATTACAAGAGACACAATCATATTTAGACTTATAATAATTGATGTTCGAATATCTTTCAAAAAAATAGCTGAAACAAAACAAACAAAAATGAAGGCTATAATCAGGTTTTGTTTTAAATTAGAAATGGTATAATCCAACAAAACGGTCTGATTTTGAGATACTGAAAAATCAATATCTGGATATTTCTTTCTAAAATCATTGGTCAGTTTGGCAATTTCTGTTTGCAGGCTACTTATTTTTTCATTATTTTGTTTAATAACTTCCATTATCACAGCTCTTTTCCCATTATAAAAAGCCATCCCGGTCTCTTTCTCAGGCACTATACTTACGCTTGCCAACTCCTTCAAACGATAAATTTTACCATTTTTGCGGAACAAAATATTTTCAATATCCTGAACCGAACGTACAATCGTTGAAAACTTGATATTATATTCATAATATCCGTCCCGAACAGTCATGCTGCCGGGGTCGATATTATTGTTTGCTAATGCCGATTCTATATCCCCATTGGTAATGCCTGAAATTTCTTGCAAGTTATGATTTGGCACTAAAATTACCTGTTTTTTAATTATTCCGGTAACATCCACTATGGCCACCTGAGGTAGTTGCTCTATGCGGCGTTTAATCACATTTTCAGAAAATTCACACAGATTGATAAATTCTGTTTCATCAGTTTTATCAAATTTTTTTTTGTGTTTCAGTGTTAAGTTTAGATTAAAAACCGGTATGTCGGTAGCACTTGCTTTTACTACCCGCGGACGATCAACTGTACGCGGAATATAATTCATGGCAAGGTCAATTTTTTCGTTGACCTCTATAAATGCCAAATCCGTATTGGCACCATATTCAAATTTTAAACGAATGATGGCATTTCCATCCCTTGTCTCGGAGTGAATATCACGTAAACTTCCTATTTGTAACAACTGTTGTCGGATGGGTCTTACCACCGTGTTTTCCAATTCGCGGGCCGAAGTGTTTTTTCCAGAGATTTTTACTGTAATTTCAGGGATGGCAATATCAGGCAACAAAGAAATTGGGATATTCATATAAGTAACTAAGCCCAGAATAAAGAATGCTGTAAAAACCATAAACACGGCAATTGGACGACTTAAGAGGTATTTTATCATTTTACAACAGTTACAGGAGCTTCGTGAGCCAAATTGATATTTCCATCGTAAATAACGTTATCACCTTCAGTTAATCCTTCGGTAACAATAAAGCCGGTTGAATTTTCCAATCCTGTTTTTACGTAATTCCAAATAGCTTTACTATCATGCAACGTAAAAACCACTTGCCTATTACTACGCAAAACCAAAGCTTTTTTGGAAATGACCAACTGGTTAGGCAATATTTTTTGTAATCTTACATTCACATTCATTCCATCATACAACTTATTCGTTGGAGACTGCATGTTGGCTTTTACCCGTACCATCCCATTTTTATCCACTACAGGATTTATTTCTACAATCTTACCCACGGCATTGTAATCGGCAACAGAGAAAGGAGAAACAACCACTTTGTCACCTGTCGATATCATCGTCAGCTCGCTTTCAAGCACCTGAAAAACGACCTCTGGTGCAGCATTATCTATAATTGTACAAAACGGTTGACCATTTGTCGGCTGGTTTTGCTCTTTGCTAAACAAATTGGCAACTATGCCATCAAAAGGAGCGTACAACATTGCGTTCATCAGATTATAAGCAGACATTTCATGCTGTATCCTGTTTTGTTCATAGTTACTGCGAGTTTTGGCAATTCGCATTACTTCTTTGGGAACTCTAATAGAATCTTTAATAGAATACCCCAATCCGATTAACACGTTTTGCAACTCTAATATACTTTTTTCCAAATTGTCGGTGGCTTGCTGAAGTGAATTGTTGAGTTTGAATAAATCGAGCTGTGCAATTCTCTGCCCTTTTATAACTCTGTCGCCATTTTTTACAAAAATACGTGTAACTACTTCGTTAGTCTGAAAGTATAAATCAGCCTTATGATTTGCTCCAACGTTTCCATTGGTTAATATTTCACAAGCAAAATTTGTTTTTGCTAATTTTATTGTTTTTACATACGTTTGATCTTCGGTTAATTTAGTTTGTACCTGTATCTCTTTTTGTTCTTTTGGTTTAGAGGAACAGGATACCATTGCTAATGTAAGAGTAAAAAAGAATAAAGATTGAAGAACATTTCTCATAGTTTTTATTATTATATATTTATTTTATAAATGAACTTCATGTAAAATGATTCTAATTTTTACAGGTTGATATGGGTGCATAGGTTTAAATATAAATTATATATTCGGTATCATTTCCCCTTAACATTGTTGTTTGTTATTTAAAAAATTTTACAATTCTTATTGAAAGTTATCCATGTTATTTTAAATCTTAACCCTATTCAAAGTTATTTTCTGATTATTTTCTCAACCATCTTTTTCATTTCTACTTTCATTTCTTTTGTTGCTGTCGATTGAACTTTAGGTTTTTTTTCCAATACCTTCTTAGCCATTAAGATTGCACTATCAGTTTTACCGTTTTCAGAATATAGATTCGATAGTAAAAAATAAGGATAAATACGATTTGGAACAATGTGTGACGAGATAAAAAAATTTTGTTCAGCCAATTTATAGTTCCCTAATCGTTGGTAATTTTTACCTAAGATATTATAAAGCATAGGGTCACAACTAATTTTTATTGCCTGCTTCAAAATTAAATTGCTTTGTTTGTATTCATTAACTTTTGAAAGACATTGTGCATATTCAAACAAAAATTGCGTTTGATCCGAAAGATTAGGATAAATTTTTTCGTAGTCTTTCTTCATCTCGGGATAAGAATCTACACTCTCAACCATTTTTAATTTATTCCACTCTTGATAAGATTTATATGCTGGAAGTTGATGATATAATGAAACAAACAACACTGAGCAAAAAATTATCAACATAAATATCACGAATTTCCAATTCAATGTAAATCCTTTTTCGGTAACGTTTTCTACTTTTACATATGATTTTTTGGAAAGTATCAAAGCCATTAAAAATACTAACACAATAAGAAGCGGTAATAAATTGAATGGATAGGACATGAATGCAAAAATTAATAGTGAAACCAACCCTCCTGTTTCTGGAATTGCTTTGCGCTTTATACCCAAATAAACAATAAGAAAAAAGGAAACGAACAAAACTATTGCTGGAACTATTCCAAACTCGATAATTATCTGAAGATATTCGTTAAAAGCATACTCTGGGTTTCCTGCAATAAATTCTTCATGTTTACTTTGTTTTCCAGATTTAAAATAAACAGCTTGTTCAGAACCATATGCCCCTGAAAAATGGCCTATTCCAACTCCCATTGGATTTTTTGGAATCAATTGTATTGCTGTTTTCCAAATTAACATGCGACCATCCGCTGAATCTTTTTTCAAGTGATAAATTTCAACTAAACTCATTGTTACTAAAACTATAACTATGAATGTCAGAAAAATCACTTTCTTCAACCTTTTAATTAAATATTCTTTTATATGTTCCTTTTGCAAATAATAAAAAAAAACGACAAAGAAACAACTGATAACCATGGCTATCCATGCGGCTCGACTCATGGTCGCTGGGAGCACCAAAATAATACTCGCAAATGTGAGTATTGATAAAATAAACCTTATATAAAGTAGGAAATAATCACAAAAAAACTTTTTTTTTAAAACAATAGAATCTTTAAGCGTTTGGTAAAGTGCTATTGGCGCAACTGTTGTCAAGTAACCAGAATATGGTCCAGAATTAAAAAAGGATCCAGTTAGTTTAAATACTGAGTGGTATGAAGGACTAAAACCATAAAGTTGACTGAGTCCCCAAATAGCCTCGACTAAACCTGTTAGAATTAAATATAATAGAAGATAAAATCTAAGCTTTTTATCCTGTAAAAACACTCTAAAATAGAAAAATAGTATCATCAGATGCATCAAAAGTATCCATTTTGTACTGATAGCATTTTGAAAAATAAAATAGTTAATATACAATACTTCAACCCCAAATGTAATCAACAATAAGTCAACAGGAAAAATTCTTAAAGAATTTCTTCTAAAACAGGTTACAGCCAAAGAAGCAACAGCAACAATACACATTGCCAAATAAAACCAAAAATATTTTGAAGTTATAACTCCATTTGCCATGGTTTTATCGACACAAAAAACTGTAGATAAAATCAGACAAAAAGAGATAAGCAGAAAAAATAATTGAATTTTTAAAGAAATATCTTTCATTTATGTATTTTCAATATTGGCATTTAATCATTAATTTTCAAGATTATAATTTAGAGATGTTTGTTTATTTATCTAATAAACAACACAAGAAGTAATTGAAAAAAAACTACATCTTTAGTCCCCTTTCTCTATATTAAGGGGTTTAGGTTTTCATCCTCCCCTCCCAACTTTATCCGACACTTCATCAATCTTTCAATTTCCAAATAAAAGCGACTTTACCAATAATATGGTCTTCTGGCAATAGCCCCCAATAGCGGGAATCTATTGAATAGAGAACATTATCTCCAGACATAAAATAGTAATTGTTTTTAAAAACATATTTATTCAATATCTTTCCATCCAACAATACTTTCCCTTTTTTCACTTCAATGAGCTTTCGAGTCTCATATACAATTAACTTTCGATACAATTCAATATTATTGCAGTCAATATGCAAATTGTCATTTGCTTTTGGAATATATATTGGTCCAAAGTCTTTGATGGTCCACCTATGAATAGAATCATAATACAAACAATTTAAAACGTCTTGACCGATTGTAAAATCTAATTTATGCGATAACTTCAGTTGTTTTTTGTACACTCCCAAAATATAATGATACCCACTAACTCGATAGAAACCATTTACAATAGATAATGTATCCCCAGGCAAACCTACACATCTCTTTACATAATGATTATTAAAATCCATTTCTATCCTACTCATTTCGTGATTAATGAAAGGAAAATTAAATACAATTATTTCATTGTGCTTAAGCATCCTTATACCTTTTAAACGCTTCATTTCCCAGTTACTTGTTTTTATAAACTTCCAGTCTTTGAAGATCCTTGGACCTGGAATCAATTTATTAACTATTATATAATCACCGGTCTTTAAAGTTGGATCCATCGAACCAGATGGAACCTTGTATGAAGCAAAAAAAAACACTTTAATAATAATAGTTAGACTAATACAACCAAAAAACAAAATTATTATTTTTAAAAATAAATCAATATATTTTCTTAAATTTAATTTCATTTCCATAAATATTATTACTAGTTTACGACCTCACCACTTATTGTCAATTGCAAAATACCATTTGGTACATTACATATTACATTAGCTGTTTTTTTGAAATATCCTATGGAATTAGGTTTGTATTCAAGAATTATTGATGTTGTATTACCTTGTTTTATTGGTTTTTTATCATATTTAGCTACTGTGCAACCACATGAAGTTTCAACAGTTTGAATTGAAAATTGATGTTTACCTATATTTTTAATCTGAAATAATGGATGTTTAATAGAGTGATAAGAAAATTTACCAAGATTTATAGAATTTGTATTGAGTATTACATCTGTAGTACTATTTAATTGATTGTTTATATTAAATGTTTCAGAATAATTTTCTATATCTTTTTTCTCTCCACTAATAATTTTGTCATATAAATCACTAATTTTTTTGTTGTGAATCGGTGAGCCAACTAAAACCACTCGATTCTTTCTATCTGTTAAAAATGTTCGAAATTTATCTCCCTTTGGTAATTTGTTTAATTTGTCAAACTCTCCTTTAGAATCATAGATTAATGGATATGTGAAATTATTTAAAAGTAACTTTTCCTCAAGTTCCTTGTAATTTGAGGATTGGATTATAAATAAAAAACTTATATTATACTTTAATGATCTACATTTCTCAATATAGACTTTCCATTCAGATAATTTTAATCTACAAATAGTACAACCTAATGAATCAATATAAACAAAAACTTTAAATTGATGATTTAAAACATTTGTATCCGGTTTTTCGTGTCCAATATAGTTAAATGTAACATTTTTTGGTATAATGATTTTTTTCAGATACCATCTTTCAATAATTGCCTTAGCCTGTTCACTTGGTTTATAGCATGATTGAAAACTAATAAAAATCGTGATTATCAAAAATAACGTTATTTTAGATTTGTGATTGACTTTCATAACATTTAATTGCATATATTTGGATAAATTTCTCTTATTGATACTTTTAAGAAACCATTCATAACTGATTTTTTTGTTTGATTAAAATGGTAAACTTAAATTGCATAGTTTGACGTTATTTTTTTGCTTCATTTTTAATTTTTTATGCCTTAATTATTACTGAGGTATGAAAAAATTTAAAAAAAACTATTGTTTCATTCCTACTTTGCCATTTATTGAATAAATCATTAATATTGGATTTGTATTTTCACTCGAAACATCAATAATTTTTTTCAATCTATCATTTCTTAAATCGGCTTTATCAATATCAGAAAAATCTATCTGAGCAATGAATTGATCACCATACACACCTATTGGAAGGGGTAGTTTCCCTCCAATACCACTATCATCAGTAACATCAGAATATTTGAAATTGACAACTTTGCCACTTATTTTCTCATAAATTCCCATGAATAAATCTTTTTTTATATAATACTTAACTATCAAATTTGAATCATTTTCGTAAACATATAAAAGTCGAATCCAATCTTCATTTCCCATTAAAACTTTCTTAAAAAAGTCAATCGAATTTCCAGATTTTGAATATAAATCAATATCAACCATTTTATTATCACCAAAGAACAACTCATACGCACAGTTTATAGAGTCTTTTGAAACTGCATATATCTTATTTGAAAAATGAGGATAGAAATATATTTTCCCAGAAAATTCATAAAAATTATTCTGATTTCCATGCATCATTCTGTCAATTGGCTTAGCTTTTAAAAACGTTCTATGAACATTTCCCATTTCATCTACAATATTTAGCATATCACATTTTTCATTTCCATCTTTTCCATTATTGCCATAATATAGAAAGAGATTATCATAAGATAATACAAAAACTGATTTCGACCCATAAAAAGGCATTTTTATTTCTTCAATAAATCTTAAACTTTTCAAGTCATATTTAAGTAAGCGACCTAATTGCATATCATAAATTAATAAAAATCCTCTTTTATCAATATAAAATGATGAAGGTGAGATAAATTCACCCGGTCCATTTCCTTGATTTTTTATTTTATTTAAAAATTTACCACAATTAGAAAAAATATATAAACTATTTGTTATGTTTTTGTCTAATATATAGATATTGTCATTATAAATTTCTATTTGATTTATATTCCCAATTAATGAATTTTCAGTTGTTTCTAAATGAATAAAAGTGAAATTAGAAATGATTTCAGAAGTTTTAATTTTAACTATTTTCCCGAAGTCAATAGTCCTTAAACTTTTAATATCTTCAACTTTTTTCAAGGGTGATTTACATTGTGCAATGAAAACACATACAGCTACAATTGCAATATATTTATACTTGAACATCTTTTATTTGTTATTTGATACAAACTGGGACAGATGTCCCAGTTTGTAATTTAGTTTTTATATACACTTTTCTGATCCACCGCTACAACAGTTATATCCAGTACCATCTTCACGCACATATATTCTCCAGACTTTTTCACTATACTTATCATCATTAGACTCAGCCGCTAATGCTTCCACATTTTTAAAGGAGAGAGCTCCTTTATTATTACTTACTTTATTTAAATTTACATTTATCATTGCAACTACTGCAATAACTACCACTATTGTGGCACTAAAAAATTTTGTTTTCATATTTTTTTATTTATTGTATTCATTTAAAATTATTTTTTTGACTGTATATATCCTTTCAACAGTCCATAACAATTAGTTAGTTTTTATTTGGTTTTTTCTTCTTTTGCACCACCTTTCTGTTTAAGTGGAAAATGGGATGGAGGATATAGTCAGTTACTTTGATGCGTAGAAAATTTTCCACCCATTTTTCAACATGTTATTTTTATCTTTTATTTCATTGAAAAGCTGTTTTTAAACAATGTTAATCTCAACAAGTCTACATATTCTGATTGTTGTATTAAAATTAATTTTCAAATATCAACTAAAACTGATTTCAAACCAATTTTCTTTTACTAATGTAAAACATGTTCATCCTTGCTGAAATATAATTATGTTTTGTCAATGGTACCAGCCTTAACATTTTTTTTAAGTTATAATTGTGACATTGGAGATTTCTATTTATACGTATTTTCACAATCTATTGCAATAATAAAATTCAAAATTATCTCATATAAGAATTAAATTATTATTACTTTAGGTGTAAGACTACGCAATTTATTAAATATTTATTTTCTTTTACTAAAGCTAACCCGCTACAAATTAATGTGTATCTAATCTTATTAAACCACGTTGTAATTTTACAGCCATTTTATGTGGTTTTATTTTCATTTTTTTTGGATTAAATTCAAAATAACCTATCATTTCTCACAGTAGTTTTTCTTGTTATAATATTGTAGTTTTTTTTTACAAGACATAACTTCCGCAACTTTTGCATTTTCCAAAATTGTAGAATACTGATATTTCTACTTCAATCAAAGTTTCTCAAATTCACCACTTACAGTTGTATTACCATAACTAACACTTAAAGTATAAACTCCACTTTCCCATAAATTAATAGGAATGTATACTTCTGATATATCACTTGTATTTACAATATTTTGTTCTACTACTATATTGAATGAATTATAAACAGTAATGGTTGCATTACCAACAGACCAATAAAAATAAACCGCAAGTTGAAATTCATTTACTGTTGCTGACGTAGGATAATAAATCAAAGATAATGGTTTAGGACCAGGTGTTGGAGTAGGTGTGAGGTCAATTGGCGAAACATTTGCACTGACTAATAATACACAACATAATGAAAAAACTAAAAAATAAAAACGTTTCATAAGAATTAAATTTAAGTGTGAGTATTTATGTTTATTTTTGCACCAAAGTTATATTAGTTATTCTAAATTAACAAAAAAAAGTATTGTAAGGCATATTATTTAGAATAGACATATTACGCTATATATAAATACTTTAAATCTGGTTGGTGAAAATAAATCTGTAAGGGCAAAAAAAAATATGAAAAAATATCATTTCTATACGAAGGGATTTCAACAAAACAAACAAAACCTCAACAATTAGCTGATGAAATTATTTAGTAATTGTTTTGGTATTTTTATAGAAAAAGCTTCTTCAGTATTCTTGATTTGCTTATTTGGTTTATTCGCATCGTGCAATAGGAATTATACCGATAATAATCAGATAGTATGTGCCGAGAATTTATTGGATACTCGCCCTGATAGTGCCTACAATATTCTTTGCTCAATAAAACAACCGAATAAACTAAGTAAAAAAAATTATGCGGCTTGGTGTCTTACTTATACGCATGCCCAATATAAACTTCAAAAAGAAATAAATCCTGATGGGTTAATCAATGTTGCAGTAGATTATTACAAAGATTCAAAGTACATTAAACAAGGTGGGACTGCTTACTATTTATTAGGCAGTATTTTAGATAATCATACAAGAAATGAAGAGGCCATTGTTGCTCTTAAAGAGGCAGAATATCTTTTGAAATTAACAACTGAAGATAAACTTAAAGGATTGGTTGCTTTTAATCTTGGCTACGTTTGTATGGAAGAAAAACTTTATCGCCTTTCTCTGAAGTATTATAAAAAATCATTAACATATTTTCTTGTCAATAAAAATCTTAAATACGCGGCATACTCTTATCGAGAAATCTCGAATATGTATAATATTTTAAAGTATCCTATAGACAGTGTTATGAAAAATATAGATATTGCTATTAAGTTATCTAAGGAAGATGGTGATTGCAGAAATTACTATTATTTACTAACACGTAAAGGAGAATTGCTTTGTGATGTTAATTATCTGTATTCTAAAGAATGTTTCCTTAAAGGCTATCAAAAATATCCAGAATATAAAGAATATAACGCTGCTTATTTGGCCTATATATATTCCAAATTAAAGATGATGGACTCTGCACAATATTACCTCTCAGTTTCGCTTACAAATACACCTAAAAATCAGTATAATGTTAGGTGTTATTATACAGCAGCTCAAATGGCTATAGATAAAAATGATTTTAGAACTGGATACGAATATCTTTTTAAAGTAATTCGTTTTAATGATTCTGTTTATAATCGCAATCAGGATGAGCAGCTTTATAAATTAGATAAAAGATACGACCTGACTAAAAAAGAAACAGAAAACGCAATACTTACAATTGCTAATCGGACCAAAGTAATATGGATTACTTTGTTGATCATTGTTGTTTTAGTTGTTATGATTATATTTCTTTTAATTAACAATAAATCAAAAAAAAAACAAGCATCTCTTGAACTGGAGAAGCAACGTTTGATATACGAGGCAGGAACAACTATGATAAATAATAATAAAAAAAGAGACTTACTATTATTGAGACTCAAGGATAAAATTGACAACACGTTAAAGTTCAATAAATTAAAAAAGAAAATTCTACAATCAGAAAAACTGAACGAATTTATGGAAACTATTGCCCATCAATCGATAATTTCAGAAAAAGAATGGCAGTATTATATTGATGAAGTAGACAGTCTATTGGATAATAAAATTAAACATTTACAAATTAATCACAGTGAAATAACACATGCAGATTTAATTGTAATAAGTCTGATATGTCTAAATGTTTCTATTACTGACGCATGTGTTTTGTTAAATATGAGCAAAAATACGATTTATACACGTCGAAAAACAATAAAGAAAAGGTTGAATATTTTCAGTAATGCTGACTTAGAAGAATGGATTATTAGTTATATGTCTGATGAAAATAGGAATTGACAAAATTGTTTTAAAGCAAATCTACAATTTAAGAATTAGGTTGTCAATTTATTCTTCTATATGCACTTGTCTTTTTTGTATGAAGCGTAGAATTATAATACCTATCAATCATGTATTATAGCTTAACACGGGTTGGACAACAAATCCAATCTATTACATAATCAATGTTCTGAGAACAAGCCGTGGCATTAAGAAATACACGATCTTTGTTTCTTAAATCTTTAATGTCGTTACGAGAGTTATACCTCAGCAAACCTTCTCTCAACCCTTTCTGAAGCCCCTTTGAACATCGATCGAATGACGGGTAAAAAAATAAGTTGAAACGTTGTAAGGTCGATCCAGTAATCTGATATAAAATTTTACCAGCAGAATATTTCTTCTTAAAATACTATTGTTTCGAAATTAATTTCTGTCTTTGTAAAAGCCAATTGAAGCCAATCAAAACCTAATACTACAACTGCTTTTTCAATGTGTATATATCTATAAATGAGTGAGTATATTTACAGAAAATTCGAGAGTTATAAACATAAAAAGTAATTTGGAATGGAAATAGTAAATATAGAAGTACGTGCTCTATAATAGCCCGTACATTAAATTGCGCTAGTTGGGATGATTTTTGTAAAAAATCGGAGGAAAGATATAATACTGTAAATGGGTTTCAAAACATTGATGTTTATGGTTTAAATGATTTTGATGTCGATAAAATATTTTGTATCGGTTGGTTTCCTGATAAATATTGCAAGTTGAAGTATTTGGGTGATTACTCATTTGAAGTCACTAGTGTCCACTAAAAAAAATTAAGAGTCAGCTGTTCTGACGGAAGTTCTTTGACATCATTTTTATCAGCATTAAAAAAGAGCTCTCCAATTGACGATTTATCCAGTAGAGAGATTC